>Ga0131853_10016947_pt1 | contig 13285 bp, 14 predicted proteins | sample TergutLab28metaG_FD_92764 | JGI IMG/M metagenome (GOLD analysis project Ga0131853, IMG submission 92764) | Labiotermes labralis P1 segment gut microbial communities from Petit-Saut dam, French Guiana - Lab288 P1 (version 2) (version 2) | ecosystem: Host-associated > Arthropoda: Insects >...
GTCTAAAAAGTTTATTCCGCTAGATAAATTAGTTCTGATCCGAGAACCTTTGATATCATCATGTGTTCTCAGCATGGGTCTGTATATATGGCGGAATAAACAATATGGCGGAATAATGCGGCTGGGGAAGGTGTGCGTGCTGCATTTTCTCTCTACCCTGCCATTGGGCGGGCATCAAGGAGCTTTTTCCGAAAGAATTTGAGGCGTTATGTGAAGATGAAGTACGTCTTGGTTTCACTTTGGATAATGTCAAATCCCTAAAAGAATACGTAAAAGATGCCACGAGTTGTGTTTACCACGGTGACGAAAAAGCGTTGGCCCAACTCGTCACAGGAAGTTTTACCGTGGATGATGTTTACAGAAATAACGAATGGGTTTTCCCTGCCGGAGCCTTCAAGGGCACAGACGGCGGACCATGCTAAAGGAGCTAATATAATGAGTAACCTTATTTCGATTAAAACAGAAAATTATCAAACGAGCAACTTGGAATATTATTTCAATGGCTACTTGAAGGGGTACGCGGACGGAAACATTGAGTTCAGCAATGACCGGGTTTACGAGCTGCTGTATAGGTTTTATGACCCGAAAAATGGAGACTGCACAAAACTTGTGTTCATTGATTACGGCTACAATAATCCGATGGTTGATATTTATTGGGATGAAATTGAAGCAAAAATAACGGAAGCCATAATTAATTTCTTAACATCTCGGTTGAAAACGACTAAAACTTCAGTAACCACGAAAAATGCGCTATCTTGCTTGAATTACAAATCAAATAAGCGGGTACACAGCTTTACAAAGGGAATCACTAACTGCTTAAGCGGTGCTGACCTTGATTTTGAGAGGGTTATTGAAATTGTAAACGGTGCAGGTGATGTGGAGTTGCTTTTTGCATCCACAGAATTTGAGATGGAACACGGAATAGCCGCATGGGACCATAAGCATCAGGAGTGGGTTTATCTTGAATGCGTTCCAAATAAAATTAACGAATTATTGGCGAAGGTGAAAATGTGAACCGTGATAAAGTGACGCGATAAATGCGTCCTTTTTTATTCGCCAGGAAACTGCTATAAAATGCCAGTGCAAAATGTACAATATGACATCTCATTTGGTGTGTGTCGATGTCTTTTTAATGCGGCGTAGCCGCTTTTTTATTCGGAGGTGAAAAGTGAAGGAAATTGGAAATCTCGCAATAATCTGTGCCGGTCGCAAGAATACCTTGCTGCAGGTGATTGAAGGCACAATAACAATCCATGTGGGTTGCGGTCCGAACAAGGAAACGCTGACAGCAGCTTGGCATGATGACACTACAATTCGTGAGTTCATCATGGAGTTAAATCATGGACGTTTTAAAGAAACAGCTTAAACCGACACAAACATAAGTAAGAAATTGAATAGGCTTTGATTTGCCGGTTATTCCGCATTGTATAGTCCTTATTTTTGGACGCTTTAAGCGATACGCTAAAGCACCACCTTGGTAAAGCGTGCTAGACACCTCCTCACCGTGATGTCGCATCGCAGTGCGACTGTTTTCCGCCATTTCTCAGATGAGTAGAGTAGTCCCGCGGCAGCAGATTCCGTTGCGCGCCAGGTAGCTAAATCAAGCATAACAAACCAGAACACCCCAATCACGAGGATGTCGAAAGCCAGCTTTCATGACCTTCTTGAGCTGGGGGCGATGACCAAACGCATTGCAGAATACGGATAACCGCAAATTATGTAGCTGAAAGGCTAAATGAAACAGTACCCTAACGAAGCATTAAACAACGCTTTCGCAGAATGCAAGGAAGCCTAAAAATGTACATGGAGAATGGCGTCATACTGTTCCCTTCGGAATGATAAAACCAATTATGAGCAACTTTTTTTATTGCGTAAATATGCGCTCCAAGTACAGAGAATCGGAGGTAAGTTTATGGTTGAAAATGATACAAAAGGGAGTGCCGACTCTACCAATAATGAAAGCATCGGAAATAAAAAAGACATTTCAACAGCGCAGCTACTTGCTGAAGTTGAACAGGCACGGCAGTCAGTCATCGACATGGTAAATATTACATTTAACCGACTAATTGCCTATCTTGGTCCTCATCGTGAAATTGATTGTTTTGCTGACGAATATAACACTTCGCTTGGTGAACAGATTGTGCCTTTATCCTCAAATCCTGTGATTTTTAAGGGCAGAAGACCAATTGCAGTTGCTTTCGGCAATGAAATAGAACACGTTAAGAGTTGGCGTGATGTTTTGAGCATTGTTTTATGCAGATGCAACGATGACCCGCATTATCACAAAAAATTAAGGGATTTGCGCGGAAAATTAATGGGTAAAGTTAGAGTCTTTTTATCTGATAAGCCCGATAATTTAACAAAACCTGTGATAATTGATGATGACTTATATATTGAAGCGCATCATAGCGCAGAAGCTATGATGCGCTTATTGGTCGTCAAAATTTTAGCGGTAATCCGTTATGATTGTTCTGATATTAAAATTGTTATGAAAGTAAAGTGAGGTGCGTGGCATCACCGGGGGTTGCCTCGAAGGTTAATCCGTTACAACTTACGATTTCAAATTGAAACTGCGAGTTGAAAAAATATTTTATCACAGCAAAAGTCTATTATTCGCGTACTATGCGCAAGAAGGAGTTTTTTTTATGGAGGTTTACAAGGGAAATCTTAAAGCATTGCATGGCTATTATGAAGGTGCAGCCGATGCCGTGGACAGCGAATCGGCGAAGAAAGCCATGGACTACAAATCTGAAGTTTGCAAAAAGTATATAAACCTTATTTTTGAGCAATTTGACAGCAAACTTCCCGGGTCTGTATTTTTCGCGTCCAGGAAGTTGGACGGTGAAATGAACTTATTATTTATCGACGGTAAATATGCCGTAATAATTAATCGCTCAGGGCGCGTTCGCATGGGAATTCCATGCGTTGATAACGCTAAAGAAGCTCTGAACGCTTCGGGAATAAATCAAGGCGTGTTTCCTGCCGAACTTTACGTTGAGGAATCGGCGGGACGTACGCGAATATCAGATGTGCTGACTACGCTTGCGGATAAAAGTAAAATTCATTCGCTACGATTGGGCGTGTTCGATATTTTAGAAATTAATAATCAAAAGCACGAAGCCGCTTCATACGGAGAAACGCACCTGAGGATAACTGAGATTACATCCAAAGCTACGATGTGTTCCCCGGTTCAATGTGAAAAATTAAACAGTAAAGCGGAAATAAAACAGCTTTATAAAAAATGGGTCGAAAACGAAGGCGCGGAAGGGCTTGTTGTCCGTTCAGAGCTACCATTGGTTTTCAAGATTAAACCGCGCCACGCCTTTGATGTTGCCGTTGTCGGTTTTTCTGAGGGAACGAGCGATGCTCGTGGACAAATACGCTGTCTTTTGCTTGCCATGCTGACATCAGAGGGGAATTATCAAGTAATTGGTAAAACGGGCGGCGGCTTCTCCGACGAAGAACGGAAGGAAATTTTTGAGCGGCTTAGCCCTATGGTTGTGGAATCTTCTTTCATAGAAACAGACAGTAATCATACGGCATTCCATATGATAAAACCCGAAGTGGTAATTGAGTTATCGGTGAGCGACGTTATTTTTGAAAACACAAGCGACTTCATATATAACGCGCATTTGGAGTATACAGAAAAAGGGTACACTCACAAAGCGAATCGGCGAGGGTTGAGTATGATTTACCCTAATTTTGTACGGTTTCGTGATGACAAAAAGGCTGTCTATGAAGATATTCGTATTGAGCAAATTAATGATTTCTCCTATATCGAACCCCTTTCCGACGGGGAAAATGACGGAGATATAACGGCATCGGAAATGATTTACCGAAATGTTTACAAAAAGGAAACGGGCACGAAGTTAATGGTCCAAAAATTTCTGCTCTGGAAAACCAATAAGCAAAACATCGGATACCCGGCGTATGTGCTGCACTATACAAATTTCAGTTCTGACCGCAAGGAACCATTACAGCGTGAAATATGCGTATCCGACGATTGGAATCAAATCGATGAGATATTCTCAAACTATCTTAATGAAAAAGTTAAGAAAGGCTGGGAAGCCGCTTAACGAAATAAAAATCCATAAAAAAGGAGTTAAATAAATGAGTATGTGTCATTGGGTTTGCGAAGGGATTGGGGTCGAACAAGGCGACATCATACCCCTTCTGGACGGCGATAAATTAATAATTTTGTTAAGGGAAGCGATGGAAAACGATTGGGAAGATATTGAAGGTTTTGACGAGCTTTCCAATAAAATGAAAGTGGAAGCCTTAATAGAATGTATTTATGAAATGGACCTAAACAATAAATTATCGGAGTTACTTCAACTTAAGGACAGCAAAGGCGTTCTAACAAGCGGAACTGACAACGACGGTCAATATTTCCTTCTTTACGCGCCAAGATACCCTTGGGATGAAAACGGCGGCTTTAAATCACAAGAAGAAGTCGTTCGCTATTTTTGCGATTTGCTTCGTCCGTTCTGTCGGGATGAAATAACGGAAGAAGAACTAACCGCCATTATTGATGTAGACATCTACGCCTATGGCTGCGGTTAAAATTAATGAAAGCTGGTGCCGACAGTGAGCAAATACCTGAGCGACCCTGAAATTAATCATAAGAATGGCAGCAAAACATATTGCTCCATGTGCAAATACTGCATTGACAATTCTATTCGTTACGAAGTCTGCAAAATTGTCAAGGTTATAGGCGGAAAAAAGAAAACAATTAATTTAAAGCAAAGAGCCATGTATTGCAACTACGATGAGTTAATAAAAATAAACCGCAATCATGTCAGGTGGTGGGGATTCTCACGACACTGCCCCTTTAATATATACACCCACACCTGCCTTGGATGCGGCATCCGTATGTGTTCTCCTAAAACGGTTTGCAGCGGGTGCAGAAAAAATAACGAGCGATTTATGAATTGACCAAGCAAAGGAGAATTATTCTAATGGAAAACTATATGTTTGGAAGACTTTTAAGCCATGTTGGACACAGCATAGAAGTCGTTACCTACGGGCAAGAAGAAACGGTTGGCGTGTCTATTGAATGCGAGGATTGTAATGAGGTCCTTTATTCCGTAGAAAAACATGAGATGCCGCCGCTTGAGCGCGATTATTACCGTGTTGCATTCCGGGTTTTGGACAAGGATTGTCATTATAAGAATCACGATACAAAACTCATCGGTGAAGAAACTCCTTTTGAACTTGTCGCACTAAGCGAGCTGAAGCCCGGAGATGTTTTCGTAATGGCATTGGTGACAAATATCGGAGGCAGAGAAATAATCCGGCACGTTTCGATGGAAAACGAACCGGAATGGCGATTCTATTTAATGATGGATGATTACCCGAAAAGCGGTCCGTTGACCCTTCCATTTACGCCGCTTTCGGGTGAGTTTCCAATGGAGTGTTGGCGTACATGCGAAGCGTTATGGGACGATAATTCGAGGTGAAAAAAATCGCAATAAATGCAATTGGAAATAATTTATTCTGTCCCCGCTTTGTTATTTGCGTAGCATTTTCCTGTATATATTATTAAGAAACAAATCATATTCAGGGAGATGATTATTTGGTTGCTGTGACAGGCTGCGTTTTCCCTCAAGTTAAAGGGAAGGAGGATGGGCGTTGGATTGCCCGTTACACGATAAACGGTAAACGTCAGCAGGTATATGGCGTTAGCAAAGAGGATGCCTTTTTAAAACGTCAAAAAAAATTGGACGAACTTAATGGGAAGCATGATGCTGTAAATGACACGCCGGATTTGAAAAACGGTGTTTTGAGCGATAAACACAAGAATAGCAAAGTCATTCCGCCAGAAGTAATTGGGCTAATGTTAAGCGAATGGCTAGAAGAATGGCTTGAGATTCATGTTAGACCGGGTAAGGCTCTTTCCACATACAGCGGCTATAAAAATTTTGTAATCGGGCATATTATACCTGCTATTGGAAGTATAAGGCTAAAGGATTTAACGCCTGAGATTATTCAAATGTTTATTAATTCAAAAGTAAATGACGGCAATAAAAGCTCCGGTGATAAAAAAATGTCCCTCCAAAGCATGAAAAATATGCAAATCATGATGAATGCCGCATTGAACAGCGCAGTTGAAAGCAAACATATTTCAAATAATCCAATGAAACAGTTATTTTTGCCGAATGTAGCCAGAAAAGAAAAAAGGGTCTTAAGCCTCGAAGATGAAAAAAATCTTACAAATGCGTGTTGTGCGTCAGATAAAATCATTTTGTACGGGGTTGTAATCGCCCTTCGCTTGGGGCTTAATATCGGCGAACTGCTTTCGTTGAAATGGTCAGACATTGACCTAATTGAAAAGCGAGTTTTTATTCGGCATTTACTTAGAAGGATGGAAGGCGCAGACGCAGTCTCCATGAAAAAAACGGCGTTGTCAGTGACTGAAACAGGTACAGTCAGAGAGCTTCGCGAGCAAGATATTCCGTATGGATTTTTCCACGACATGGAAAAATATCATCGCAAATGCACTGCGTTATTTGGCTATTCCCCCGATACCGTAATAGCCAACGGTAGCGGAACGCCTATCGACCCGGGTTATTACACGAGACTTTTCAAAAAAATGCTCAATAAGACCGATATAGAAAATGCCGGTTTTAATATCCTGAAAAACACATTTACGGTTAGGCTTTTTGAAAAGGGGTATAATATCGGAGATATGCAAAGACTTTTGGGCTTCAAAGAATCTTCAAGACCAATCAGAGTGCTGAAAAATATATCATCGGATAATTTGGCAGCAAGCGTTTAATATATTCGCAAAAAATCCGGTTTTCCCACTCTGTCTCTTTAATTTATTTGCCTAGTTTTCCACAAAACAAAATCCCGCCAAAATGGCAGGATTCTGTTTTTGTATTGAATATTTGTATATATAATTTTTACGTTTCCAATACTTTTTGGAGCTATTATCGCTCCATGACATTATTTATTTGTACTGCTCACGTTCAATGAGCATTTACATTCGTTGATGGTTTAGGTTTTACCTTTACCATCAAGATTATTATGTGCTATCTTTCGTGAATCAATTCAGGAAAGATACACCATTTGTATTTTTCATGTACGTGTTTCCAATAATTTCAGCAGCCATCCTTTTCTGCGGGCAGAAACATAACATATTATACCGTTCGGCATGGTAACTATCATCATATTTAAACTATTTCGTAAAATTCTCCCACACATCCCAATCGGGTTCATTTGGGATGATGCCCATTCTCCAAACAGATGCACCGGTTATACCAAATTGCCTTGCAAGTTGTAGTTTTTCTGCTACGCTTTGACTGTTTTGATACCAAAGAAAAACACGTTCGTTATTTTCGGTGGTGTAAATAATATATGGATTACGATAAGTTTCAGACCATCCGAAAACAGTATCATGTTGTGCCATGCGAGTTAGCACAGTTTCCGTCGAAACGATAATTGGATTCGGGGATGAAACCTTGTTGTTTTCGTCAATAAACCAACCGACATTTTGAAAACTGAAAGCCATTGCAATTTTATTTCTGTCTTCGACACCTGTTTCCGGGTCGGTAATCGATTCTAATGCTCTGCGAATTTCTTCAATTGGAGTGAGTGCGGCGTGAAGCTGCCACTCTGTACCGACAAAGCCTTCCATCGAACGCGAGTGATAGTCATGTGTCATAAGAATTACTCTGTCCGCAAGGTTTCCGATTGCACGATAGTCGTAACCGTCAAAATATATTCCGTCCACCGTAGCAGGGTGTACCGTAACATAGAGAGTTTGCCCGTTTGTGCGCAGGTGAACAGAAAGCTCGGTTAAAAAAGCAGTAAAATCTGTTTTCGCACTTTCACCGCGAAGCCCTTCAAAGTTAATAGTCACACCGTCAAATGGGTTTTGCCCGATGCCGTCATAATCGCGGGTCAATTCAGTAATTATAGCTGTAACGGCTTCGCTGCGTGAATTTTCACACGTAATTAAACCGTTTAAACCGATGGAGGTATCCATGAAAACATTTAAGTTCGTCCTTGCCCCGTTTGCTCGCGGGTAATTCGCAATTAATTCATATCCTTCGGGAATACGCCATTCATTGCCGCCAAGCGCGGAAGTGTTTAGTATAGCTCCGTTTTCCTCATCCCACTCCATTACACTCCAGCCGAATGATACCGAATCCATGTCATGTATTAACGCTCGTTGCCCGAAAGATGCAAAAGCGTAAAACCCATGAACCCATGTTAATGAGTGGGAAGTTGAAATTTGCACGGTTTGAGTTGACCCGTTCCATTCAAGAGTGTATCCAATTGATTCTAACGGATGGCGAAGTGGCAAAAATGTTGTTCCTCCGTGTAAAATCTGCGCAGGAACTTCCAGTTGATGAGTTGCGCCGTTTACCGTAAAAGTTGTGCTGTCTATGTTCAAAATAATTTCATAATCGTGCCGAGTAAGCGTAACCCTGCGGTTTTCGCTGTCCCATTGTACATTAAATCCGAGCATTTCAAAAACCCCGCGTGCCGGCACTAAAACTCTGCCTTCAATGTTTTCCGGATTAATATTATTAGGAAAGGTTACATAAACTCCGTCTACAGTCACCCGAATTTGACCGGAGTTAGCAGCCGTAATGGATAGTGTGGAAAAAATAAAAATAAATACGAAAAATACAAATAACAACTTTTTTATTGTCATGAGTAACTTCCTTTCTTATTGTGCGAGTTATGAATTTGTTTGCGTATCATATTCTTCAAGAACACGTATTGCTTCAAGTATTGCCGCAAGCAAATTGTCGTGTGCTTCTTGGGCTGCCCAATATTTATTTATGGGAATGTTAGTCCCATCTTCAGAAACCGCAGTATTATCTAACAACTCCTGCGCTTTGCCGATAAGATACGCGAGTTCGTCCCTAAGAGAAGGGAAATTGCTGGTTATGGTAAACGCGACAATACGCTCGAAACTCTGACCCGTAGCGTCTGTACAACGCGCTTTCACATGATAATTCCCCGAAGCAAAAGGAGTCCACGCAAAGAAATTGAATGCAGAATCATCGACAGAATAAAGGATTGTTTCGTTTGAATATATAGAAAACGACCATTGCAACGGTTGAATCCCGCCTGTAGCTGTGGCTGTAAATATTACGGGGATGCCTCTTTCAAGAGAGCCAAACACTTCTATATCGGTAATTGTTAAATTATTAGGCTTAAATGTCGCCGTGAACGCCCGATTAGAGTTTACAGTAAATTCATGTTCGGACGGAACATTGTGTAAAACATGACCATTTTCAATCCATCCATCAAAAATGTATCCGGGATTCGGATGAGCACTTACTGTCAAAATGGAATTATGTTCGTATACTAATTTTTTTCAAGCACTAATCTCTCATTTCAACAAACAGCGTTTTACTACATCGGCAATGAATTTTGCTTCTCCACCGCCTTTAGCGCGGATAAAAAGAGTATGCAGCAATTCAGCCGCTTCCTGCTCTGTCAATTCATCAACCGCTTTTTTCATCTGCGCTTCATTGGAAAACATAAGCCGAATTTCTTCTGTCGCAGGAACGGTTGCTGCTGTTGACTCGGAGATAACCTTGTCTTTATCGGTAATTTCCCCTGCGTCCGCTTTCTTCGCAGGTTCATCTTTTATTTTCTTGCTTCCAGTGCGTTTTTTGTTCAAGTCATTAAATAGGTTATCGCATCCGTGTAGTTTTAGAAACCCAAGCACTTGTTCCTTCTCGAATGCCCCCCGTTCGTCTGCTTCTCCCGTGTAATACAGCGGATTAACATTCAATATCTGAGCAAATGACAAAACAACCCTTGCGGTTATAGTGCCGATGGCGTAAATCCGATAAATTGAATTTACCCCTTGTCCCGACAATTCAAGTATAGCATTCTTCTCGGCTTTTGAGGCTGATTTGAAATCTTGCCGGATACGCTCCTTTGTTTTATCGGAATCTTTACTTACATTAACCCGTTTGAGCGATTTAAGTTGCTCCTGCATTAATACCATCCTAAAAACCTCCATTATATATTTTATATTTTATCTAATATCTCAATATAGCATTTATATCAAAACAAAACAAATTTTTCAAATATGCTGAGAAGCCGAGGTTATTCCTATGTGATCATCTGCCCTATATGAATCGCGTAATCCATCACGGTGTTCTTGTGGTTTTAGGATAAATGGCAACCAACGGTTTTCGTTTACATTGCAAGCATCAAGTATTTCCAAAAATTCACTTTCAGAAATTTGATTGCCCCGACCGGAAAAAGTACCGTCACTATCAGCTTCCCGATAAAAAAACTCACCTGCACCTTCGCCCCCGGAAAGAGTAACCAACGGATACGCACTTATTTCAAAAGGATAGAACCACAATTTTGTAAAATCCGCAGTACGCAATTCTCCGTTTAATAAGTAAATTAAACGGAAAAAGTCAACTTCTCCAATTCCTTTATACGCAATAACACCCATAGCTCCATTGTCGTCTAAATCAATTAAAAAAGCAGAAGTATTACTTATTACGGCGTTTTCATCCCAAAAATTATTGCCGCTCATGCCTCCCCAAATATCTACAGGCAATTCATTATAAAATTCAATTAAAGCCGTGGCGAAAGGGTGTGGACTATCAGCATCAGATTCTTGTTCGGTTTTACGATTGCAAGCTGTAAAAAAGGCAATTAACAAAACAACGAGCATAAACGCAATTAATTTTTTCATTATGGTTTTTCCCTTCTTGTCTTTTCATTATAACATTGCTTGTATTAACTTAAATATTGCTCTGCTTACCGCATAATGCCCCGCTCCGTTGCATTGGTTCGCCGTACCCGTAAAGTATAAGTCCGTATCGGAATTATACCAAGCGAAAGAACTCGTTTGCCCCCAAAAGCCTACAATTTCTCTAATCGGTTTTATGGGCATCATAATTCGTGGCGTAGGCATTTTTTCCAAGCCGATTCCAAAGTAAAATAAGCCGGGCGGCGGCAAGAGCATCCTCCATTTTTTTAATGCTTCTATTTTTTCTTTCGGAAAAAATTGTCCCGAAAAGAAGGCTTTGGTGAAAATCATAACTTCATCGGCGGTTGATACAATTCCACCCTCGCTGCCGATTGAAGCCATGTAATTTGGCACACATACGCAAGTGCCTTTGTAATAGAGTACCGCGGGACTGTCATCATTCGGGTCGCTGTACATATAAGTATTACGCAAGTCAAGCACATCGAAAATCCGCTCTTTGAACGCTTCGGCTGTGTTCTTTTCTGTCACGATTTCAATAATTTTTCCAAGCAACCGATAATTCGTGTCGGAGTAGTGGACTTTGTTTTTATAATCCGGCGGGAACTTTGGTTTCATATTTTTTACTGCGTTAATCATCTTATCGAATCCCCACGCTTCGTCATTTCCGCTGAACAGCGAATCTGCGGCTCTGGGCTTCCCGGGTTCTTTGTAAAAGAAATAGTCGGGTATGCCGGAAGTGTTGGAAATCAAGTGCATAATTGTAATAGTGTTGGAATAGTCTACACCCTTGAAAACGTGTAGTTTTTCCAAATAGTCTTGTGGTATATATTTGTTGATTTTGTCGTCAAGGCGTAGCTTGTTTTCCTCAACAAGCGACATAATAACTGCCGTGACATACAGCTTCGTCACGCTTGCAATAAAATATCTGCTTTTGGGATTCATTTCACCCCGCGCTCCGCTCCACGCAAAAGAGCCGTCACCGCTTTCGACCCGCATCACCGCACTAAATACGTGTTTTTTGCCGATTATGCTGTCCATACAGCTTTCGGGTAATTTCTCCTGTATCATAACGAAATCCTCTCTTTAAATTTTTTAAACCAATCCATCTCGAAACCGACTTTAGCGATTGCGAGTTCCAATGAAGCGTATTGGTAAAACGCTAAACCGTACTTTGCTTGATTAAAAGTAATCCGAGAATGATTATTTCCATTTTCACCTCCGCCATCTCGATAGGTCTAACAGCAATATATCTATTAGGGGCTGTCAAGTGGTTTTGCAAATCTCGTTATATTTAAAAAACGCTCGGAAAGGTCGTAACAAACCTTTTGGTGATGTGTTTCATTGGAAATTATTTTTTGCAACATGAAATTGAATATTAATTAGCTTGACGCAAAAACAAAAACTCCGCAAGACTTCATGAGTCTGCGGAGTGGGAGTTTAAACCAAAAAGTGGTTTGCATTGGAAATAAAACAGCTTAAATATACAATATTTTGCTTTCTTCATATTGACCGCGCGGATTCGGTTCTTCATCGGGTACTCCGACAGCTATAACATTGAATGGCAGTTTTATTGTGCCGAGTATTTCTCGCATTTCCGCAATCCTTTCCTCTTTCGGGTACACTCCGCACCAACATGTACCAAGTCCAAGTTCTACAGCGGCAAGCAATATGTTTTCCGTGGCTGCCCCACAATCTTGTGGGTAAAAATCTTTCGGTAAACCATCCCTTATTTCATTTTGAGCTTCAGGTAAAGCGAGCATGATAATAGCGAGTGAAGCCGTTTCAAGCATACCCGTATAAGGGTGTGTCTTACGTATTTGGTCTAATTTATTGCGGTCTTTAATAACAATGAACTCCCACGGGCGAGTGTTGCACGCCGATGGTGCCAGCATCGCCGACTCAAGCAGAAGCTTTATCTGCTCGTCTGTAACTTCTGCGCCGAGCTTAAACTTGCGAATACTTCTCCTTTTGCGTATGGCTTCCATAACTGTCATAAAATCGACTCCTTCTTTTTTGTTTTTTAAGCATTCATGAGGTTGCTCACATAGTGGTCAGTGTTTTATTTTACTACATTCTCATCAAGAAAACACGTAACATGCTTATCTTTCTTAAGTTAAATTATTAACGTTCTACTTGTTTTTTTATGCGAAAAAAATCACCTTATAGAAAATAAAGAAAATTGCCACTCCATAAAACAAATATAGTTGAAAGCAAGCTAAATTCTAAAAATACTTTGGGGAGGAATGCCATTGGATAAAGTGTCTTGCACAGATTTGCTATATTTATTACTTATCATTTTCATTTACTTTTTAAACGACATTGCAAAACTTCGTAAAATGTTTTCAATTAAGTACAAAAAGAAAATACAAAGATTTACCGAGTGGAAGAGAATTCAATTTGCCCGCGAACTTTTAATCCGTGAGTTTTATTTGCTTGGCTTCGAGGAAAACACATATCTTAGCATTCCTGTAATGAATGAAAAATAGCAAGAGTTGGGCAATTGAAAAACCCCTGCTAAGATTCATGTGTGCTACCGAACGCACATAAATCGAAAAGACAGGGGAGATTCAGCAATGAGGA
>Ga0131853_10016948_pt1 | contig 13285 bp, 10 predicted proteins | sample TergutLab28metaG_FD_92764 | JGI IMG/M metagenome (GOLD analysis project Ga0131853, IMG submission 92764) | Labiotermes labralis P1 segment gut microbial communities from Petit-Saut dam, French Guiana - Lab288 P1 (version 2) (version 2) | ecosystem: Host-associated > Arthropoda: Insects >...
CTACGCACGGACGGTCTTGTGTGCAGGGAAGTGAGTGGCTGGTGCCTCAAGTTGCACTGCTGCACACCTGGGCTGGTGAGGACCAGTGCAGGGTCAACCCCTTACAAAGGTACTACCTCTCCCCTACCCATTGAGTCCTTATTATTATTATTATTATTATTGCTGCTGCTGCTGCTGCTGCGTATTCGTAATTGTTTATCATATCGGAAAGCATTTCTGCCGACAAAGGAATTACACTTCAGATTTATTGCATGTGGACGTACAGAGTTTATTTTTCTTAGAAGAAAACTCGCAATTGATTTAAAAACCCCACACAGTACACACTAATAAATTCCGGACAACCAGATTTGTTCTGCTTTTTTACGTGTTTCGGCCCTGAAGGATCATCTTCAGTAAGAAGAAGTATTGTTAGTGTAAATTACAAAAGTTTTTTTAATGTCCTTAAAGACGTCTGACTCGTTACACGCTACTGTGAAGACTTGTTTAGCGTCCAGGTATTTACTGTATAATGTGCGTGTTTGTTTGTTTGTTTGTTTGTTTGTCAGTAGTATTACATTTTAGCCTGTAACACGCAAAAGTTGTAAGGAAGTTGCTTGGACCCAATTTTCTTCCATCCCCCCTTCCCCACCACTTCCCCTCAAACGACTTGTTTGTAAAACAATGATGTCATCTCTGTCCCCCAGGCATGCGCATCCGCTGCCACTGAGAAAAACATTAACATTAACATTAACACCCGACAGTAAACAGAGCCAGTGATTTAATCCCTTAAGAGGGTAACCGTCTTTAACACGACGTAGCAAAGATTTTAGAGCATAACTCATAACGGCTGTTGCCGGGTGTGTCGGTCTTTATGAAGTATTTTCTTACTTCACTTACTTACTTAGTTACTTACTTAATTACTCGATTACTTACTGGCTTACTTACCTACTTGCTTGCTTACTTAGTTACTTACTTACTTGCTTGCTTGCTTACTTACATACTTGCTTACTGACTCGCTTGCTTAGTTACTTACTTACCTACTTGCTCGCTTGCTTACTTATTTGCTTGCTTACTTATATGCATACTTGCTTACTGACTCGCTTGCTTACTTGCTTGCTTAGTTACTTACGTGCTTGCTTACTTGTTTCCTTGCTTACGTACTTGTTTACTTACTTGCTTACTGACTTGCTTCCTTGCTTCCTTGTTTGCTTACTTACCTGCTTACTTGCTTAGTTACTTGCTTACTTACGTGCTTGCTTACTTACTTACTTATTTGCTTACTTACTTGCTTACTGACTCGCTTTCTTGCTTGCTTACTTGCTTGCTTACCTGCTTACTTGCTTACATGATTACATACTTCCTTATACTTACTTACTTATTTACTCACTCACTCACTCCATGGAAGAGAGTCCTTCTTGAGAAGCTAACTGGTTCTCAGCCAGTCAAGAAATTCCCCGCATTTCACGGAACCCGAAGGTTCATTACCGCACTCAAAAGCGTCCGCCACCTGTCTCTATCCTGGGCCAGATCAATCCAGTCCATGCTCACTCATCCAACTTCCTGAAGGTCCATCTTAATATTATCCTCCCATCTACGCCTGGGTGTTCCAAGTGGTCTCTTTCCCTCAGGTCTCCCCACCAAAACCCTGTACACCCCTCTCCTCTCCCCCATACGTGCTACCCGCCCCGCCCATGTCACACTACATGTTTTGATCATCCGAATAATATTTGGTGAGGAGTGCAGATCATAAAGCTCTGCATTGTGTAGTTTCTGTATGGCATTGCAGTCTACAGTCTCATTGCTCAACATCTCGAAGATTCGTTTCTGTTTATAATTATAAAACAGCTGACTGTGGGTTTCGAGTTTTGTGTGCAAGTTTCCAGACGCAACTTCACATTTCCACACCCACATTCTCCATGTGTTTCTGATTAATAAAGCCGAGTGATGTAAGGAGCCAAGCAATTAAGCTTCTTCTTAGGATGACAGCTCCCTGACTGGAATTTGGACAGCCCTGCTGCATAAACATTTCATTTGCTTCGTGCGCCTTCAGTGTCTGAAAATGTCGGTGGAAAGCATTATGTTGTTATTTCAACATGTCTGCGACTGGTGTATGGAGTTCAGACACTGTCGAAGTGTAGAAGAGAAGGAAAACAAGGCACGCTGTCTGCGGAACGACTCAGATTCATGCATTAGCACATGAAGACTAAGTATTTTTTCTATGCAATGCTACCAGATTTGCGGAAGAGCATTGCTTCGTGGAAAGTTCCTAGTCTTCGCTCGTATATCCTTCTGGAAAGCGCAACGTGCAGCTGAAGAAGAGAATGGAACGTTGGTAGAATGATACTTGTTCGGGTCTTTATTAGCATTATTCCACCAATAAAGACTAAGAAAGAAAACAGAAGAACCAGTGGGCAGGTGTAGTTAGGTAAAAAGGTAAAGGTCGCCCTAGACCGGGCCACAAAGGCCCAAAGGGGGAGTAGAGGTATAGTTCTACTCTTTCCTTAACCTCGGCGTTAGATGTGGTGGACGGTCAACGCCACGCCTTGGCCGCTTTACCCCCAGGAAAGACCCGGTACCCATTGTATACGAGGCTGTATGGGTGGACCCCAGGGCCGGTCTGGATGGGTGCGGAAAATCTCGCCCACACCGGGTTTCGATCCCCAGACCGTCCAGCCCGTAAGTAGTTAGAGGCACCATATTTATTATTTTTGTTATCCAATTTTCTTCCTTCACAACAGTTCAGCTGGTTATCAGAACAGTATTCCGGGTCTCGATGACCAACCACTTCTTATTTACTGTTCCATCAAAACTGTCTGACCGCACGGCGTGTACTAAGAATTACTGCTTTCAGCATCTCGTTATATTGTTGTTGTTTGTATTATTCCACGAGATAAACAGAAAATTTGCTGTTTTGAAGGTTCCCAAGCTTGCCCGCACGTCCTTCTAGTAAATGTATCCTGCAGACAAGGTAAAACGTTGAGAAGTGGACTGTTGCAATTATGTAGTCTAGTCCCAAATTCTCAATAAAGATTAAGAGAGGGAGGGAGAGAGAGAGAGAGAGAAAGGAGGAGGAGAAAACCGGGGGCACAAAAGACCGAAATTAGCCTGAATTATGTGAAGATTCAGCTCGTACCGCGCAGTAAACACACTCCTTCGCGGTTATAAAACCAACCAGTTAATGCTGTATAGGAAAACAATCGCTCTTTGTTCTGAGATCCGTACAAAACACATAAATACAGTGTGTGGGCTGAACGTAGAATTTGTGAATGTTAAACTGGTGGTACATATAGTGACCACTGGGCTTTGAGCGGCTTAATTCAGGCTGGTAGAACCTATTCATCGTGTCACTGTCCTTTGCATATAGCCTGAGGAACGGTGTGCTGTCTGTCGTGATAATATCTAATAATTCTACGTGGAACAGATATTTTTTGCATTCCGTATTGTCTGGAAACTGAAGCATTCGGTCCGCCATTCGCAGTGGCCATGAGGCTGTGCGCTGTAAATGTCTCAGTAGAATTCCGCTTTCAAGAGCAGTAAGCTGGCGGAATTGTCTCACGTTTTTTGCCACATTCTGCTCGTTAAATTGCGCACGCTGCGATTTTTGATAAGGAAAAATTTCACATATGTGTTTGTGCACAAGTCAGTTGGAATTTCTAAACGTTATGTCCATGCTTCGTAACCGCACTTTGGGTGAGGTTATTTGAATGTACACAACTGCTTGTAGTCGCAGGAGAAGGAGCTATAGATTGTGGATTTACAGGTATTATATATATATGTAAGTTGTTGTTGGTTTTTTTTCTTTTTTTTTTTTCGCAATAGCCCCCCAGTGGGCCATGGCCTCCTCTTTTCCGAAGTTTCTTTTTCACACACAACAACGCACCACAGTCGGTAGGACTACCTTGGACGAGTGATCAGCTCCTCGCAGAGACCTGTACCTGACAAAACACACAACACTCACAACAGACAAACATCCATGCCCCCGGCGGGATTGGAACCCACAATCTCAGCAGACGAGCGGCCGCAGACCTACGCCTTAGACCGCGCGGCCACTGGTTGTTGTAGCGGTGTTAAATAACCAGTCAATTGCACTGTATTTTCGAGTATTCCGTGTCGTTTGCGTACGTCGTGTTCTGCTTGGAAATTTTTGCGTGAAATATGTAAAAGAAATACAAAATGAATTATGCCAATTTCGGTAAAATTTAGAACTGTATACATTTGTTTATTGTCCTGTCTTGGGTCGTGGTGGAGGGGGGGGGGCGGCGGCGTGTGTTATTTTGAGTTATTTCTGTTTTGATTTTATGTCGATTAATAACGGCTGTTACAACACATGCATTCCGAATGCTGGTACCAGGGGATCTCTCAGACAAACCTGTGCGACCGTGGAAGCCAATTAATGCCAACAATTAGCAGTAAATTCGACGTTGCTCTGTGTAGTTAGTTCGCTCTGCGCCTGCGCCTTGCTGAGCCATGAGCTTTTTGTTTCGTGCTTGGGATGGATGACACAATACCATGCCTTAATCTGACAGCCTTTACGTGTGTATTTATATAATGATAAAGCTAATGTATGCAGTATGCCGGATGGACGTGGTACTTTTGAAAACTGTATGTTTTCAGTGCTGCGGTTCGTAAGGGCAGTGTAAGGTGAAGTTATCTCTGTCCACACCATGAAGGCGTATAGAGGAAGTAGAGGTATAGCTCCACTCAGTCTTAGTCTCGGCATTGGATGTAGGTGAATGGGCAACTTCACACTCCAGCCGCTTTACCCCCGAGCATAGAACCCTGGTACTTGTTGAACATGATGCTGAGTGAGCCCCAGAGCCGGTCCCGATGTTTTGGAGAAGGGACAAATTTCTTGCCACCGCCAGGAGACTAACTCCGGACCGTCCTTCCTGTAGCAGTGTTGCCCCTGCCATCGATTTCAGTCAAAAGAACACATTTCAGACCCCTGGGTTAGAAGTTCGGAATTTTGATCCCCATCATAAGCAGGCACATTCTCAGCAACGTACTCCTACACAATACGACATGCTGCCACAGTACCTCATCACTGTAAGGAAATTAATTAGTGAGTGTTTTTAATATGTGACTTTAGCAAGGAACAGTATGGCTCCCTGATGATGATCTAAACATGTTGGAGCGATTTTAAGTGTTTTAATGTGAAATTTTATGTGAGTGCATTGGTTGGTGTAATTAAAGTGATTTCTGAGTGTCTTAAAATCTCTCCCTTCCAAAAGTTAAACCATAGATACTTTACTGAAAATGTGTAAAGTTATAAGTAAAAATGCGCCGTATAACCTGCCATGACGGCACAGAGGGAGAATCGAGATATACCTGTGCTCTTTCTTTAACCCCGACGCTAGATGGGGTGGGTGGTTAACGCCCCCGAGGGAAGTAATGCTGTGGTGCGCATTGTACATGAGGCTGGGTGGACCCCAGAACCGGTCTCGACGGGTGCGGAAAATCTCGCCCCCCACCTGGATTCGATCCCCGGACCGTCCAGCCCGTAGCGAGTCGCGCTATACCGACTAAGCCCTCCCGTTCGACTTTGAAATTGTGGGTGGAAGATCTCTAAGAATCGTGTTGGAAGTGACAGTCGGATGCGTTGTTGACAAGACGTTGTGTGTCATGCAGCATGTGCTCCTGATGACTGCTTGCAGAAGGTCGTGGAGTAAAAAAGAATGTCCGTGAATGTACTTGTGCTCCTGCTGGTGTGTAATGAGCGTGCTGCAATTCCATGTGGTCATCGTCTGTGCGACTGTGGAACATGACCGCATGGTGGTACAGGGAAAAAAATATTCACTGTGCATGTGTGCGCCGTTGTAACGACGTGGCTGACGGGCAGGTCATGTTTCCGCGTCCCGGAGTGTGGGTTAGTATCCTAAACTACTGGACTTCGATGGAATTTGGTATTGGGCTAAACGTTACTGTGCACACTGCGTATCGTTTTGTTCCGCATCAGTGGAGTGTCGCCACAGTTTTGGCTCTGCAAATACGCACTTTATATAATGCGTATCCGGAGCTTTTTTTTTTTTTGCTTGTGTTAAAAATGTCCGAGATGTGAACCTGGATCTCTCACAACGAGTGACCAGATTACAAATGCGCAGATCTTTACCTCAGTGCCCCGTACGTGTCAATTTCATGGCACTGGATTAAGCACAGGGGCTTCTGTACCTTTACCGCCGTTAACACAGCGGATGCCATCCATCATATGGTCAAGAAATTACCTGCTTTCTTTTTCAAACCCGAATGGTTTATCACTGTATGCAGGAGCGGCCAGCAGTTGAATCCAGTTTAGAAATGTACACTGTGCTTCTTTCGGTAACCATTTTAATATTATCTTCCTTTCGATACGTAGTTCTCCCAGGTTATCTCACTTCCTCGCTTGTTGTCAAGTTCCGCACATCTCCTCCTGCCTGATACGTACTTACTTTGGACAGTACACATTATTATGGGTCAACTGTAAAGGTACATCATTCCGATACACCCTGTGAAATATAAAAAGTGACCGTATTACTTAAAATTTAGGGCGCACTGTTTTGTTCACATTTTCCTGAACTGCAAATTAGAGTGCGTCTTAAAATCGAGACATTATGTTTCACTCCTAGAAAACATTAAGAACAAGTTGCCACGCTAAAGGAATAGTAAATTTTACGGACAGCGAAATATATTTCCTTGCAAACTTCCTTCCTTGAATTTTTTAAAGCGGGTTGCGTGTTAAATTGGAGTGCGTCTTAAGCCCTAAGTAATACGATATTCTGTTTTATATGGTAGCTACATGTTTCGTCTTTAAAATGCATTATTTTGCTAGTTGTACGGTTATGCAGAGGATTATTACGAAATTACTATAGAATTATGTTTTTTTTAACAGTTGGTCTGATAATGGCTCGTTTTAATGATACGTTCTATATAGAACAATTTTTTTTTCTTTTTTACATTTGATTTCTGCTCTAAACAGTACGAAATATATCAACTCCAGAGTACACTTTTTTCCGATAACTTGTAGCTTCTATTTAACGATGGTCTGTATAAGGAAAAATACATGCAGATTATTTGTATTAGGAGGTGTAATGACGTCATGTGTCGAAGTGTCTGCAGTGTGGCAGTACTGCAGGTGTGTGTGTATGTAACATGTGGAGAAACTTATACGACCATCTGGCAATAGACCAATTGTTTGGACAGCTAATTCGATTACAGTTGCTGCGCGGTGCTGCACCAAGACCTTGTACAGTACCTGTATCCATGAAGCCTGGACAGGATTCTTTTAAGTTCTCCGCTAACTCGCCATGTATGTCCCAGTGCAGTGGTTTGCAAACAGTGCGCTGCGAACCGTTTCCGGCTGGGCTGCGGAAAATATTTGTGATAACGAAGTCCGTTTTTATGGAATTCGCGAATATGTAATCACTAAACGTTCTTTTTGGACTGCTGGGCCGTTGGCGATGAAGGGATTACGATCTTCCGAAACGTCGAGAGTCGATCACCGAACATTACAGCGTCACATCCCGCAGCACCGCCAAGAGAGCCTCAAATCTCACGATGGGGGCAGTGCCGCTTGAATAGCTATTAGGGAGGGGGTGGGGTACGTCAAAACACGACTGTCTTGTATCTTATTTATTATGTTTTGTGACCTGAAGATGGCCCACAGTGACCGCAACATGTCGTCGTCAGTATAATAAATAAGATACAAGACAGTTGTGTTTTGACGTACCCCACCCCCTCCCTAATTGCTTACAGCACAACGGGGGATGATACACCGAAAGGTTTGAATAGCTGCTGAAGGTTGGTCTGCGGAAAGGATTGAAACACTAAATGAGCACTTCCAATTTTAAGTACGCTTTATGTTGAGAAATCATCAGTACACAGTCTGTCTTACGACAGGTCCATAGCCTCTTCCAACGCTAGTCCTCCACACAGTGTCATCTAGTGCGTCCTCTTTCATTTACCATTATCTTTTCTTTTTCTTAAAGTTATCCAGTAGCTGCTTACGTCTTCTTCCTCGTCCTCCCATCACTTTTTATCATTCCCTCCGTATTTCCTTCAGTAACGTGTTTTAGAAGGCAGTTTCTACACAAGATGTGACCAATCAATTTACCCTTTCTTCGATTTACTGTATGTAGGACGTTGTTTCCTTCTTGAATCTTTTACTTTTTCATTTCTTTTCCCACGATCGGTCCAACTGATCTTCTCCGTCTTTCACCAGCGCCGCATTTTGAGCAATATATGACCGAAAAAAAGGCATTATTTCTCGAGTGTCAGACGGATCGTTAATATTCCAGTCTTCCGCAGGCGGACAGGTGTAGTCTGTACTGTGCACCGTCCGTGTTAACACATTGTTTGAAGTGTACACATTTTAATAATTCAGGATGTAACAACCCTTTTCCTTCTGTGTTTAGTTGTTTGAATAGGCGCTGCGCATGATAAACAGCATGTCGTCATTGTGCGTTGCTGTCGGGATTTTGACGTTAGCGGTTTTTTTTTTTTTCTGTATCAAAGGACCCAAGCGAGTTAACTCAAGCAGTAAAGCTTCTGCGTGCAAGGCTACAATGGAGCCAGATTCCTGGTTCCAATTCAGGAACGGACACCGACTGTGCAGATTAAGGTTTTGCGAGCTTTTGCATCCACCGGACAAATGCCGGGATAGTATCTTTAATTAGGCTCAATTCCGCTTCCTTCCATGTCCCTTTGATTTCATTATTCACATACTATCTTCTCATTCGATGTTACATACTCAGATATACATTGCAGTAGGGTTTCAGTGGCGTAGCTAGGTTTTTTTGAAACCCGGGGCGAATAGTAATAATTACCGATCCTGTCAGAAATTACGGACTTCGAAGAAAAACACAATTATTCATTGAATTTCCTCGTATTTGTCTCAGTAGTTGGAAATTTGTTGAATGCGGAAAGTTAATTTTTTTTTTCCATTTAAAATATTAATTTTGCCGCCCCTTGGGCGCTGCTTCATGAAGCGGTCGCACCATTCGGTCCACCCAAGCTACGCCCCTGCAAGGTGCCCGATATTTTTTTTTTTCTTTTCAAACACCGTGGAGCCACCTCAAAGTTCATGTTACCAGCAGCAACGTCTGTACTGAACACCCACAAATATTATGCGTCACCAAACAAAATTTAGTCGCCACCGCAACCGAACGCCCGGGATTTCTGCATCCCTGCAGTAAGTTCAATAAATCCTCGGAAAGCTTATCCGCAGCCACATGTTAAAGTTTTTCTCAAGTCTACTAATACAGTGTCCCTTTTGTCGTGTCACTGAGCGTGCCTGCTTCGTCGCATAGAATGCCTGCATCCGCCGGTATATCCACTAACAGTCGCCTTGCTAAGGGGCACGATAAAAAGGGACAGTGTGTTATCAATCGTGCGCGGTGGTAACAGACGTTATGTTTTGTAGAGTGCTGCTGTCGTGTTGTTGGTGACTGCTGGGGGAGTTTGGTGTTACGGCAGCTTTTATGAACCATTTTCATTTGGCGTACCCTACGGCAGGCGCGCACCCAAAATTTTTTATTTGGGGGAGGGGGGACTGACCCTGAGGTTACGTATCAATTATGTGTGGTTTTAAACATTGTGTTATAAAAATAGTGTCAAAAATTTTAATTGTAACGTAACCTCGTCTTCATGGTTCAGTCACCTATTTTAAATCACAAGGTCTACTAATCTTGTTTTTTTTTAAAAAATTCATCGAAGATTTAAATTTTTTAAAATTTTGTTTTCGAATGTGCACTGTAGTAGTTATCCGCCGGTTTCATTGGCTGAGGTCTGCTGACAGATCACGTAAAGCGATTGATATTATCATGTCTACAAATTCTTTTATTTCCATTTTTTTTCTTGGGGGATTGCTGGTTGCGCACCTAACCACTGGTCTTTGAGCGAATGTCCTTGTACCCTAGTGGATACATTAGTTACGGTTCATAACCTGGGTGCCGCTACTCCGTGGCTTGCTACTGCAGTATTATGTTCAGTCTGGTGCTCAATGACGCCTGGACGTGAGTGTACTGGCAGATTGCTTTCTTATCTGTAAAGATGAGATAGAGCTTTCTATAAATGTGTCGTGGTTGAGGTGTTACGAATGCAGGATCCTGTTGGTAACAGGAGATGCGAGAAGTAAATGCAGACGGCAGAAATTGCCTTATTGTACTTCTGTCATTCAGACCAGTTCTTTGTTTACATACTGGCATAACGGCGCAACCCCCCCTCCAAGCCCTCGTTTTTAACCTCATTCACTCGCGCAACGGAAGCAGCGACGATGGGAAGTACGTGACTTCTGCTTTGGGAGCGCCGTAACTGGAACGTAAATTATTCTGGCGACCGATTTTAGCACCCTTGCTGGGGTATGAGGGGAGACACTGCTGAGTGCAGGCTTTTCTTCACTGGCTGTTTTATATTACAACTTCCACGTGCCTGCATTAACACTTTAAAGACGAAGCGCAGACCGCTTTATTTAAAGACCCAGTCCGTACCGCGCTGTAAACACTTTTCTTCTCGGTTATAAACCCTATCAGTTTATGGTGTAAGCGGCACAAGTTACTATTTGTTCTCAGATTGATACAAAACACGTAAATACAGTGTGAGCAGAGCGTACAGTTGTTGTATGTTAAAGTTGTTACATCACGTAACCAATTGGCTTTAAAAGGTTAATCTTAACGCACCACTGTACGTTATATTTTATCCGTCGTTTCTAAGTGTTGATGGCATCTATCGAAGTGCTGCAAGGGTTGTGCTATTTTGTACAGTATTATGTGCTCGGTGCTCAACTATTTCTTCATCCTCACTCCGTACCTCACAGACAACACTGTCCCGATTATAAGTGCTTTCTGTTTGATTTAATCGCGTGTCGCACAAGGAGAACAGTGTGTCTCAACCCGTATCGTAACCATGGTAACCAAGGTGCTATTCAGTCACTCAGTCGTTGGCACAAAAGTTATTATACAAATTTTTTAGCTCGAAACTTTGTGCCGCACAGTGTGGGACGTTATCGGTCGCTGTTCGGCTGTTTATGTCGTCCGCTCTACGGCGAGCAGTTAACGCGGAACGTACAGCGAACTGTGTTATCGGTCGCTATGCAGAAATACAGCTATGAGCAGGCTGTGCGTTCAGCTGGACATTCTGTATAAGATGGATATTACCACAAGACGGGCTGTTCACTAGTATATTAGTAAAAGGTACAGGGTAAGAAGTGTGAAAGCTCACCCTAGAACAGGCCATGAAGGCCCAGAGAGGGAATAGAGGCATAGCTCTACTCTTTCTTTAACCTCGGCACGAGTTTGGGGTGGGAGGTTGTCACACTCCGACCACTGTACACGAGGGAAAGAGACTCGGTACCCATTGTACGGGAAGCTGGATGGGCCCCAGGGCAGGTATGGACAGGTGCGGATCATCTCGCCCCCAGCGGGATTCGATCCCCGGACATCTCAGACCGCAGCGAGTCGCTATACCCACTGAGCTATCCCGGTAAACACTGGTATATTAGTAGAATGGCGAAAAAGATGTTATAAACAACAGTGATGAATTCGGATAGTAATCTTGACGAACATCTGTAGGGTTGGAAAGCGGCGTTTATGAGTTCTGTCGGTGTTTCCTGGCTAATTAGTGTGGGCGAATGGCATCCCATTGTACTGACGTAATTTGTGTGAGACAGAAGAGATATGAACCCGGAAACGAGGGTCGTGTGAAGTCTGTCCGTTATTGGGTCTTAAATTATTCCTACTTCAGAGATGACAAAACTTCGCACACCAGGCGCTGTGGATTTTTCAGGAAAAAACGTAGAAGTCTAAACAGGAAAAAGGGAGCTTTGATGAAGAGCGTAGGATGTTACGCCGTGTCGTTTGGTAGGTACCGACGTTTTGGAGGTGCTTGCTGCCCACATCAGCCTGCCTCGTCAGTTTGGAGAAGAATCCTACTTTCTGTTTACCCTCACGGATCTGAGAATGCGGCAGTGGGTTTTAATCCTCTAAAGTTAAAGGAATTTTTTTCTTATGTTACAGGATTTCCGAATGAAAGTAGTTTTATCATAGTCTTAGTAATTAACCAACTTAATGCGCAAATTCTTGTTTTATACTAAGTTTATTGTATGCCTCTACATGTTTCGAGCACTGTTGTACTCATCATCAGGAGGTCAGAATTGTATTATACAGCATCTTGTATCGTCACGCTCTGTAGGTGGCCGTCCGGTGCACAGGTGTATGGGACGGCCACCTACATGGTGTTACGATACCAGATGCTGTATAATAAAATTTCCACCTCCTGATGATGAACACATAGTGCTCGAAACATGTAGAGGCATATAGTAAACTTATTATAAAACAAGAATTTGTGCATTAAGTTGGTTATTTACTGAGATTATACTGAGATGCATGGTCAGCAAAACATCAAAAAAAGAGGATAGTTTTGTTGGAATGTTCCCAGGTTTGGTCCGTTTGTCCATCTGTTTGGTGCAGTATGTAGATGAAGAGGTGTATGTGGCATTGATGGAATGATATTGACAGGGGAAACCCACATTAGTCGGAGAAAAAACTTGTCCCACTGCCACTTTGTCCACCACAAATCTCACATGGAATGACTTGGGATCGAACTTGGACCTCCGCGATGAGAGTCTTGCAACTAACCGCCTGAACCTTGGCAAGATTAACCTGGATATTAGTTAAAGATTCAGTCCGTACCGCGTTGTAAACACACACCGTCTCGGTTATAAATACCAATCAGTTAATGCTGTATAGGGAAATGATCGCTCTTTGTTTAAACCTGGTGAAGTGAACGAAGCAAAGTGAAGTGGAATGAGGCGAAGTGAAGTGCAGTATAGGCAGGGGGGGGGGACGAGTCTTTATGGAAAAGTTTTATAGGAGTAGTAAGTGATGAGAAGTGAAAGGCTCGGGTGAAAACGTGAATGAATTAACCCTTATCCTGCTAACGTGAAGAATATAGCGAGCTCCTAATAATGCCAGCAAATGGCAGACGGGGTTTAACTTGGCGCTTAAAGCTTTAATGATTGTAAAAAAAAAAAACAATTACAAGAAACTGTACAAAGTACTCTCTTGCTTGGGTGTTTTTACCTTTTGTACATGTTGTAAAATTCTAATTTGTATCGTGTCTATTGTTGCTAGTTTTAAGTTGTCTTGTGTGTATTGTTGTAGTTGTCTTGTGTGTATTGTTGTCATCTTATGTGTATTTGTTGTACTGTGTGTGCATTTTTTTTTGTACTTCAGATGCCGGACTGCTGGCTAGAAGTCAGTACTCGGAAGGTCCTGCGACCGGCCATCTCGACACAGGTTTTTCTTGGTTTCCCTGTGTCTATAAGCAAATGCTGAGA
>Ga0131853_10016949_pt1 | contig 13285 bp, 11 predicted proteins | sample TergutLab28metaG_FD_92764 | JGI IMG/M metagenome (GOLD analysis project Ga0131853, IMG submission 92764) | Labiotermes labralis P1 segment gut microbial communities from Petit-Saut dam, French Guiana - Lab288 P1 (version 2) (version 2) | ecosystem: Host-associated > Arthropoda: Insects >...
GGCGCGTCCAGGCCATCATTCACCGCCAGTCGCAGGAACTGCGCGAGATGGAGGAGCGCCACGGCCAGATGCCGGAGGTCTTCGGCGACCTGCTGCGGATCGACCACGGCACGGCGCTGATCGGCCGCCTCGCGGACTCCATCGCCGTGCTCGGTGGCGCTCGGCCGGGTCGCCAGCGCAGCAGGGCGGTTCCGCTGTACAGCGTGCTGCGCGGTGCGATGTCGCGCATCATCGACTACCAGCGTGTGGAGCTGCACTCGGTCACCGAGGTCGCCGTCGTCGGCCTCGCCGTGGAACCGCTGATCCACGCGCTGGCCGAACTGCTGGACAACGCGACCCGTTACTCTCCCCCGCACACCCAGGTGCACGTCACCGCGGTCGAGGTGCAGTCGGGGATCGCCGTCGAGATCGAGGACGGCGGCGTGAGCATGAGCGAGGAGGCCCGGCGGCGGGCCGAGCGGACGCTGGAGCAGGCCCAGCAGGGCATCGACGTGAACGACCTCGGCGAGACGCCGCGGCTGGGCCTGGCCGTGGTGGGCCGGCTCGCGCAGGCGTACGGCTTCCAGGTGGCGCTGCGCTCCTCCGCCTACGGCGGCGTGCGGGCCGTGCTGGTCCTCCCGCAGACGCTGATCACCACCGCGTCGGCCGCGAGCGGCCTTGCGCACGGCATCGGCACCTCCGCCGGGCCGCGGGCGGTGGCGGAGACGCGCGGACCGCGTGCCGTCGAGCAGGCGGAAGCGCCGTCCGCGGCGCCGCGGGCCGAAGCGCCGGCGCCGGCCCCGACCACGCGGTCGGCCAGCGGTCTGCCGCAACGACAGCGCAGGAACCGGGTGACCGAGCCGGCCGCGCCGGACAACACCCCCGACGAGACGCAGGACCAGCCGCAGGTCCAGCCCGGGCTGTGGCTGGGGGCCTTCCAGAGCGCCCTGGCCGGTGAGGCAGCAGAGAACGGCGGTGGCTCTTCGGGGCCGGGAAGCAAGGGAGAACAGTGACTCAGCAGCGGGCCAATATGGACTGGATGCTCAAGGATCTCGCGGAGGGCGTCCCGCAGACCCGCTACGTGGTCCTCCTGTCCGCGGACGGGCTGCGGATGGGCCAGCACGGCGCCGACGTCGACGCCGCCGACCGGCTGGCCGCCTCCTGTGCCGGACTGCAGAGCCTTGCGAGCGCCGTCGGCCGTGAATTCCCCGACAAGCAGGGGAAGATGCGGATGGTCGTCATCGAGCTGGACGTCGGCTTCTTCTACCTGATGGCGGCGGGCTCCGGCGCCCACCTCGCGGTGCTGGCCGACGAGGGGGTGGACGCCGGCCTCATCGGGCAGCGGATGCGCGACCTGGTCATCCGGATCGGGGAACACCTGAGCAGTCCGCCGAGGCAGGACCGGCGGGCCGGGTGAGCGACTCGGGCCGTGGCTGGGAAGACGCCAGCCTGGAACGGCTCTACGTCATCACCGGAGGCCGTAGCGGATCGTCCACCAGCACTCCCCTGAGGCTGGTCACCCTGGTCGTGGCCAGTTCGGGGCCGCGGCCGGGGATGCAGCCCGAGTCGGTGGAGATCCTGCGCGTGTGCCGGGCCCCGCTCTCGGTGGCGGAGATCGCCGCCTACACGGGGCTGCCGGTGAGCGTCGTGACCGTCCTGCTCAGCGATCTCCTGGCAGAGAACCATGTGGTGGCGCGCGCACCCGTGCCTGCCGCTCAACTTCCCGACCGCGCGTTGATTGAGGCAGTGATCGATGGACTCAACAAGAAGCTCTGAGAGGCCCGCTGGGCCGCGCAGCGAGGACGTGCTGCCGGACACGGCCACCACGGCGGTCAAGGTGGTGATCGTGGGCGGGTTCGGCGTCGGCAAGACGACCCTGGTCGGCTCGGTGAGCGAGATCCGGCCGCTGACGACCGAAGAGACGATGACCGAGGCCGGGGTCGGTGTCGACGACAACGCGGGGGTGGAGCACAAGTCCTCGACCACCGTGGCGCTGGACTTCGGGCGGATCAGCATCAACAGGGAACTGGTGCTGTACGTCTTCGGCACCCCGGGCCAGGAGCGCTTCTGGTTCCTGTGGGCCGACCTGTTCGAGGGCGCGCTCGGCGCGGTGGTACTGGTCGACACCCGCAGGCTGGAGGTCAGCTTCGACGTCATCGGGCGGCTGGAGGAGCGCGGGCTGCCCTTCATCGTGGCCGTCAACACCTTCCCCGAGGCGCCCGAATACCCCCTGGGCGAGCTGCGGGGAGCGCTCGACCTGCCCGCATCCGTCCCGATCGTCGCCTGCGACGCCCGGCTGCGCAGCTCCAGCCGCGACGTCCTGATGACGCTCATGCACTACCTGCACTCTCTCGCCGCAACATCGGAGGCATCGTGAGCACCCCCGTCCCCCCTCCGGGCTGCCCCGCCCACGGCCTGGACCCGGAGGCGATCACCCGCCTGCACGAGGCGGACGACCCGATGGCCCTGTACGGGAAGCTGCGTGCCGAACACGGCTCCGTCGCACCGGTCTTCGTGCAGGGCGACCTGCCGGCCTGGCTGGTGCTGGGCTACCAGGAGAACCTGGAGGTCGCGCGCAACCCGTCGCGTTTCGCCCGGGACCCGCGCACCTGGCGCGTCCAGCAGGAGGGCGGGGTTCCGGCCGATCATCCGCTGGGTCCCATGCTGACCTGGTGGCCGGTGGTCAACTTCACCGACGGGCCCACGCACGAGCGGTTGCGGGACGCGGTGACGGACTCGCTGCAGAAGTTCGGCAGGCGCGGGATCCGCCGCTACGTGGACCACTTCGCGAACCAGCTGATCGACGGGTTCGCGGCGAAGGGCCGGGCGGACCTGGTCGAGGACTTCGCCGCCCAGCTGCCGATGCTGGTGATGACCCAGCTGGTCGGCGCCCCCGACGAGCACGGTCCGCTGCTGGTCGAGGCCGTCCGCGACATGCTCAAGGGCACCGAGACCGCGCTGGCCAGCGACCAGCACGTCACCACCACGCTCCAGCAGCTCGTGGCGTCCAAGCGGGCCCACCCCGGCCACGACCTGACGTCGTGGCTGCTGGAGCACCCGTCGAAGCTGACGGAGGTGGAGGTTCTGGCGCACGTCCGGGTCGTCCTGGTCGCCGCCTACGAGACGACCGCCAACCTGATCGCGAACACCCTGCGGGTGGTCCTCACCGACCGCCGTTTCCGGGCGAACCTCTCCGGCGGCCAGATGACGCTGCCGGACGCGCTGGAGCAGGTGCTGTGGGACCAGCCGCCGCTCAACACCGTCCTCGGCCGCTGGGCCATCGGCGACACGGTCCTGGGCGGCCGGCAGATCCGGGCGGGCGACATGCTGCTGCTGAGCCTGGCCGCCGGCAACGTGGACCCGGCGATCCGCCCGGACCTGAGCGATCCCGTCCACGGCAACCGCGCGCACCTGGCCTTCTCCAGCGGTGCGCACGAGTGCCCCGGCCAGGACATCGGACGGGCCATCGCGGACAGCGGTATCGAGGTCCTGCTGGGGCGGCTTCCCGACCTCGAACTGGCCATTCCGGAGACCGAGTTGGAGTGGCGGGGAACGCTGATGTCGCAGCACCTCGTGGGCCTGCCGGTGACGTTCACCCCGAAGGCTGTGCGCGGAGCGGGACCGGCTGCGGCGTCGCCGGCCCCGGCCGTGCCGCTGCCGGAGAGTGCGGCGCCGGTGGCGGCGCCCCCGGTGACCGCTCCCCCGGCCGCCCCGGAGCGGCGGCGCCCGTGGTGGCGCCGCTGGTTCGGCGGCAGGTGAGCGGGTGACATGCGGAGGGGGTCCACACGGTGTGTGGACCCCCTCCGCGCGTGCGCCCCGCGGGCGCGGCGGTCACCCCTCCAGGTGCCGCCACCAGCGGGCGAGGGCCGGGATCGGCGGCGGCAGCGGGCTCGGGTCGCTCGGCGTGTCCCGCCAGGTGATGCCGAACGACGCCCCCGCCACGGGAAGGGCGTTGCGGTTGCGCGGGCTGGCGTACCGGGGAGCACGGTCCTGCCAGGCGATGCTGCCGGCGACGTAGTGCTCCAACGAGGCCAGATAGCGGCCGAGTTGCTCGTCGGCGTCCTTCGCCAGCCGGTCACGCAGCCGGACGAACAGCGTCATCACCCGGTCCCGCAGGGCGACGGCCTCGGGCAGCGCGTCGCGCGGCGAGCAGCCGTACTGGTGGGCGATGACGTTGATCCAGTTCTGCTCCCAGGGCTGTTGGTCGTCGTCCTTGTTGTACGAGAACAGGTCGTTGTCGGCGCTGACGATGAACCCCGCGGCGTCCGTGACGGCCTGGACGGGTGCCGAGTACAGGACGTCCGGACCCAGATGGATCCGGTTCGCCACGTCGGACCAGGTCAGGCTGAAGCGGGTTCCGTTGGCCAGCGCACCCACCGCGGCGAAGTCGTTCACGCTGGGCATGACACCGCGTTCGGCGTTGGCGGCCTGCCAGCCGGCGCCGAACAGCCAGTCGCGGGCGCCCTCGCTGAACCTGCGCAGCTGGAAGGGCGTGAGCAGGGCGCGGGTGCGGGTCACCAGGTCGTCGAGCGCCGCGGTCAGCGGGCTCTCGGGGAGCATCGCGGATCCCGGTGCCTCGATGGCGCGGGCCAGCCGGATGCTGTGGTCGGTGATGGACGCGGTGCTGATCGCCGTGGCGGAGTCCTGCCAGTCGTCGACGGCGTTGGCCCAGTAGTTCCACTCGATGAACAGCAGCAGCGGCTCCACGTCCCCGCCCGGGATGATGCGGCAGGAGAAGTCGGCGCTGTGGGTGGCCAGGCCCCAGACCCGCTCGGTGGCGTCGGGATAGAACCCGAACCTGTCGATCCACTCGACGGCCCGCCGTTCCAGCTCGGCCGCCTCGGCGTGCACCGCGCTCCGGTCGAACGGGCAGTAGAACGGGGGCAGTTGCCAGCCGATGCGGGAGGGGTGGCCGTGATCGGCGATCACGGTCAGTTCCCTCCCAGCCGGAAGAGGAGCAGCCGGGTCTCCATGGCGTGGTCGCGCCAGATCCGGAACAGCTTGCTGTGGGCGATGGTGGACTCCTGGAGGCGTTCGCGTGACCAGGCGGACGCCCTGCCGGTGGCCTCGACCTGGTCCAGTTCCGCGGTGTTCCAGGCCATCGACTGCACCCAGAACTCGGCGACCCGGTCGGTGACGTCCTCGTCCTGCTCCAGTTCGAAGCCGGCCGCTTCCGCCGCGGTGATGTACTCGGTGAGCGTGCCCAGGCGCGTCCGGTAGTAGGCGTCGATGAAGTCGCTCCACTCCGGGCGGCAGACGAAGTGCTCCTGGATGCCGAACCAGCCGCCGGGCTTCAGGGCCTTGGCCACGACCTGGAACAGCCGCGCGCGGTCCATGTATCCGGAGCTCTCGTTGGCGTACGCGCCGTCGTACGTCGCCTGCTCGTCCAGTTCGTGGATGTCGCCGAAGCGCGGGGTGACCCGGTCCGCGACGCCGGCCTGCCGCGCGAAGTCCTCGATGACCGGGACGTGTTCGGCCGCGACCGTCAGTCCGGTGACCTGCGCGCCGTGCTCCTGCGCCCAGTAGAGCGAGCCGCCGCCGACCCCGCAGCCGATGTCCAGCAGATGCCCGGGCGCGTTGCCGTGGATGCCCCAGGTGCGCGCGGCGTGGTCGACTATCGCCTCCTGCGAGGCCACGATGCGGCGCTTGAGGACGCGTTGCGTGACGGTGGTGTTCGGCGGCCTCTGGTCGAAGAGCCCGACGTGGAAGTGCACGCGGGGGCCCGGCCCGTACTTGTGGAGGATGTCCGCGGTCTTGCGGCTGTAGTAGAGCGGGACCTGACTTTCGTCGAACGCCCGGCCACCGGTGGAGGCATGGGTGGCGAGGTTGGTGTTCATGGTTTCTCCGGAGATCCTTCGTTCATCGGATGAGCGGGCACGGACCGCGGGTCGCGGTCCGTGCCAGCCGTCAAACCCCCGTGTGATCGAGCCGAACTCAGTGCACGTCCCGGCGTGCTGCCGCAGCGGGGACGTTCACCGTCTGAGGGGCCGCACCTCAGGCCCGCGGTTCGCGGGCCGTCGCGCCGGGCGCCAGGCGCACCGGGAGCTCCCGCACGCCGTTCATCGCCTGGCTGGCCAGCCGCGGCTGGTCAGCGGTGGCGAGGGCCAGGTCGGGGAAGCGGCGGAAGAGGGCCGGGAGGGCCGTGCCGACCTCCAGCCGCGCCAGCGCCACGCCGAGGCAGTAGTGGGCACCGTGCCCGAAGGCGAGCGTGGTCGTGGGGTGGTCACGGGTGACGTCGAACGTCTCGGGATCGGTGAAGACCTTGGGGTCGCGTCCCGCGGAGGCCAGCCCGACGATGACCGGGTCGCCCTCCTTGACGAGGACGTCCCCCAGCACGGTGTCGGAGACGGCGAAGCGGAAGTAGACCCGCTGCACGGGAGGGTCGTAGCGCAGCGTCTCCTGGACGACGTCCTCCCAGCTGCTCTCCCCGTCCCGGACGAGCGCGAGCTGTTCCGGGTGCGAGAGCAGTGCCTTGACGGCGTTGGTGAGGAGGTTGACGGTCGTGTCGTGCCCGGCGATGACCAGCAGCATGAGGCTGTCCACCAGCTCGGATCTGGTCAGCTGGCCGTCGATGTGGGTCTGCAGCAGGCGCGTCGTCAGGTCGTCGGACGGATGCTGCTCCTTGACGGCGATCAGGTCGTCGAGGAGCGCCACGACCGCCACGTGCGCCCGGCCGGCCTCTTCCGGAGTCGCGGTGCTCAGCAGGAGGGTGCTGGTGTGGAGGCCGAACTGGCGGCGCATGACGTCGTCGTCGATGCCCAGCAGTTCGCAGATCACCCGCATGGGCAGGGGGAGGGCGTACCGCGCCTTGAGGTCGAGGACGGCGTCACCCGGCTCCCCCGCGAGCTCGTCCAGCAGCTCCTCGGTGATCTCCTGGATGCGGGGCGCGTAGGTCTGGGTGGGCCGGCGGTTGAAGGCGTGCGTGACCGGGTTGCGCAGCCGCGCGTGGTCGAGGCCGTCGCGGTTCAGCATCGTCTCGCCGACAGCCAGGGCCATCAACGGCCAGTCGCTGCTGATCCGGCCCTCCCGGAAGGCACGCCAGTGCTGCGGGTTCTTGGCCAGCTGCCGGTGGCCGAGCACCTCGCGGCCGGAGGCGTCGTCGGTGGTGATCCACGCGGTGACGCCTTGCGGCAGTTCCACCGGCACGCAGGGGCCCAGCTCCTGCAGCCGCTTCCCCTCGGTGTAGGGATCGGCCGAGGTGGGGTCCAGAACGATCAGGGGGTGATCGAGATCCATCGGGGAGACCTCCGATTTCGTCGGACTGATCCGCAATGGACCGCAGCGCATGCACAGGAGACCGGTATGGACGCACGGTGACGCCCTGGCCGACCATGTGTGATCTTAATCGGTTTGCGCGCGGCCGAACAGCAGACATAGTCGGACCAACAGCCCTGGCCACGAACCTTTTTGAGCAGTCATCAGTTCACCGGTGAGCTCTTTTGTGCTGTTTCGTGCACATGCTCCCGATCACGCCTGCTGCTCGGCGGGCGCGGTGGACGCCGGCGGGGTCAGCCTGAGCGTGAGGACGTAGGAGACCACGACCGCGACGATCACCAGCGGCATCACGGTGAGTCCCTCCTTGCCCAGGAGCAGGGTGGCCAGCAGCACGGAGACCATCGGGAACCTGAGCATCGCGGCGGCCATGGCGCCCACACCCATCGCGAGCCCGGCGGTCAGGCCGAGTCCGGGCAGGTGGGAGAGCGCGATGCCGCCGGCGGCGCCGACGAACATGGAGGGGAACACCGGGCCGCCCCGGAACGCCGACATCGAGACGCTGTACCCCAGGGACTTGCAGGCGACGAGCACGACGAGGGCCCCGGCCGAATACTGCGCGTTGTCGGTGAGGAGGGGGGCGAGCCCGCTCTGCCCCGAGTACAGGACTCCCGACGCCGCGTGCCCCGTCCACTCCGCATAGACGAGGGCGATCACACCGACGGCGACACCGGCGAGCACGGTGGCCGGCAGCCGCCGCGGCCGGACCAGGGCGAGCAGGCGCAGGGCGAGCGACCGGATCCCCCAGCCGAGGAGCGCCGCCGCGACCCCGATCACCAGCGCCCAGCCGAACCCTGCGGCGTCCGGCGCGGCGGCGTGGGGGACGTTCGGCAGGGCCAGCGAGTAGGTGCCCAGGCCGGTCCACGAGCCCAGCCCCGTGAAGATGAGCGCACCGATGCCGGACGCGAGCAGGCCGGGCAGCAGGACGACGCCGAGCATCGAGCCGCCCAGTCCCGCGGTCTCCATGAGCAGGAACGCCCCCAGCAGTGGCGAGCCGAGCAGGGTGCTGATCGCGGCGAAACTCCCGGAGGCCCCGACGACTTCGACGGCCTGCTTCGGGAACGGCCTTCGCGTCAGTTTCACGGCGGCCACCGCGAGCCCGCTGCCCAGGGCGATGAGCGGGGCCTCCGGCCCGATGACGGCGCCGAGGGCGAGTGAGGCCACTGCGGCGAGCGCCACGCCGGGCAGATCGACGGTCGGAGTGGGGCCGGACGGCACGAATCCGCGGGACGGCTCGTGGCCGCCGTTGCCGGGGAGGTAGCGGATGATCGGGCCGACGAGGAGCCCGGCCACGGCGAGCAGCGGCACCGGCCACCAGTCGGGCGTGCCGTGGAACCCCAGCCCTCTGGGCAGGTCCGTGTACGTCAGCGACTGGAGTTTGTCGACGAGCGCGAGGAACCCGAAGGCCGCCGCCGAGATCGGGACGCCCAGGACGGCGGCGACCAGGAGCAGCACCGCGTACCCGCGGCTGCGCACGAGCGCGACCGGGTCCGGGGCGGCTGCCGGGGGCGTGCCGCCGGAACCCGCCGGGCGGCTGGTGGTCGTCACGCCGGGGCCTCCGCGTCTCGGGGTGGGGTCAGGAGCACCAGGGTGTCTCCCTGCTCGGGCCGGGGCGTGGTGCCGTCGGTGACCGGTTCGAGCCGTTCACCGCGGCGCACGACGAACAGGAGGTCGCTGCCGGGCGGAACGGGTCCGCCCGCGGGCAGGGCCACGACGGCGCCGCCCTCCTCGTGCTTGCGGGCGAGGGCCGGGCCCGTCAGCAGCGGGCCGAAGAGGGTCTCGCCGCCCAGGTACGGCGCCACCACGCCATGGCTGCCGGCCGCCGGGCCGACGCGGTGCACCGGTCCCTCCACGCCGCCGCGGAGGATCTCCGTGGCCAGGGCGTTGAAGTCGTCCTCCTCGGTGAGGAAGTACACCGCGGTGATGCCTTCCCACGCGGCTCCCTCGCCGGTGGCCGCGGCCAGCATCCCGCCGGCGGCGAGCTCGATGCCGGCCTGCCGGATGCGGTGGCGCTGCTGCTCCTGGCCGGCCCACATCAGTACCTCCATGCCCGTCGACTTCAGGGTCGATCCGAGGTCGACGACCCAGGGCTCACCGCCGACCAGGAGCGGGCGCGAGCGGGACCGGCGCACGACGCCCAGCAGCCGGGCCGCGGGAGCCGCGGTGAGGCCGTAGAGGGTGACCGTGGCGACGATGACGACGAAGGTCGCCGGAAGGATCTTCGCCGCGCCGTCGATGTGCTCGGCGACCAGGCCGGACGTGAACGTCGAGGCGGTGGCGGCCGCGACGATTCCCCGCGGCGCCATCCAGCCGACGAAGCTCCGCTCGCCGCGGGACAGGTCGGTGCCCGCGGTGGACACGGCCGCGACGAGCGGCCGGACGGCGAGGACCAGGAAGGCGGCGAGCCCGAGCGCGGGCAGCACCACGTGGCGAAGCGACGCGGGGGTGACCGTGGCCGAGATCGAGGTGAACAGCAGCCCGATGATCAGGCTGACCAGGGTCTCGAAGAACTGGCGGCGGACGGGGACGTCGATGCGGGAGACGTTGGCGACGAACAGTCCCATCAGCACGGCGGCGATGAGCCCCGCGTCGTCGCGCAGCGCGTCGCAGAACGCGGCGACCCCGACCACGGCGGCGAGCTGGGCCGTGGTGCCCAGTACCTCGCCGGGCCGCACGACGCGGAACAGGCCCCACAGCACGACCGCCCCTGCCACGCCGCCGACCAGCCCGGTGGCCGCGCTGGCCGCGAACCCCGCGACCGCGTGGGCCGCGCTGTGGTGCGTGCCGGCGACGACCCCGTGGAAGACGAGGGCGCCCAGGATGCCGCCGACCGGGTCGATGAGGGAGCCCTCCCACACCAGGATGTGCTGGAGCCGGTCCTCGGGTCGCACGAGGCTGAGCAGGGGGCCCACGACGGTCGGTCCCGACACCACCAGGATGGCGCCCAGCGTGACGGCTGCCTGGCGGGACATGCCCAGCAGCGGAATGGCCAAGGCGGCACCGAGGAGCCAGGTGACGGGAACGCCGATCCAGATGAGGCGGGTGACGACACGGCGGTTGTGGCCTTTGAACCTGCCCAGGTCCAGGCCGAGACCGGCGTCGTAGAGGATCACCGCGACGGCGAGGGACACCAGGGGTGAGAACGCCGCACCGAGCAGCGCTTGCGGGTCGACGTCGTCGATCAGCGCACCGGCGGCGAACCCGACCGGGAGCAGGACGATGAGTGCGGGGATCCGGAGCCGGCCGGCCAGGAGCTGGGATCCGACGGCGAGGACCACGATCAGGCCGAGACCGATCAGCACCTGATTCGTCGTCACCTACAGCCCTTCGCGTTCCTGTGGTGGGAGAGGGAGCCGGCATCCGCTGCCACGTTCCTGCCCGTGTCCACCTCCTCGTGGGGAGCCTGAAGGCGGTTGTGGACCCGGTCAAGCACGACACGTTCCTTGACCTCCAGACCCGGGCAGTTGCACCCGAACGCATCAGGAATTCGCGGTGGCGGGGGCGGGTTACGTGGCCGGCAGTGCGCTCCGCCGGCTGATGCGCCGCCACGCGAACCGCTGGAGCTTGAGCGTCAGGACACCGACGACGATCAGCAGGACGATGTTGAGCAGAAGTTGGAAGAACGAGCCGCGGGCCTCGTGCCAGCTGGAGAACGCGAGCGAGAACCCGGCGGTCAACGCGAACAGTCCCTGCCGCACCCTGACGCCGTTGCGGTGGTCGATGCCCAGCGCAACGCTGGTAATGGCGCCGTACTCCGGCCCGACGACCATCGGGTCGTCGGTCAGCAAACCGGACGACCTGGGGAGTGCGATCCGGCGGGCTCACCAATCGAACGCGAAGCAAATCCGTGGTCGCTCTCCAACGTTCGGCCGGCGGCGGAATCGGGGCTCGTACCAGCACCCGACGTGCACTCTTCGCATCCGGGAGAACACAAAAAGTAGCATCGGCGCGTCTGGATCCGTCGCCACGGCTGTGTATGGCGGGCCCAAGTGGCACGTCGGATAGTGGAAGGGAGGGGGTCTCGGGGAGAGGCTGGAGATTGCGATGGACCGCTACCCTCCGATCGCCGACCACGGCTTGGTGGGCGATCTGCAGACAGCCGCGCTCGTCTCGTCCGAAGGCGTGGTCGACTGGTTCGCGGCGCCCCGATTCGATTCGCCGAGCATCTTCGCCGCGCTGCTCGACCACGACGGCGGGGGGCATTTCCGTATCGCCCCGACGCATCCTGACGTCACCTGCAAGCAGTTGTACTTTCCCGACACGGCGATCCTGGTGACCCGGTTCATGTCGCAGGACGGGGTGGGCGAGGTCGTCGACTTCATGCCGCCCCACAAGACGCGGAAGCCGAGCGACCGCCACACGCTGATCCGTCTGATCCGTGCAGTGCGGGGAACCGTCGACTTCGCCCTGGAGTGCCGCCCGCGCTTCGACTACGGCCGGGCCGAGCACCAACTCGACATCGCCGAGCACGGCGCCCGGTTCCGCGCGCCCAGCACCGAGGCGTACCTTCAGGCGACCTTCCCCCTGGAAGCGGACGGCCAGGACGTGCTCGGCACCGTCCGCCTCAAGGCGGGCCAGACCGCCGGAGCCGTGTTCGCCGTCGGTGTGTCCGGCGGCGACACACCAGGCCCCCTCACCGTCGAAGCGGTCCACGCGCACGCCGGGGAGACCGGGCACTTCTGGCACGACTGGCTGCGCCAGTCCCGCTACCGGGGCCGCTGGCCCGAGCTGGTGCACCGCTCGGTCATCACGCTCAAGCTCCTGACCTATGCACCGACCGGTGCCCTGGTGGCGGCGGCGACCATGGGCCTGCCCGAGCAGGTGGGCGGCGAACGCAACTGGGACTATCGCTTCACCTGGATCCGCGACGGCTCGCTGTCGGTGCGAGCCATGCTCGACCTCGGTTTCGTCGACGAGGCCACCGCGTTCATGCACTGGCTGGTGGACCGGCTGCGGGAGCGCGAGGGCAAGGAGGACGAGCCGCTCCAGACGATGTATCGCGTCGACGGCAGCCCCGATCTGCCCGAGCAGAACCTGGACCACTTCGAGGGTTACCGCGGATCCGCGCCGGTGCGCATCGGCAACGGCGCCGCCGACCAGCTCCAGCTCGACATCTACGGGGAGGCTGTCTACGCAATCGCCCAGGGCCGCGAGGTCCAGGCGCAGTCCACCTACGAGGGGTGGAAGACCTTCGCCAGGACGCTGGACTGGCTGGCGGAGCACTGGGACCGCCCGGACGAGGGCATCTGGGAGACGCGCGGCGGCCGCGAGGACTTCACCTACAGCCGAGTGATGTCCTGGGCGGCGTTCGACCACGGGATGATGCTGGCGGAGCGCTTCCGCAGGCCGGCCGACATCGACAGGTGGCGCCAGGCGCGCGACGCCGTCTTCGAGCAGGTCATGGACCGCGGCTGGAGCGACAAGGAACGCGCCTTCGTCCAGCACTACGACGGTGACGTGCTCGACGCCTCGCTGCTGCTGATGCCGCGGGTCGGCTTCCTGGGCTCCAGGGACCCGCTGTGGCTGTCCACGCTCGACGCCATGGACCGCAAGCTCGTGTCCGACAGCCTCGTCTACCGCTACGACCCCGCCGCCTCACCGGACGGCCTGCGCGGCTCCGAAGGCACTTTCAGCCTCTGCACGTTCCTCTACGTCGACGCGCTGGCCCGCGCCGGGCGCCTGGAACAGGCCCGGTACACCTTCGAGAAGATGCAGACCTACGCCAACCATGTCGGCCTGTTCTCCGAGGAGGTCGGCCCCAACGGCGAGCAACTGGGCAACTTCCCCCAGGCGTTCACCCATCTCGCGCTCATCATGGCCGCGACCACCCTCGACGGCGCCCTCGACGCCGAGCAGGGACGCTGACGCGTGGCCGCCCCTGAACCGGCCACGGGGACACCTCAGTTGACGGCGGCGGAGTTCGACGCGCTGTACCGGCGGCTGGCGGCGAGCACGTCATGGGCGGCAGGGGAACGCGGCGCCCTGGTCGCGCTGACCCCGGGGCGGGTGGCAGCGGCCGCCGGTGAGGTGCGGA
>Ga0131853_10016950_pt1 | contig 13284 bp, 9 predicted proteins | sample TergutLab28metaG_FD_92764 | JGI IMG/M metagenome (GOLD analysis project Ga0131853, IMG submission 92764) | Labiotermes labralis P1 segment gut microbial communities from Petit-Saut dam, French Guiana - Lab288 P1 (version 2) (version 2) | ecosystem: Host-associated > Arthropoda: Insects >...
GCCCCATTGTCGGTCCCAAAGCCGTGAAAGACAGAAACACATCTCGCAGCTGCCGGGATCCAAACCCGCCCGCAGTCTGGCCACTGTACTAACTGAGCTACCGCGATTATAAGCAAGATGCGTGACCCAAATCATCATACACAAATACTCTAAACTCAAGTCCTGTGTTCATGTCCCACAAGTAAGATATTTTAACTCGCGAGTAGCCCGCGTATTGTTGACAAAGCAATTTTTAGCGTCGAGTCTACTTTTGTTGTCAGGTGACGTCACCACAACAGTCCCACATTCAGCGTGATTCTTCACGAGAAACTGACAGTTGTTCAGGTGGTCATGATGTTCATTACCGTGATCACAAAAGTTGGTCCTGTCCCAAGCCTCTTGAATCCAACGCACACTCTCACGTCCCACTTCTTCCCACTGCCCGCACAGTTCTCCCACGTAGTCTACTGTCTTCGGGATTTCCGACTCAAATTCCGCAGACATTTAATCTCGAATAAAAAAAATTCATATTACTCAACATTCCCGAAATTTCGTGGCTTATCATGAGATACAAAGTAGGCATAAAACAGTCTCTCTCATTTTAATTAGACGCCATTTCATGACGGCATATGGGGGACTGGAAGTACAGCTTCAAGCTCCGGCCCCTTTAATCTTCGGTACGCAATGAAGGGAAGGATGTGTGGGCCCCAAATTCGATCCGGACGCTTTGCAGAATACGTCTTTGACATGGCAACCGTTTTCATATGGATTAAACGAGTAATGATGCATTTCGTCAGACCGACAGATAATTAACACGAAGAGTTGCCTGTCAAACTAAATAAAATCACAGTTGATATCGTATTAAATAAAATCAATTGCGTATTCGGTTACCTGGAATCGTTCGTTGTTACATGTACATAAAATACACTCAAAGCAGCCTTTTGAAGCCTGTAATTTATATGCAGCCTATTTAAAAATTTAATTCATAACTCTCGCAAGCAAAACATTGCCTCTCCATCACAGCGCCTAACCGGTTAATGGTGCAGAGCGAACAGCAACTGTTTGTTCTGAGAATCACACAAAGTACGCAAATACAAAAGGTGGGGAAAATGCAGAAATTTGTAATGTGAGAGAGACAGCGCAGTGAGGCACAGTCAGAATAATATAACAGTTGGCACAGTGAGACACAGCATAATAAGGCACAGTTGGCACAGTGAGACACAGCATAATAAGGCACAGTTAGCACAGTGAGACACAGCACATCCTTCTACACAAGGCTAACGGCCTATTTTACTTGATAACGGACCTATCACTGCGAATCCAAACACCAAATAAGCCAGCAGGCAAAAGTCTTGTCATGTCAAAGGGGGATACTGCAGCGCCGACTGTAATTTCTGTACAGAATCTGTGTTGTTTTCTTGTGTCGCCACAGCCCGAATCGGGCGTAGGCCACCTCACTATTGACGTTTCTAGATCACACACAAATAGACACACCACATTCGGTAGCACTCCTCTGAACGAGTGATCTGCTCGCTGCTCGTCGCAGAGGCCACTAACTACAAAAGACACAACAACAAACCAGAATTTCTGTATAATTTCTTCAAACTACGTCCTTCACTTCCAGTCAAGTGTAGCATCTTAGTCACACTCACTCAATTCGGTTAGTGCACCAGCAGCTAACCCTACGGGCTGCGTCACTGTGTGCCAGTAAGTGCTGGATAAAACACGCAACAAATGTCCAGGGCTTTAAGCGGATGTGCTCAAATCCGCAACGATGTAATTAATCGAGCATTTTGAAATCGAAACTGGCACCACATTTTTTTAGGACGAAGGTACATTTTGAGTCGCCGAAATTCAAGTTAACCAGTAAGAAAAATCAACAATAAAATAGGCTTTAGATTTCTTTGGTACTCCCCTAAGTTACACAAACTGTCCCAAATGTTCAATACACACCTCACAGCGCTGTGATACCGTTTCGCATAGTGATTGGCAAAACACTGGAAACGGCAAAGAAATCCCTATACAGGCCCGGACAGGCCCAGAGGATTGCAGGAGGTTGAGGCTCCCAGATTTCAAGACAATCGGCACACGAAGGGGGTAAGGTTGTCAGCCTTACGCACCGGCCGCCTTTACCCCCAGGAAATATTCCTGGTACTCATTAGGCAGCGTAGCTAAGTCGGTATACCGACAGGCTACGGACTGGACGGTCCGGGATCGAATCCCGGTGGGGACGAGATTTTCCGCCCGTCCAGACCGGCCCTCGGGCTCACCCAGCCTCCTGTAAAATGGGTACCGGGTCTTTCCCGGGGGTAAAGTGCGGCCGGGGCGTGCTGCTGACCACTCACCCCCCTCTAGTGCCGCGGTCATGGAAGAGTACAGCTATACCTCTACTCACCCTCTGGGCCACACCGGGCCTGTAACGGGATCATTTTACCTTTTACTCATAACTGTTAGAGGCTGAGTCGACCCCAGGACCAAAGAGCGGCTGGAAGTATTACGTCAATGAAAAATTCCAAAGACAACATCAGGAATCGAACCCGTGACCTTCAGGCTTGTAGCAGTGCCACAACCAACTGTGCCACCGCGTGCCTCGACACAAACAATGTATTGATATCAAAATCATGATCAAAATATTATCGGTTAAGTGCCTTTAGAGACACTCTGCATACATATTTATCGTTCGGATACATGTATGCATATTTATCGTAAACGAATTATGAAAGCAATACACTTCACAATTCCGTCACACTCCACACGAGACTACCACAGATCTTTATCAGACAGTGCAGTACACAATCTGCCACAGATTGGAAATACCAACTCCATTCCCACCAGCCACAGTGTCTTTACGAGTTACGCGATGGGTTTTCTAAGTCAGAGCTGTCGTAAAGCAAACTTACACGCATTACGGCTACAGGACAGCAAAAGTCCGACTCTCCCGTCCTAAGTTTACTGTCTTTAAAAAAAAAACCCCTCACAGTATGTGAATCACGTTTTATTTCACACCAAAAGGAGGGGCAGTATTACGTTTAGTCCGTACTGTAAGACCGCCTTAACCGAGCATGTATTTACTTTTCCTGCTTCTTTCATTGCCTCAGGCCACATGCAAAACCCACATCAAACGTCATAGCCTATATACGTATATCCTGCGATCCCCTCTAAGGGAATAAGTAAATCTACCGGTAGGAGCACAGGCGATTTATTTCCAAGCAAATCTTTACTCTATTAACTTGGTTTTCATGAGACAGATGGGGTAAGGTGGGGAGGTAGAGGGGAAGCTTGCCCTGCCGGAAGTAATAAAAAGAAATACCCTGTCAAAGTACGCGGAATGGTAAAGTTAAGGTACAGCGAAATTCTCCGACAGCGTACAAAAGTGCCGCCTATCATTGCGCTTCAGTAAACCTAAAACGAAATTAATAATCGGTGAACAGAAAAATCACGATGCTACAGAAGTGGAAGGTCTTTAGATCAAAATGAATTTCAGCTACACAGGGAAATGTGTTGTGGACTGCTTGGGGAAGGTTTATCGATAGCCTTCACAACTAACTGGCACTGAGACATTTATAAAGTTTTATTCACTGGACACTAACACTTAATGGCGACATGTTTACCTTCCGCATGTTATGTTTAAAAAAAAGGGGGGGGGGAAACATTTTACCGTGTCAGCCATATTACTGGTGTCAGCGTCGTTCTTACTTTGCCGAACGTCTCAAAATTAAAAGAGAAGCAGCCGTTTGCAGCCCAGTGGCTAAGCCGTGAAATAAAGTAACTTTATGTAATCATTATTACTACCGTCGTTACTACTACTACTACTACTACCACCGCCACAGCCGCCACCATCACCGCCGCCACCACCACCACCCCCCCCGCTACCTCCCCCGCCGCCACCAACACCACCAACACAACCACCACCGTCTCCCACCGCCGCCGCCACCACCACCACTACCGCCGCCGTCGCCGCCACCACCACAACCACCACCACCAGTCAGTACGATACATCAACAGCTGTGGTGCACATATAAATACAGCCTACGTGTAATTTACCAACATACACATCAAGAAGCACTGGCACACATTTCAGAGCAATTTGCTCCCTCGTCACCTCATCAGCTCATTAATACTCCATACTCATTCAATCACAGACGACACATAACTAAGAAAGTCGATGTATTGTCGTAAAATAACACGCACAGGAAACGCATGCATATTCGAGTACTGTGAAAATTGGTTACACGAGAGGCATTCGGAACTGATTTGGACTCACCCCATTTACATCAATTTTACTAATTTTAGGCGGAGAGCCAAACAGCTGCTAGCTAAACATATTCCTCTCCCAGGTTATACAGGGCTGCCATCTCCTTGGGAGCTTCCGGATGGCTTCACGGAACCACTCTTCAGGGATGTTGCAGTTCCACCCACGGACAGCCAGCGCTGCAGCTCCGTACCCAGTTCGACACAGTGCTGCGTACCGGTGCTTTCTGTCCGCAACCTGCAGACGGTGTAACGCCTTCCCTGCACGGGAACCACATGGTCCATCTCTGACCTACATAATCGCCTTCCATTCTGCGAATCCTGTCCACATCCTTCGACCACTAGACGGTAATGACGCAGCAGTTTCTCACACGCCTGCCCGATTACGTCCATTTGGTGGTGGAATGTTGCGCTGAGACTACATTATGCCACGATAACTCGCGCGATCTCACAGCTGTCCTAACAATTTCAGAATACCCTTTGTATTTTCGTTGGACGAATATTTTAGGCACGTTCGAAAAACTGCGCCTGTTAGCTCCGTCACGTCTGTCTGTCTGTCCATCCGTCCGCATGGAACAACTCGTTTCCCAACGGACAGATTCTCATGAAATTTGATATCTGGGTATTTTTAGAAAATCTGTCCAGACAATCCAACTCTTTCATTTAAAATCTGACAAGAACAGCGGGTACTTTATGAAAATTTAAGTGCATCTGATGTTCATTGGACCATGCATCATTGTGATAACTGAAGAATAAAAACCAACTGAATGCCACTTATTATTTTATTGTACTTCTTATAGGCTCAACATGTCTCGGGCACTACTACGCCCAACATCAGGAGCTCGCGACTATAATGTTGATTACCACATTGGTTGTTTCGTTCTCGGTTTGCTGTAGGTTGGAGGTTAGGTGCGGTTAGGCTGGAGTAGTGTCCGGGCTGCAGGCTTTAGCCAGCAGCCCAGCCACTACTCTAACCCAAGGGACGATGCCCGGCACCCATTGTGCTGGAAGTAGGGTGGGCCGCAGGGCCGGTCTACACGACTGCAGAGAAGAAGAAACAATCACTTGCCCCAAATGGGAATTGAATACCGAACCGTCTAGCCTGTAGCCAGTCCTTACACCGTCTACACTACGGTAAACTCCCTGTGTACGTCACAAAACCATATAGATGGAGCAGGTACAGGTACAGGTACCACATTGTACATTCTGAATATGGAAGCTCCAGGTTCCCCCTGAAACGTCAGTAACTTTCTACCAGAACACACGACGTCACAGTTTACAAAAGATTCATCATAGCCATAGCACGAGAATTCAATCTCGCAATTTCAAGGTCATATATAAGACATCGGGGGGCCCGCGGTAGCACAGTGGTTAAGGTGCTGTGCTACAAATCTGAAGGTCACTGGTTCGATCCCAGGTGGTGTCAATGGAATTTTTCATTGACATAATCCTTCCGATTGCACTATGGCCCTGGGGTTGACTCAGCCTCTAACAGAAATGAGTGCCAGGAGCATTTCCTGGGGGTAAAGGTGGCCGGTGCGTAAGGCTAACAACCTTACCACCATCCTGTGCCGTTGTCATGTAATCTGGGAACCTTACCTTCCTGGAACCCTCTGGGCCACCCCAGGCCTGTAATGGGACTGCTTTACCTTTATATAAGACATCACAGCATGAAGCTGCATTGCATGCCATGACAGGGGTCAACAGCGCCCCTGAAAAGGTTGCCTTCAGGTTCGGCACGTCACATGCGAAGTTGAGAGAAGAAATCCAATACGCTTAGGTACGACAGCGCACATTAAGACGGAGGAACGAGCGGTCGATCCCCTACGAACCCAAATGACTTATGGGAATAAAAATATCTAAACTCGACGAAGGAGGGTGGAAGGGTAGAGAAGAGATTAAATTTAGCGCAGCAGTGAGGAAGGGGAGATGCCACTAACTATTTTATCTAAGCTTCAAAATTCATTTCATATTCCATTCACATAACATTCTATACGACATGCGAAGCAATGGCATCCGTATATAGGGCCTGGCAACTCCTAAACAGAAATTGCGACGACGCAGGTTCCCTCCGTCTTGGTGGTAAGAACCTGAAGGCACACACGCATATCTACAGCATTCCTAAGGGTCTTGTGGGCGACGGAATTCCTTACAAGCAAAGTTAACACTTTGCAAACTAATATTATCACTTCTTCGCGACATTTGAAATGTTCGACAAAGCACGAGTATATTCTTATACGCGTTCATATTTAAAAAAGCGTACGTTGTCTCGAGCTGAATTTTGAACGTGCTGGTTTCGAATATCGACTGCGTTAGTCCATATCTTGACAAAGACTGGTAGTGATTTTGCGTCTGCACCTACAGTCGGTATAGCGACTCGCTACAGGCTGGACGGTCCGGGGATCGAATCCCAGTGTGGGGGCTACATTTTCCGTACCTGTCCAAACCAGCCCTGGGGCCCACCCAGCCTCATGTACAATGGGTATCTGGCCTTTTTCGGGTGTAAAGCGGCCGGGTCGTGGCGCTGACCATCTATCACATCTAGCGCCGAGGTTAAAGAAAGAGTAGAGCTATACCTCTACTCCCCATTGGGAATTCGTGACCTGTTCTAGGGTGAAATCTACCTCCAGCAAAGCAAGACTTACGTTGCCTCAAATAGGCCACGACCGCTTCCATCCCCTTTCCAAGTCATCTTCCACTACCACCTCACTCTATACCAACCGTCTGAGCTACTGACAGTGTCGTTTAATGAACACCCACAGCCACCTGCGGAGGCGGCTTACTGGGTTCCGGAACCGCCCTGTGTGTGACAGAAAAGAGACATTTTCTCTGACTGATTTTGAACACTGCCGTCAACAGTGCAGTGGCTATGTTTCCGGACACTCGTGGCGAGGAATCACAATGACTGTCTTCGACAGAAATTACGAACCCAAAAAAAATAACACTTATTAAATTTTCCTTTACTTTGTCTCAGCACCCTGAAATTTGTCAAGGGCAGAGAATCGTTTTCTTTTTACATAAAGTTCATTTTCCGCCCATTTTGTCGCCCTTCGGTCTACGCTTCCCGCACCATTCGTCCCATCCTAGTTACGCTCGCGGCCCTCCAGTCCGTAATCGGCCGTGATGACAAGTGTGTCCTGCAGGAGAGTTCTCCTTGAAATGTCAGTCTCTGAGCTGGTCAAGATACGTATATTCTTTGCCTTCTTGTAGGTGAAGTCTCTGTACCGCGGTGAATGGAGCCCGCCACTGGTCCCTGACACAAACACACAAGCCAGACATATCAAGTGTGCACAATGTAAGACCCTCTGTGAACTGCAACCCCCCGCGTCTATCCTTCAGGTTTCACGACCAACAGTCATGTGTTCATCTCTCATATCCCCTTCTTTATTTATCAGCCTCATAATATGTGCAGCACAGCACTAACCAATGTAGCTCATCACTACGTAACCATCCCCAGCCTTCCTCTCACTCGTCGTTTTTGGCGCGACAGCCCCCAGTGGGCCAGGGCCCCCTCAATCACGAGGTTTCCATATCGCACACAACGACGCACTACAGTCGGTAGGACTCCTCTGGACGAGTGATCAGCTCGTCGCAGATACCTCTACCTGATAACACACAACACTCACAACAGACAAACAACCATGCCCTCGGTGGGATACGAACCCACAATCTCAGCAGGCGAGCGGCCGTAGACCTACGCCTTAATTCACGCGGCCAGTGGGACCGGCCCTCCTCTCACTCACGTGTCAATATCCCCCTAATCACCCTGTTCGTCAACCGGTAAGACGCGAATAATAAGTCCCCGGGTCCAAATCACAATTCCTACCTTCCCATGCAAACTCCTAGCACGACGTATAAATTTTGTCAATCCATTCTTTTGATGTTTGATGTTTGTGTGACCGTGCATCACTGATACAATAATATAAACAGCCAACTAGATGCAACAATAACAAATTATATTGCATGTTACAATCAGCTCAACATGTTTCGGGCGATAATTTCGCCCATCCTCAGGAGCATATGCTCCTGCATACCAGACAGTCCACCTCATACTTGTCACCAGCAGGCAGCATTGTCGGTGCATTATACCACAAGCTGTAAAAACAGTCTAGTGCTCCTGAGGATGGGCGAAATTATCGTCCAAAACATGTTGAGCTGATTTTAATTAGCAATAAACTTTGTTACTCTTGCATCTAGTTGGCTGTTTATATTATTGCAATGCATTCTCTGCTTGGCAGTATAAGTGTATAACATAGCAGATGGTTCAATGGAAAACCGGAATTATTTGTTTGCAGAGCATTTATTGCAAACACTGAAATAATTATATTATTACTGTTCAACATAGTCCCCTTCTAGTTCAATGCACTTACGCGCGTAGATTCCGCGGGAAAAGAATTCTTTCGGAGCGTGCGCAGCCACTCATGCACCGTCCGACCGAACCTCATCGTCGTCTCGTCTCGTCTCCACAATAGAGACGCCGTTCTTGAACTTCTCAGTCCATTCATACACTTGTGTACAACTCATACACCTGTCACCGTACTGAATTCTCATCCGACGATGAATCTCTATGGGTTTCACGCCTTCGCTAAAGAAAAATCTCACAACACTTCGCTGCTCTAGCTTTAGTGCACTGTTGCAAGGGCACCGTCATCTTGTCGAACTGTTTCCCAGGTTCCTATGCGTGCCGCAGGCGTGCCAACGCCATCTATTGGTAGCTCAAGGTCAGCGCCTTTGCATACCCTACACACAATATCGGTCGTACACGCGATTTTTAATACAACTTTTCCGGTTTTCCACTGAACGGCCCTTGTAGAAACAAAATTCTGTTTATCGCACAGTCCAGACTTCGTGTGTGGATGGTCATAAGATTGAATCCTTGTCGAGCCAAATTTCTTCTCACCGCTGCCTTGTTGGCAGCTGCTGGCAAACATTTCACACTGAATTCGTACAGCAATGTTCATGACCCACCTCAACACTAAATTTCACACGCGTGAAATACAATTATTCAATTAACTCCCAGATCTCAGGTTCCGACTGCGGCACTGCTGAAGAAACAAATCTCCCAGGTATGGTTACTCTGTAGCGATTGGTACAGATACCGACCGTCCGAAAGCTCCGAGTACCCTCATCTTCACAATCAAGCAGTAACAAGTAACACCGGTTGTAACGGACTGTTTGACCCTTAAGAAGAAACCAGCAGAATCTTTCGAAACGTCGGTAACTGTATACCAACGGGCATTGTGTAACATCTCGGAAGACATGGATTTTTCAGTTATTCCTTATCTCATCCAGCCGAAAGCTCAATACGGATTTCACTAAGCTACCAGTCTGATGCTTAGGCTATAACAAAACTACATATTTTTCCAAACTCTCGTTACAAACACAGTTTCTGGGCCCTTGATCAAATAAATGGTGCCAGTGACGCTCTCACCCCACAAGTTCAGAAGTCCGCCATGTTTTCATTGCCGATCGGGGGAGGGGGGGAATGGAAAACTAGGATATTGAGTTCACTGTATTGGCAGCACGTCCAAAGCAAATTTCCTAAAATTTGCAAACTGATTGAAAGTTAAGTATGGGGCAGGCCTTCACAGCCACAGGGTAATCTTGTACACTTCCTTACGAAAGTAGCGTAAAAAAAAATTAAATAAATACAGAAATGCGTGGTCTAGTAGAAGAAATAGGAGGCTTCGACAGAACACCCATAAACCATTACTCAAAATGGGAGGCCGGACTGATACTCGGTGGGTGAACTTGTTCTCGCGGCAATGAGATACACTTCCCTGACATCAGCAGAGATGCAATCAAGACACACCGCACTGTGGATGGAAGTACAGAGTCGCATAATTATACAGAACACAACAAGGCTGTTCAATATTCCGGGCATACACCTCCCGCAACTAAGCAGCCTAAGAAACAGACAGCAGGAACGCAGAGGGACAAATCCCAGAGGAGTGTGACGAGAACAAGAAGGAGAATGTAGCGGGGAGAGTCAAGTTGGAGATCATGCACAGTGAGTTTGAGGTGATGGAACATGCATTATGCAGCAGAGTGAGTGGGAGGGTAAACGTCAGAGAGCTGGAAATATGAAAATTAAGGGCATATACAGTGTGTCCAGGAACCCCCCCCCCCCGGAGACAACCATATTTTCTTAACATAATTAAGGTGATTATATCAAGAAGGAAAGGTAGGACTCACAGCATGCGTGGGACAACAGACATGTGGGCCAAAATACGGTTTCGTACGAAATTATGAAGAAAGAAGCTTCTTGGAAGAGCAAATGATAGACGGAAAGATATTATAATGATCTTAAAGAAGCGGTAACCGGTTTCATCTGTCTCAAGATTGAGGCCGGCAGCAAAGCTCTTGAGAATGCAGAAAATAAATGGGGAAAGTCACGATTAGCTGTTCGACTGTCAGCTTCTAAAGAGGGACTCTGCTCCGTGCGGTTAGTGGGTTACGTTTGTTAGCTATGTAGCATTGATAATAAGCGGGACACTGAAATAACAAAAACTGATTTTGTTAGTAAATTATTGTGCGAGTTTCTGTCGTGGAACAAGAGCAGTCGAAAAGGTCATTTCAGTAACACAAGGGGCCACAGCAAAACGTCTGTTTAACTAGCTGCACCACCTGCGACGACAGCCGCACAGTGAAACCACATACGACACACCTGATAAGACAACACTATAGAATTCTTTTTATCTCAGTATTTAACCAACTTGATACACAAAATTTGTTTCACAATAAGTTTTATTTCATGCCTCTACATGTTTCGAGCATATAGGTGTGATGATACCAGAGGCTGTGTAATACAATTTTGACTTTCTGATGATGAACACATGTGCTCGAAACATGTAGAGGCATGAAATAAAACTTATCGTGAAACAAATTTTGTGCATCAATTTGGTTAAATACTGAAATAGGAGGCTTCGACAAAACGCCCATAAACCATTACTCAAAACGGGAGGCCGGACTGATACTCAGTGGGTGAACTTGTTCCCGCGGCAATGAGATACGCTTCCCTGGAAGTGAAATATACAAATGGAACAACTCGGCTCCCACTGGACGGATTTTCATGAAATTTGATGTTTGAGTATTCTTCGAAAATCTGTCTACAAAATTCAAGGTTCATTAAAATCGGACAAGAATAAACGGTAGTCTACATGAAGACAAACATACATTTTTTATCATATCTCACGCAATTCTTCTTAGAATGAGAAATGTTTCAGACAAAATTTGTCGAAGAAATCGTAAAGGTTTTAACGTCAAAACTATAGAATTCGTTACGTGTCAGATATGGTGATAATGAATTTCAGACCTGGTGACATCGGACACCAGCTGATCAGGCTTCACTTCCCACTCCCAAGCTATGCAAAACTCCCACTGAATGCAATAGGAATAATTCCGTAACAAGGTGGAACTTCTGACAATGAAATTGCAGGTTCTACCTGATAAAAGATAAAATTTTTCTGTGTATGAATACAAACATTCAGAAGATTGTGGCCTCAGAAAATCCAAAAATTCCTAAAAATATGTTACGATATAGGAAACATGACACATGAACAAAGGGACACATTATTTTTCTTCAAGCTAACACAAACCTTGAGCCATTCTTCATTAATGTCTAGGAAGTGAGTCATCCCCGTTGTGTGTGTGTGTGTGTGTGTGTGTGTGTGTGTGTGTGTGAAATTTGGAAAATTGTATGTAGTCAAACACAACTGTGTCACATGAGGTGTATTTAATGACTACATAATGGACAACTACATGTTTCGGCCTGTACTGGCCATCTTCAGGTTGTCTTAGGGGAACATAAGATCTTACTATAAGCATACACCACGTGCGCGCGCATGCTTACAGGAAGATCTTAAGTTCCCCTAAGACAACCTGAAGATGGCCAGTACAGGCCGAAACATGTAGTTGTCCATTATATAGTCATTAAATACATCTCATGTGATACAACTGTGTTTGACTACATACATTTTTCCAGGTTCATTACTGTGCACGTGTACTGTGGCTACCAGATCCTGAGGACACTCTTTATTATTCAGACATCACTGTCATTCTCGCGTTTGATTCGGTTCCCTGCAGTTTTATTCATGACACGTCAAACAAGTCATTGCATCGTCAGTAAAAGTTCACTAAACTCACATATCCGTCTGCTAGCAAATACTCATTTTCTTCTTTCCTCTTCATTCTTTACAGCACACTGACTACACCAACTCTCCACATGAAAGGGGTAAGTCACTTGAAAGACTCCTCTTCAACAAAAGTAAAATTTCATTGCTTCGAAAGTAAGAATCATTAGACATAAAGTAACCCCAGATAACGCACATATCTATGTATACAAAAGCCCAAGACTCGAAGTTCTATCGTTATTTCGACCCACTACAGGATTCATTTCTCAAAGTCATTCATACGTATGGCAGGTTGAAATGTCTGCCAACAATACTTATAGGGTAGCAAAGAGGTAAAGACGTATCTATATATATCGGTCGGTATTGCAGTCTCGACCTAAGTCGATGCCATGTTTTATCCACATACAAAGACCGCTTTTACTATCAAGCTACCATTCAAGAACTCTTCCAGTTCATGGCGTGCACACTCAGTGACGTTGTTGCACAGTATTCCCCAAGTGCTATTACGTATGAGGGTGGATCAATGAAGGTAAATATTACCTACACAAACCGCCTAACAGAAACTGAATCTTTCAAATCTTTACGTTATATTTCGGTGAACTTTGTAAGTGTTTTTTGTTATTTGAATAAAGGCTGACCAACTAGATGACACTTGCTTTATTATATATTGCTCAACATGTTTTAGACGTTAATACGTCCATCTTCAGGAGCTAGCGAGTACTTGTTGTGTTGTGTAAGCTGACTTGAGGCGTGCTGGTGTTATGTGGCGGGATTGTCTGTTGGTGATGTGGTATCCGAGAGTAGTGGTTCAGCCTACACTCGGATACCACATCACCAACAGACAATCCCGCTACATAACACCAGCACGCCTCAAGTCAGCCTACACAACGCAACAAGTACTCGCTAGCTCCTGAAGATGGAC
>Ga0131853_10016951_pt1 | contig 13284 bp, 13 predicted proteins | sample TergutLab28metaG_FD_92764 | JGI IMG/M metagenome (GOLD analysis project Ga0131853, IMG submission 92764) | Labiotermes labralis P1 segment gut microbial communities from Petit-Saut dam, French Guiana - Lab288 P1 (version 2) (version 2) | ecosystem: Host-associated > Arthropoda: Insects >...
CGGACGAGTTCACCTGCTCGAGCTGCTTCCTGGTTCACCACCGCAGCCGCCTCGCCAGCGAGGAGAACGGCGTCATGATCTGCATGGATTGCGCCGCCTGACCCCGCACGGGCAGGAACGGACTAACCCTTCGGGGTGGTCCCTCGGCCGATGGCGGCCAGCAGTTCGGCTGGCCGCCTCGTGCTGACCAACCAGTAGGGAGTGGGGTCCTCGGGATCGTCGAGGACGATCAGGACGGTGTCCTTCACCCACGACCGATTCTGAACGAATGCCGCCGGATCGAGCTGGCGGCCCAGCGCGGCGCTCTTCGCCGACGGCGGAATGGCCGCGGTGCGCGAGATGACCGACAGCGGCAGGTTTGCGCGACCGACCCTGAGCTCGGCGTTCGGCCCGTCGAACACCTCGACTCGGTGCCGGGAGACCCACAGCAGGGCCCACACCGGGAACGGGAACAACAGGACGTACGGAAGCCAGGCGCGGATCCCCGGAGAACCCATGTGGATCTCCGCGGCCAGCAGGCCGGCGATGAGCAATCCGGCGGGCCACCACCAGAGCGGAACCCACAGGCGCTCCGAATAGATCGGCACTCGGGTGCTGTCGGGCGAGGTCGCGGCAGGCTGAGACGATTCGGACACGCATTCCAGAGTAGTCTCGGTGCACGTGAGCGATCTTCCTGCCGTCGCGTTGAAGCGACTGGACCCCGGTATTCCGCTGCCGCAGCGGGCCCATGACGGTGACGCCGGCGTCGACCTGTGCACCACCACGGACGTGACGATCGAGCCCGGACGTCGGGTTCTCGTCGGTACAGGCGTCGCGATCGCACTACCGATCGGTACGGTCGGTCTGATTCATCCGCGTTCCGGGCTGGCCGCCAAGACCGGTCTGTCCGTCGTGAACACCCCGGGCACGATCGACGCGGGCTACCGCGGCGAGATCAAGGTCTGCCTGATCAACCACGATCTCGAGACCCCGATCGAACTGCGCCGCGGTGATCGCATCGCGCAGTTGGTCGTCCAGCGCGTCGAACTCGTCGACTTCGTCGAGGTCGACGAGCTCGACGAAACCGTCCGCGGCGCAGGTGGTTACGGATCCAGTGGGGGTCACGCGAGCCTGGTGACGCACAATGCCGATCAGGATTTCGATGGTATGGAAGGCCGCCCGCACGAATTGACGCGGCTGCCGAGGGAAGGGGCCTGATCGAATGTTCGGACGTCGTAAGAAGAAGGACGAGGCTGCGGCCGCCGAGACGGAGTTCGTCGACAACGAGGTCGAATACGACGAATACGACGGCGACGATGTCGACGACGTCGACTTTCCCGCCGGGGCGGTCGAGGGTGGTCCGTTCGATGCGAGTGACCTTGCCGAGGACGAGGAGCCTGCCGCGACCCGGCTCGACCTCGGTTCGGTGCTGCTACCGATGCCCGACGGCGCCCAGCTGCAGGTCGAGATGTCGCCGGAGGGTGCTCCGCAGGCCGTTCATCTGGTGACCCAGTTCGGGCGGGTGACCGTGTCGGCGTACGCCGCCCCCAAGTCGCCCGGACAGTGGCGCGAGGTGGCGTCCGAGCTGGCCGAATCGCTGCGTGGCGACAACGCCGAGGTCAGCATCGAGACCGGACCGTGGGGCCGTGAGGTGATCGGAGTCACCCCGAACGCGGACCTGCGGTTCATCGGCGTGGACGGTCCGCGCTGGATGATCCGCTGCGTGGTCGCCGGCCCGTCCGGCAACGTGGCGGCCGGTTCGCCGCTGGTCGAGATCGCCCGAGGCGTCCTGCGCGACACGGTCGTCAATCGTGGCAACGATCCGCACCCGGTGCGGACCCCGCTTCCGGTCGTGCTGCCGCAGGCCCTCGTCGAGCAGCTCGTGGCCGCTCAGCAGCAGCAGCTCGCCGCGCAGCAGCAGGCGGTTCAGCAGCAGCTCGCGGCGGAGCAGGAGGCGGCCCAGCAGGGGCAGCAGGCAGCCCCGCAGGCGCAGCCGCAGCCCGGGCCGTCGGGCAACGGGTCGGAGCCGCCACGCCGCGGCGAATCGGGCTCGGCGATGCAGCAGCTCGGGCTCTAGAGGTCCGCCTCTAGAGATCCCCGGCCCGTCGGGAGATTCGGTCGAGCGCGTCCAGGCACGCCCGACCGAGCACGGCGGGCTCCACGCCGATCTCGTCGAGCGTGAGCTCGGACACTTCGGCTTTCGGTAGCGTCGCCGCCCACTCCTTGGCAACCGTGAAGGGGTGGACGGCGTCGTCGACGGCGGCGGCGATGCCCACCGGGGCCTGGATGCCCGCGAGCGTCTCCAGGTCCGGTGCGTGATAGCTCGCGGCCTCCTCGAGTGCCGACGGCAGATCCGGCCATTGGGCGCGCCAGGAACGCGTCAGCTCGTCGGCCAGCCAGGGTGGGCTCGACGCCGTCATCTCCGCCGTCACCGCTTCGAGCCCGTGGGCACGCAACTGCGTCGCAGTGAACGTGGCACTCGCGCCGGCCGGGGCGTGCTCCGGCGAACCGGTCCACGCGGGCAGCGCCGCCAGGACCGCCCCGACGTTGTCGGGGTTCGCGGCCGCCCACTCGAGCGCGACCGCGGCCCCGATGGACACGCCGCCGACGAGGATCCGGCCGTGGGCGTCCGCGGCTCGGTCCATCGCATCCCGGTAGCTGTCGACCACCCGTCGGGGATCCGGCTCGACGGCGATCGTCTGCACTCCCACCTGCGTCAATGCGGACCGGAAGGCGCGATCGGCGAAGTCTGCGTCGGACCCGGTTCCGGGGAGGACGACGGCCACCGCCGGCCACGTTCGTTGCTGCATGAGTCGATCTTGCACTGCCGTGTTCCGGACGGTGCCGGGCGGCTGTGGTTGTCAGGTCACTTTAGGGTTACAGTGGCCATCAGAAACCCCGAGAAGGTCCGACACGGGCCCTCGTACAAAGCCTTTTCGTGCGGCGCAAGACCTGTGCCGCCCTTTGTCCAGGAGCGCGCTATGGCCCCCGCCGCGGCAGGTTACTTTCGCCGGCTGACTCGCAGACTCACCGAAGATCTCGAGCAGTTGGACGCCGAGGAAATGGTTCAGACCGCGCAGGCATCGGGCGCGACACGCGCCTGTGACTGCTCTCGCGGTGAGGAGGTCACGATGGTCGGCCGTCTCCGCAGTGTCGAAGCCTGCCCCAAGTCCGCCAACGCCTCGGTGCAGGCCGAGTTCTACGACGGAACCGATCCCGTCACGCTGGTCTGGATCGGCCGCCGACGCATTCCCGGCATCGAGCCCGGAAAGACGCTGATGGTGCGTGGGCGGATCGGCGACCGCGCCGGCCAGAAGGTCATCTTCAATCCCTACTACGAACTTCGTGGCGATTCGTGATCGGTGACCCGGTCGGTGCAGTCGTGACGGCTCGTCGGTTCGACCTTGGCGGTTCGCCGTCGGAGTATGGCAATCTCGTCGGGTGACCGAAACGAAGCAGCAGACGATACTCGAACAGCTCGGTGGACTGAGCGGGCTGATCTATTCGTCGTTGCCGGTCATCGCCTTCGTCCCGGCCAACAGCCTGTGGGGTCTGGGACCGGCCGTGTGGATCGCGCTGGGCGTGGCCGCGGCCATTCTCGTGTGGCGCGTCGTCCGTCGCGGGCCCATCCAGCCGGCCATCTCGGGATTCCTCGGCGTCGGTGTCTGCGCGTTCATCGCCTACCGCACCGGTGATGCGAAGGGCTACTTCCTGTTCGGCATCTACACGAGCCTGCTGTACGCGGCGGTGTTCATTGTCTCGATCCTCGTCCGGTGGCCGCTCGTCGGCGTCGTCTGGGGTTATCTGAACGGCCACAAGAATGCGTGGCGAGCCCACAAGAGCGCGGTTCGCGCCTACGACATCGCGACGGTTGCGTGGGCGCTGGTGTTCGGGGCCCGCTACCTGGTCCAGTCCCAGCTGTACGACGCCGACCAGACGGGTTGGCTGGCGGTGGCCCGGATCGGCATGGGGTGGCCGCTCACCGGCCTGGTGTTGCTGGTGACGATCTGGGCAGTCCGCCGCGCGGATCGGGTCGTCGAGCCGGCACCGGCCCCCGCGGACCTCGATCAGATCGAGGGCGCCGGAGAGGGTACGACAGACCGGCCCGAATCAGATGTCGACCGCGGCGCGTAGCTCGTCTTCGACCTCGACCGCCGCCACGAACAGCAGTTCGTCGCCACCCTCGACCGGATCGTCCGGCTGCGGGACGATCACGCGTCCACCGCGGAGGATGGTCACCAGGGCCGCGTCTCGCGGCAACTGGATCTTCCGGACCGGCTTGCCGGCGAGGGGAGTGTTGTCGGGCAGGGTGATCTCGACGAGGTTCGCCTGACCCTGACGGAACGTCATCAGCCGCACCAGGTCGCCCACCGTGACGGCTTCCTCGACGAGTGCGGCGAGTATGCGGGGCGTCGACACCGCGACGTCCACGCCCCAGGACTCGTCGAACAGCCACTCGTTGCGCGGGTCGTTCACGCGGGCCACAACGCGCCCGACGCCGAACTCGGTCTTCGCGAGCAGGCTCACCACGATGTTCGCCTTGTCGTCGCCGGTCGCGGCGATCACGACGTCGTAGGTCTCCATCTGGGCGGCCTCGAGCAGGCTCAACTCGCACGCGTCGGCGTGCACCCACTCGGCCTGGGGGATCACATCGGGTTCGACGTGTTCGAGTTTGCGTTCGAGCAGCATGACGTGGTGGTCGCTGCGAACGAGTTCACGGGCGATGGAGCGGCCTACGGCGCCGGCTCCTGCGATGGCCACTCTCATCGGAGGCATCCAATCGGGTAGTCGATCGAGAAGGGGGTCATGACCGGTGCGATGTCAGTCGTCGGACGGGGGAGGGTTCCCCGCCAGCGCGACGGCCTCGGCGACGGTCCCGGACACGGCAGCGACGTACACCAGGTCCTGGGACTGGATCACGGTCTTGCGGTCCGGGAGGATTCCGGTCCCGAATCGGATGATGAACGACACACGTGACGACGTCGCGGCCTCGAGTTCGGTGATGCTGCGGCCCACCCAGTCCTCGTGCAGGGACAGTTCGGTGACGACGACCGTGCCCGACGGATCGCGCCACTTCGCCATCTGATCGTCCTGCGCGAGGGCGAGCATGAAGCGGTCGGTGGTCCACGGCACCGTCGCGATGGTCGGGATGCCGAGGCGCTCGTACACGGCGGCGCGTTTGGCGTCGTAGATGCGGGCGACGACCCGGTCGACACCGAAGGTCTCGCGCGCGACGCGCGCGGAGATGATGTTCGAGTTGTCGCCGGACGACACGGCCGCGAACGCCTCCGCGTGCTCGATCCCGGCCCGAACCAGCACGTCCCGGTCGAAGCCCATGCCGACGACGGTCTTGCCGGTGAAATCCGCACCGAGGCGGAGGAAGGCGCTCGGGTCACGGTCGATGACGGCCACCTCGTGGCCGATCCGGCTCAGTGCGGTAGCGAGGGACGAGCCGACTCGGCCACACCCCATGACGACTACGTACACCCGTCCACTCCGTTCATTGCTCAGCGGCCGACGGGGTGCCGCCGGCATCGAATCGAACCGTACAGCGCCCACCGGCAAGAACAAGCATCCACCGCCGCACCGGGTCACCTTCGAGTGGGGACGGGCATTCGGAAAACACGGTGCAGGACGCCCCGCTGACGATTTGGGCCATCGACGGCTTACGCTTTGGCGGTGTCGAAGGTTTCCACCGCTGCAAAGCGGCTGATTCTGGGCCGACCGTTCCGAAGCGACAAGCTCGGACACACGCTTCTGCCCAAGCGAATCGCGCTACCCGTTTTCGCGTCGGACGCGATGTCGTCGGTCGCGTACGCGCCGGAAGAGATCTATCTCGTGCTGTCGGTGGCGGGCATTTCCGCGTACGCCTTCGCACCGTGGATCGGGTTGGCCGTCGCGCTCGTGATGGCGGTGGTCGTCGCCAGCTACCGGCAGAACGTGCACGCGTACCCGTCCGGTGGCGGCGACTACGAGGTCGCGACCGTCAATCTGGGTCCCAACGCCGGTCTGACCGTCGGCAGCGCGCTGATGGTCGACTACGTCCTGACGGTCGCGGTGTCGATCTCGTCGGCCGCGTCGAACATCGGTTCGGCGGTTCCGTTCGTCGCCGAGCACAAGGTTCTGTTCGCGATCGCGGCGATCGCGTTGCTGACCGCGATGAACCTGCGCGGTATCCGGGAATCCGGTAGCGCGTTCGCGATCCCGACGTACGCGTTCATCGTCGGCATGCTGGTGATGCTCGTGTGGGGCTTCGTCCGCATCTATGCGTTCGGTGACGACGTCCACGCCGAGTCCGCCGGGTTCACCCTCAACGCGGAGGACGCACAGCTGCACGGCATCGCGTTCGCGTTCCTCATCGCGCGGGCGTTCTCGTCCGGCTGTGCGGCGCTGACCGGTGTCGAGGCGATCAGCAACGGCGTGCCCGCGTTCCGGAAGCCCAAGTCGCGCAACGCCGCGACCACGCTGCTGCTGCTCGGTACCTTCGCCATCACGCTGCTGATGGGCATCATCATCCTGGCCCAGAAGATCGGTGTCGTGTACGCGCACGATCCGGCGATGCAGCTGAGCGGCGCGCCCGAGGGCTACCAGCAGAAGACGCTCATCGCGCAGCTCGCCGAGGCGGTGTTCTCCGGGTTCCCGATCGGCTTCTACTTCATCGCGACCGTCACCGCGCTCATCCTGGTGCTCGCCGCGAACACGGCGTTCAACGGCTTCCCGGTGCTCGGGTCGGTCCTCGCGCAGGACCGCTACCTGCCGCGCCAGCTGCACACCCGCGGCGACCGTCTCGCGTTCAGCAACGGCATCCTGTTCCTGTCGGGTGCGGCGATCGCGTTCGTCGTCGTGTTCGGCGCCGAGGTCACCAAGCTGATCCAGCTCTACATCGTGGGCGTGTTCGTCTCGTTCGTGCTGAGCCAGACCGGCATGATCCGGCACTGGACGCGGCACTTGAAGGCGGAGACCGACCCCGTGCAGCGCTCGCGGATGAAGCGGTCCCGGGTGATCAACTCGATCGGTCTGGCGATGACCGGTGTCGTGCTGGTGATCGTGCTGCTCACCAAGTTCGCGGCCGGAGCGTGGATCGCGATCGTCGCGATGATCGCGATCTTCGTTGTGATGAAGTCGATCCGACGGCACTACGACAGCGTCGCGGCCGAGCTCGACGAGCAGGAATGGGACGGCGTGCTGCCGAGCCGGACCCACTCGATCGTGCTCGTGTCGAAGATGCACATGCCGACGATGCGCGCCCTCTCCTACGCGCGGGCCACACGACCGGACACGCTCGAGGCCATCACCGTCAACGTCGACGAGCCCGACACGCGGGCGCTGGTCCGGGAGTGGGAGAACAGCGACATCACGGTGCCGCTCAAGGTGATCGAGTCGCCGTACCGCGAGATCACCAAGCCGGTGCTCGACTACGTGCGCCGGGTCCGGCGGGATTCGCCGCGCGACGTCGTGACGGTGTTCATCCCGGAGTACGTCGTCGGACACTGGTGGGAGCAGCTGCTGCACAACCAGAGCGCACTGCGGCTGAAGAGCCGGCTGCTGTTCCAGCCCGGCGTGATGGTCACGAGCGTGCCGTGGCAGCTGAGTTCGTCGGAGAAGGTCAAGCGTGAGCGCGTGGACAACGCGCCCGGCGCGACCCGACGTGGTTTCGATGTGGAAGGCAAGTGACCTGCAGGTGAGTGAGAACTGGGCTGGACGCCGGTTCGAGGTAGAACTGGGCAATCCCGGCCACGGCGGGTTCTGTGTCGCCCGGCACGAAGGCCGGGTGCTGTTCGTCCGGCACGGGCTGCCCGGGGAGAAGGTGATCGCGCACGTCACCGAGGACCGCGGCGGATCGTTCTGTCGGGCCGACGCCGTCGAGATCCTCGAGGCGTCCCCCGACCGGATCGCGCCGCTGTGCCCGATCTCCGGACCCGGCGGCGCGGGGTGCTGCGACTACTCGCACGCCACCCTGGACGCGCAGCGCCGGATGAAATCCGCGGTGGTCGCCGAGCAGCTGCGTCGCATCGCGGATCTGGACGTCGACGTCGCCGTCGAGTCGCTGCCGGGCACCGGTGACGGCACGGGCTGGCGCAGCCGGGTCCGGCTGGCGGTCGATCCGGCCGGACGCCCCGGCTTCCACCGCTTCCGCAGCCTCGACATCGAGACCTTCCTGGCCTGCCCACAGATCGATCCCGCCGCCTACGCCGGGCTGGCGGAGCGGTCCTGGCACCCGGGTGCGGAGATCCAGCTCGTACTGGATTCGACCGGTGAGCGGCACGTGGTCGAGGTCGCGCCGCCCAAGGTGTCGCGCACGGGCCGGCGCAGTCCCGGACGCCGCGGTGCCACGGCCCGGCGGGCGGCGTCGGCGGCCAGTCGGTCCGAACACGTCGTGATCGGCTCGGGCCGGGCCGTCGAGCGCGTCGGGGACCGCACCTGGACACTGTCGGCGACCGGGTTCTGGCAGGCACACCGCAGCGCGGCCGAGACGTACTCGTCGGTGGTCGGGGAGTGGGCGCAGGCGTCGAGCGGTGCGAACGTGTGGGATCTCTACGGCGGCGTCGGAGTGTTCGCGGCCGCGCTGGCCGAGCAGGTGGGACCGCTGGGGCGGGTCGATTCGGTGGAGTTCTCGCGGCAGGCCGTCGCCGACGGCGGCGCTGCGCTGGCGGACCTGCCACAGGTGTACCTCCACGCGGCCCGCGTCGAACGGGCGCTGTCCAACCTGCCGGCCCCCGAGGTCGTCGTCCTCGATCCGCCGCGTACCGGCGCGGGCCGGGACGTCGTGGCCGCAGTGTCTGCGGCCGGTCCGGCGCGCATCGTGCACATCGGATGCGACCCCGCGTCGTTCGCGCGGGATGTCGCGCTCTACCGCGAGCACGGCTTCCGACTGGAGAAGGTCCGCGCGTTCGACGCGTTCCCGCTCACTCATCACGTCGAGAGCCTGGCGTTGCTCACCCGCTGACCCACGCGGTAGTGGTTCTCGACACACGCCCGCTCGGGCTCGCTTCCAAAAGTGCAGGTCAGATGCCACGAAGTGAGGTATGTCGGGTTTGCGAAGTAATTGCTTGACGCACGCAACTATGTTTATCGTTGCGGTCTGCAAGTAATTCACCAATCCATTCAGGTATTCGGGGATTCGGAGAGTTTCATGGCTGTCCAGGCGGACACGGCGCAGGCGTTGGTGGACGCGATCTTCCTGTTCGGGCGGTCGCTCAAGAACGCCATCGCGAGCAGCGTCGACGAGCCGATCGCACCGGCGCTGGTCGCGGTGCTATTCGCGTTGTCTGCTCGCGGTTCGTGCCGTCAGAACGAGCTCGCGTCGGCTCTGTGCGTGAGTCAGTCGGCGCTCAGCCGGCAGATGACCGAGTTGGTCGACGCCGGGCTGGTCGAGCGGGATCCCGACCCGGACGACAAGCGGGCATTCCGCGTCCAGGTCTCGGACAAGGGCCATGAGGTGTTGAGCACAACGATGGAGCGCAGATCGGCGCGATTGCGCGATCTGCTCGGCGGCTGGAGCCAGGACGAGGCCGCCGCCGCACTGACGACCATCGAACGCCTCACCGGCTCGCTCACCGCGCGATCCGAATCCTCGCCTCTAGCAGCAGATCAAGGTGGGAGAGCACTTCGATGACGACATCAGTGGGGGACAGCCGGGCGGGTACCGGCCAGGAGGCGATGACCCATCGCCAGATTCTCGAGGTCCTTGCGGGCCTGATCGCGGCGCTGTTCACAGCGCTGCTCAGTTCGACCATCGTCTCGACGGCACTGCCGACGATCATCGGTGACCTCAAGGGCAACCAGACCCAGTACGCGTGGGTGATCACCACCGCGCTGCTCGCGAACGCCGCATCCACCCCGATCTGGGGCAAGCTCGCGGACCTGTTCAACAAGAAGATCCTGGTCCAGACCTCGATCGTCATCTTCGTGATCGGCTCGGCCATCGCCGGCTTCGCGCACAACGTCCCGGTCCTGCTGGCCGCGCGCGTCGTGCAGGGCATCGGCATGGGCGGTCTGACCGCGCTGGTCGTCGCCATCATCGGCAGCATCATCCCGCCGCGTGATCGCGGTCGCTATTCCGGCTACATGGGTGCCGCCATGGCGGTGTCGATGTCGGGTGGTCCGATCCTGGGTGGCGTGATCGTCGACAGCCCGCTGGGCTGGCGCTGGTGCTTCTTCGTGTGCGTTCCGATCGCCGTGATCGCCCTGTTCCTGCTGCAGCGCACGCTGCACATCGCGACCGAGCGCAAGGAAGACGTCTCCATCGACTGGTGGGGCGCGGCCCTGCTGACCGCCGGTGTCAGCGTCCTGCTGATCTGGGTGTCGTTCGCCGGCAAGGCCGACTACTACGACTGGATCTCCGCTGAATCGGCGATCTACGTCGCCGTCGGTGTGCTGCTGCTGATCGCGACGGTGATCGTGGAATCGAAGGTCAAGTCGCCGATCATCCCGCTGGACATCATCACCGAGAAGACCACCGGTCTCGCGATCGTTGCCTCGGTCGCCGTAGGTGTCGGCATGTTCGGTGCCACGACGTTCCTCGGCCAGTACTTCCAGACCGCCCGTGGGCACACCCCGACGATCGCCGGTGTCCTGACCATCCCGATGGTGGCGGGCATGCTGGTCTCGTCCGTGGCTTCCGGACAGCTGATCTCACGGTTCGGTAAGTGGAAGCCGTTCATCGTCGGTGGCGCGGTCCTGCTGGTGATCGGGTTCGGTCTCCTCGGCACCATCGACCACGAGACGAGCCTGTGGCTCATCGGCGTGTACATCGCGATCGTCGGCGTCGGTGTCGGCAGCCTGATGCAGAACCTCGTGCTCGCGGTCCAGAACACGGTCAGCGTGGACCACATCGGTGCCGCGAGTAGTTCTGTCGCGTTCTTCCGCACGTTCGGTGGCGCGATCGGCGTGTCGGTGCTCGGTTCGATCCTTGCGACCCGGGTGACGACGCTGTCGGCTGAGGGGTTCGCGAAGCTCGGCATCGACACACACTCGCCGGGTAGCGGAGGCAACCTGGACCTGAATGCGCTGCCGGCGCCCATCGCGGCGATCATCCGCGCCGCGTACGGTGACGCGACCGGACGCCTGTTCCTTATCGCCGCGGCCGTCGCGCTGATCACGCTCGTCTGCGTGATCTTCATCCCGAACACCCCGCTGCGGAAGACGATCGACATCCAGAAGCCTGCCGAGGACGGTGCGGAAACCGTCGCGGCCGCCGAGGACGCCACGGCGTAGTCGACACGGCCTGAACGAACAGTGGCCCGCAACCGGTGACGGTTGCGGGCCACTGTGTCGTCCGGACCAGGTCTCGGTCGGCGGGTCTAGGTCTTGCGGTTGTAGAGCCGCATCGTGAGCGGACCGAAGACGACGATGAACCCGGCGCACCAGAGCAGCACGATGGAGATCTGACCGAACTCGAACGAGCCCTCCGAGAGGTGCCGCAGCGCCGTGACGAGATGGCTGATCGGGTTGACGTCGACGAACGCCTGCAGCCAGCCCGGCATCGTCGAGGGATCGACGAAGATGTTGCTGGCGAACGTGAGCGGGAACAGGATGAACATCGACACGCCCATGACGGCCTGCTCGGTGCGCATCAGCATCGCGAACATCGTCCACACCCAGGACAGGCTGAACGAGAACAGCAACAGCAGCAGCACCGAGGCGACCACACCCACGACGCCGCCCGCCGGCCGGAAACCGAGGATCAGGCCGAGGACGAGCACGATCACCGACGCGATGGTGTACCGCACGATGTCGCCGAAGAGTGCGCCGACCAGCGGCGACGGACGCCAGATGGGCAGCGATCGGAAGCGATCGAACACGCCCTTCTCGATGTCCTTGTTCAGCGTCAGGCCCGTGTACATCGTGATCATGACGACGGTCTGCACGAGGATGCCGGGGATGAGGAACTGGACGTAGGCGTTGGTCGAGCCGGCCAGGGCGCCGCCGAACAGGAACGTGAACATGAGCGTGAACATGATCGGAAACATCGTCACGTCGAAGAGCTGTTCCGGAACGTGTTTGATCTTGAGCAGCGCGCGCCAGCCGAACGACATCGACGTCGAGAGCGCGCTCGGGCGTGTGGGGCGCGGGCCCGGCATCTGCAGGACGTTCCCGACCGCCTTCGCCGAGGTGGTGATGGTGTCGGTCATGGCCTGGTCTCCTCGAATTCGGCGTTGTCCTCGGTCGGTTCGGCGCTGTGCCCGGTGAGGGCGAGGAACACCTCGTCGAGGCTGGGCTGGCCGAGGGCGAATGTCGTGACGGCGAGATTCTGTTCGTCGAGCGCGGCCAGCGCCCGCGCCACCCGCTGCGGATCGTCGATACGTGCGGTCAGCGCGGCGGGGTCCGACTCGAGCGTCACGGGGACGCCGAGGACCGGTTCGAGGATCGCGGCGGCGTCCGGTCGGCGCGACGGTTCGGCGACACGGACGTGCAGCGCCCCCGATCCCACCGACGCCTTGAGTTCGCCGGTGGTGCCCTCGGCGATGACCTTGCCGTGGTCGATGACGGCGATCCGGTCGGCCAGCTGATCGGCCTCGTCGAGGTACTGCGTGGTGAGCAGCACGGTAGTGCCGCCCGCGACGAGGGCCCGGACGATCTCCCACACCTGGTTTCGGCTGCGTGGGTCGAGGCCGGTGGTTGGCTCGTCGAGGAAGATCAGCTCGGGGGTCACGATGATGCTGGCGGCGATGTCGATGCGGCGTCGCATGCCGCCCGAGTAGGTCTTGACCTGGCGGCCTCCGGCGTCCGCGAGCCCGAAGGCGTCCAGCAGTTGTTCGCACCGGGACCTTGCGGCGGCCCGCGAGTACCCGTACAGCCTGCCGAGCAGCATCAGGTTCTCGGTGCCGGTGAGATCCTCGTCGAGCGAGGCGAACTGCCCGGTCAGCGACACCTTGCTGCGGACGGTCTCGGCTTCGCCGGTGACGTCGTGTCCGAGGACGCGGGCGGAGCCGCCGTCGATCGGGAGCAGTGTCGCGAGCATGCGGATCGTGGTGGTCTTGCCGGCGCCGTTGGGTCCGAGGACGCCGTAGACGCCGCCGGACGGCACCGCCAAGTCCACCCCGGCAACTGCGGTGTTCGAGCCGAATTGCTTGATCAGTCCGGTCGTTTCGATGGCCAGTGCGCTGTCAGGTTTCATCTGTCCCCGTCGTCAGGTGTGAGTGATGTCGCAACCAGTCGGTCCCAGCCTGAAGGATCGGTGGAGGTGGCGCAATGCGTTTTTCCCTCCTGCTGGGGGAGCGTTTCCTTCCACCTCGAGGGAGGTCGGCGGAGGGAGTTCAGAGGCGTCCGTGCTGCTCGAAGGTGCGCAGCAGCATGTCGAGC
>Ga0131853_10016952_pt1 | contig 13284 bp, 15 predicted proteins | sample TergutLab28metaG_FD_92764 | JGI IMG/M metagenome (GOLD analysis project Ga0131853, IMG submission 92764) | Labiotermes labralis P1 segment gut microbial communities from Petit-Saut dam, French Guiana - Lab288 P1 (version 2) (version 2) | ecosystem: Host-associated > Arthropoda: Insects >...
TGTATTTCTTGTTATACAACTGTATCTCTTCACTATAATTGTAATTCATAGTTTTCCATTATTGTTTCTATATATGACAAGTTCAATATCCGGTAGGTATATGCCTTGTAAGGATTTGAGGAATGATGAACAAATACAATACAATACAGTAAGTGACAACTTTTGATACTAAGTTGCAGCGTGAATGCGCTTGACCCAGCTGTAGGGCTAAAGGACAGACATGCACAGTGTACAGGTAACACATCACGCGACACAGCTACAGTACGTGGAACTGCAAGAAGACCACACTTTTCTATCACCATTATCTCCGTAACCGTTCAACTTCGGATATAGGTGTTTTGGGTTATATTGGTACACTTTAACTTAAGGAACATTCTCGGAAAGTCTGGCACATTCCCCCCGGGACACCCTGTACATAGTCAAGAAATTCCCTGCATTTTATGGAACCCGAAGGTTCACTGGCACATTTATAAGTCCCCACCATCTGTCCCTATCCTGAGCCATCTCGATCCAGTCCATAACACCACATCCCATTTCCTGAAGATCCATCTTAATATTATCCTCCCATCTGTGCCTGGGTCTCTCCAGTGGTCCCTTTCCCTCAGGTTTTCCCACCCAAAACCTGTACATGCCTCTCCCCTCTCCCATACGCGCAATATGTCCCGCCCACCTCATTTTTCTTTATTGTAACACTCGCAAAATATTGGGTAAAGAGTACAGATCATTAACCTCCTCATTATTTAGTTTCCTCCACTCACCTGCTACATCATCCCTCTTAGGCCCAAATATTCTCCTCAACACTATATTCTCAGACACCGTCAGTCTACATTCCTCCCTCAATGTCAGCAACCAAGTTTCATGCCCATATAAAACAACTGGCAAAATTATACTTCTGTATATCTTAATCTTTAAATTTTTGGGTAGCAAACTGAAAGACAAAAGATTCTGCACCGAATGATGGAAAGCATTCCCTGGCTTCAATCTGCTCTTAATTACTTCCTTGATAGAATTTTGATTTGTTAAAGTTGTTCCCAAATATTTGAACTCTTCCACCCTTTCAAAGGAACTATTATCAATTTTCATACTGTAACTTTGTCCTGCATTCTGATCTCAAGACAAGATCATGTACCTAGTTTTATACGCATTAACTTCTAATCCAATCTCATTACTAGCCACTATCAAAGCTTCTGCATTTTCCTTTACAGTATGTACGCTTCCTCCCTATATATTAACATCATCGGTATAAACCAGAAGCTGGTGTGTACCATTTAGTTTCAAGCCATCATGGTTTACCTGAATTCTCCTGATGGTGTACTCTAACGCAAATTTGAAAAGCAATGGCGAAGAGCATCTACTTTTTTCAAACCATTCCTAATAGGAAACATGTCGGACAAATTCTTGCCTACCCAGACTCTGCTATATGTTTCAGTTGGACACATTTTATTAGCCTTACCAGTTCCATGGGGTACCAAACTCAATGAAAATATTATATAAGACCTCCCTCCTCACTGAATCATAAGCTTTCTTGAAGGCTATAAAGAGCTGATTCACTGCTTCATTTTATTCCCATTTCCCCCCCCCCAAGTATTTGACGAATGCAGAATATTTGATCAGAAGTTGACCCGCTGCATCAAAATCGACATTGATGATTCCCAGTGGCGTACTAATGGGGGGGGGGGGGTTTGTGGTTCAATCCCCCCCGAAATTCCGAAGACCCTCCAAAAATCATGCCAAACTCAACCCAATTGTGAAAACTGTTAAAAATTGCTGAATGTGGGATTCCAACACCCCAAGATGTTCAGAAAAAAGGCAGTAAAATTCTAAAACTACCGCCGGTTCGCAATTGTTTTAACATTAGCAATGACAAATAAATTGGTTGTCATCATAAATAGTCTTAAAGTACCAACAATTAAGAAAATTTCACTATATGAAATGAAATTTCTTGTACCATATTACAGCTGCCTCCAGAACCCCTGACTGGGGGCTACTGCCCCAGATCTCCGTTCTGTCCTCAACTGAATTTGTTGAACCCCCCCCCGAATAAAATTCCTGGGTACGCCACTGATGATCCCCAATAATTTCCTCTGCATATGGAGTTAACCTTGATGGCAGGATGATGGATAAAATTTTCTACGTAGTTGGCAAAATTGATATGCCCCTATAATTGCTACAATCTGTTGTATTACCCTTCTTATACATAGGTAATATGATGCGCTCCTTCCACTCTTCAGGCATTTCCTCCTTATTCCAAATAGAAATAATAAGTTTATGAATCTCACAGCAAATTGTCTTACCCCCAGCTTTAACCAGTTCTGCTGGTATTTGATCAACACATAGTGATTTGTGACTTTTTAGCTTTTCAATAGCAAACTCAAACTTGGAGGCAATTGGCTCAGGTACTAGTGTTTCTGCTGTGTGTATTTCTGACTGCCTAATGTCATTAATCCCATGTACATTCAATATCTGGGAGAAATAGTTCCTCCACCTAGCCAAAGTACTGTGGAAGTCTGCAACCAAATCACCTTTGTCATACTTCACTATATTAGTTCAAGGCTGCTAACCCTTCTTAAAGTCATTGATGCCCCTAATATTTTTGATCTTACTGTTAGTTTCAAGTTCCTGAATTTTAGCTTTAAGTTATACCTTCTTTTTGTTCCTGAAATGTCTCCTAGCATCATGTCTTACATTGTTCAGAGTATCTACATTGCTTTGGCTTGGGTCATGTATCCACAGCATTTTAGCCTGCTTCCTTTGATCTATGAAACCTAAACATTCTTCATGAAACCATGGTTTATGCTGCTTCAATATTTGCAGACCTAGACTGTTTAACCGAGGTTCTGATGTTCTCCTTAATGTTCTCCCAAGCCCTCTTATTATGTCCTCGTTGTCACTTAAGTTATATAAAGCTGCAAACCTGTTTGTAATCTCAATCTGATACTGTTTCCTAACCTCCAGCTCATTTAGCTTCCTCAGATTAAATCTTTCCCCATCAAACCTCTGTGCTGCTTGTTTATTTCCTGCCAATCTTTCCCTAACTTCTGCAATCACCAGATAGTGATCAGTGTCACAATCAGCTCCCCTGAAACTTCGTACACCTAGTACGATCGAATGCCATCTCCTATCTGTCAATATGTGATCAATCTAGTTGTGAGTCTTCCCATCAGGAGAGGTTAAGGTGTACTTGTGAATGCTTCGGTGTGGGAACATTATGCTCATAACAACTAAATTTTTTGATATGGCAAACTTTAGTATTCTAACACCATTATTATTACTATCCTGATGTAGACTCCCATTACCAATTGTCGGTTTGAAAATATTCTCTCTCCGCACTTTTGCATTAAAATCTCCTAATAGCATTTTCACATGGTACTTAGAAAAATGACCAAAAACCTGCTCTAATTCCTCGTAAAACCCCTCGTTTAAATCATCACTTTTCTCCTGAATTGTTGCATGCACATTTAGAACAATACACCAGCGACCTCTCAGAATTACACGTGCCACCCAATCGCTAACAAACTCTACTCTCTTAACTGCTGATACTTTTCTGTGGTGTACAAGAATCCTGTTCCCAATTGATGATTCTCATTTCCTTTTCCATAAAAAAAAATTTTAATTCCCTCCTCTTACTCTGCCCTCTCTGTCCCACCTAACCTCCTGCACACCCAATAAATCTAATTTATATCTCGCCAATTCCCTGGCTGCTGCTATAAATGAGCCTGCCCTATACAGGCTCCTAACATTACAAGTACCAAATCTCATGTCCCTCTTTGGTTGCTTCGTTCGTACATATGTATCAGTCCACGTCCAATGAGTTGTCTGTGAACATTTCGTAACAAAATACGTTTTAACCGGGAGGAGTTGTTAGCACCCCCAACCCAAAGCTGGAGAACCACCCCTTGTCGGCTTTCCGCGGCTGATTATTCAATATATTCGCAGCTACCCTTCATATTTGAGGCCGTTCCTCCATCCGTAACCCGAGGACGCGCCATGCCGTGGTGACAGGCGACCACTCATATAACCAACAATGCAAATGTAACCCCAAGTTCCTGAAAAATTCTTTGCTCAATCAGAATTTCGCCTGCATACCACACCACTTACCTAAAAGTGTTCTTAAAACATATATCTCACAATTCATCTCCCTTGCAGCACAGCCCATAAACGTTTGTTGAGCTCTCTTACAGCATGTGTTACCGTAGTTCTACACGTCTGCCGATGGTGGCGCTGCTGTTACTCGAATATATTAACACATTTCTGCCTCGCGTAGATCTGCTCTCCCCCCTCAGTCCGCCCTTCGGGACCCGAGGTTAAGATCTTACAAAAAAATTCGAGAGTCCTTTGGAGTAATTATTTCTGAACGATGTCTACGAACGTTTCTCTGTCGCTTTGATCCATGCACTGTAGACAGATAATCTGTGCACAGTTGTACGTCAATTTCTAAGTGGCGGTAAAAGTAAGACAAATCCCGCCAATATTGCAGGCGCGAGTTATTGTGTGAAAATCTTTGAGTGATACGTGTTAGTGGTCAAAATAGAAGTACGTGATGAAGCATTGCTTTACAGACGAACTTGGGAACTGTGAATTCATGGGAATTATGAAGACAGGCGTAGATTGTGTTCATCTAACCTAACATAATCGTGCTTGTCGCTGATTTTTTTACTACTGTTCATGTTCATTTTTCGACTTGATTGTAGTGACAATGGCACAAAAAAATATCTGCCCTATCGACGATGTGGATGAAGTATGGCGTGAAGGTGAAGAAATGGAAGAAAATGCTGCAGATGTGTCAGAAATTCGTGAAGAGGAAGAACCCTCAGAAGACGAAGAAGGTGGCCTGAGGATAGGGGATATTTATGTCCCTCCTCCACCGAAGCCAGTTTGTTCAAGTGAAACATCTGGACCAAGACTAATTATCACTCATATCGAGAATGAGAACTTTAAAAGTTATGCCGGCAAGCAAGTCCTTGGGCCCTTCCATAAGGTATTGGAATTTTTTTTTAAATAACATACCTTGTTTATAAACGCTTGTTTACAAGTACTCTAATGTTATGTAGGTCATATTTTTCAGCACCATCTGTAGGTTGACCGGTGATCAGATGAGCACAGAACCAGCCCACAGAATCTACAGTCCGACCCAGAGAATGTACATTAAAAGTCTATTATACGGTATAAGTTATTGCATGTCAGAGCAAGTGTTGAAGATGACCTCCTTCAACTGTCAGACGCACTTAATACCTGTTGAATGAATTATTAAAAACTGTCTGAAGTTCTGTGTATAAATTACAAAAAACCATGCACCTGAAAATTTCTCCTAGTTTGTGCTCTGTGTGTGATTTGTCTGCCAACCAGTAGGCTTTTTGGTATTTTGAGTATACATGACCATTTAAATAATGTTGTCTGTGCAATCAGTTAGGAATGGTTCTTCGTCACTGCACATTGTTTAAAAGAACAGGTTACAAACCTCTGCTGTGACAACAAAAGATTAGAATTTTTGCACAATCGTGAAGTAACTTGGTTTCATAGGAAGCAGTTTTATGGCCATGCGTAGATTAGTTTAATACACCAGTTTCCTGGCATGAGCATCCTAACAATTTACATGGAGATGCTTTTAATTTCATCCCAATATTGCCTAATGTTTCTTTTTAAGAAATATATAATCACTATCACTTCTTCAGTAACAAGGAAACTTTTCCAAAATTGTCATTGTGTTCTTAATTTTGACGGGACTTTGTTAATTTTTATAGGATTTATTCCTTGTAAAGTTTTCCACAATAACAATTCTCTGTATTAATTCATAATGCATAGTTACAAAGAAAACAAATTTTCACAAAGTTTAGGTTGCATCCGAGGTAATATAAACCATTTTTGCTCACTTAATGCGACAGGTAATCTAGATCTGTAACAGGTATTTACTGTACACCATAAGAACCGTAAATCAATGTCAGGTAAATATATTTTTCTTGTCTTTCAGTGTTTCACAGCAATTGTTGGTCCCAATGGCAGTGGCAAGAGCAATGTTATAGATTCTATGCTGTTTGTGTTTGGTTACCGAGCCAGTAAAATCCGTTCAAAGAAGATTTCTGTCCTGATCCACAATTCAGCACAACATCAGAATATTCAGAGCTGCACTGTTGCGGTACACTTTCAGCAAATCACAGACATAGTAAGGTTATTTCTAGACTTATTTATTCTTTTTATTTATTTGTTCATTAACTCATTGAGTGTTCAGTTGGTAGTGTGATTTTGGGTACTAATGTCTAGTTAAGTTGGTAGTCTGAGAGGTTGAAAAATAAACAGTAACATGGAAACAGTTTAAATGAATTTTTCCTAACGTATATTTTCAGGATGTGTAAATTACCTGCATTTCTGTAAGTTACACAAGTTATTTAATTTTAAACTGGTTCTTCCTTTTGGTTTTTAAAGCCTGGAACTGATGACTTTGAGTTAGTTCCAAACTCAGAGCTGGTTGTCACTCGAGCAGCTTTCAAGGACAACACATCGTTCTACACTGTAAATGGACAACGCATGCCGTTCAAAGAAGTAGCAAAACTTCTTCGCAGCCAGGGCGTTGATTTGGATCACAACCGGTTTCTGATCCTACAGGGTGAGGTGGAACAGATAGCCATGATGAAACCAAAGGCACCCAATGAACATGAGTCAGGCATGCTTGAGTTTCTGGAAGACATCATTGGCACTACAAGATATAAGGTTAGCAGTGGCATGCATGGGTAACGATATAAGTATGGAGTTGAAAGGAATTAATTTGAGACATTGATAATCATAGATGTTTAAAGAAAAATATATGACTATTTTGGAAGAAATTTATTGCCACGTATGTTTGTGCTTGCAGTGCATTAGAATAGGAAGTTACAGATTTGAAATAAATTTATAGAAGATTTTGAACTAATATCAGTTATCACTGCTGTATGTCCTTATTACAATGAAGGACTCAGAAAGTTATATGATGCACAACTGGTTATGTTCATATGTGAAGTAACTATGTGTAATATTTAACCGTTTTGGATCGTACCGCACCACTAACCTCTAAAGTTGCATTTTATATATTTATTCAACAAATATAAGTACTGAATATTTTAAACATGGTATATACTCTCCTTTTTTTCTCTTCAAAATGCAGTTTGTTTCATAATTTTAACTTATTTGGTTTCTGTATTCGCATTTTATATGCAGGGTGTGCTAAAATTAAAAAAATAATTCCGGCGCCAAAAGGTTAATGATACCTCTTGGGTTTATGGGTCATCCAGGATAGTTAGCCCTATATTCACAGAACTGAACTGGGTTACAAATATAAATTTGCAAGCTAATGTGAACCTTTTCAACAGCAAGTGTTGGAGTGTGGTGGTTGTGTGTTTATTTGGGAAGGAACTTGATGAAATTCCTTTTTGGCTGGAACACATTTTTTGTTCCCAACATTAAAGTTTATCAGAAAAATTGAATTTGAACAAAATTCTGACAAATATACAGGTCAGACAACTGCCTGTCAGAGGATCAGATTGTTTTCCTGACATATATGATAGAGATTATAGTGCCCATGTTTTTCCAAGTGCATCCTCTTTGATTTTGTATCTCTTATTGGCCTTCATATTCACATATTGCAATTACAGTTACTCTGTTGGCAAGTTAACCACGTTGCACAGAAGAAGAGTTGCAGTTATAGCATGGGCTATATTACGTAGGTTATTCGGAAAGTAAGTACCGTCTGCACATATCTCTCACGCATCCTCGAGACTGTCACTTTGCGCATGTGCAGTGACTTCCTCTATCAGTTGAGAAGCCACAGATGCCATTTGGTGAAATTCATGTTATGCTTATGTTTTTTCCTGTGCATTAAACGTGTTTAAGATAATTGACTGTGAAATACGGTCTGTAATTCATTTTTTGAATGCTAGGAATGTGCTACCAAGTGAGATTCATCACCAGATCTGTCAAGCGTATGGTGACAATGCGATGAGTGATGGCACGATTAGGAAATGGGTTTGGATGTTCAATGAAGGACAAGAGAACATGCACAATGAGGTGTGAAGAGGGCATCCATCTTCGGTGAATGTGATTTGGTGTGTCAGGTCAACGAAAGAGTGCATGACGACAGACGTTTCACAATTTCTGATCTGGCCCTGCACTTTCCTCAGATTTCAAGGACTCTATGACATTGTCAATAGTGGCTAACATCGCAGGCAACTGCGTTCTATGAAGAGGGTATACAAAAACTTGTGCCCTGCTACTTTAAGTGCCTCAATGATGGTGGCGAATATGTAGAAAAATAGTTTGAAGGATGTAGAATCTGATAACAATAAAATTTTATACGAAACTTTACTCGAATTTTTTATACAGCGAAACGGTACTTACTTTCTGAATAAGCCTCGTAGAATGATGAGAGCCAAAATTCAATTCCTGTGTCAGTAATTAGTGTAGTTGTTCTCTTTGCAACTAAATTTAATCAAAATCATTTGGAGGTGGAATATTACAGACAAAACATGCTGATTGTGTGTTCATGTCTTATAATTCATGCAAAGTTATCTCAACTGCTTTGCCGGTTTAACTGTGTACCGTATTCTGTCATGTGTAGGAGCCTTTGGAGAAAATAACTGCACTTGTGGAGCAGTTAAATGAGGAACGAAATGAAAAGTTAAATCGTGTGAAGATTGTTGAGAGGGAAAAGGAGGACTTGGAAGGCCCAATGAAAGACGCAGTCGCATATGTAAAAGTGGAGAATAACCTGACTATGATTAAGAATGTTTTCTGCCAGAAAGTCATGTATGTACTAGGAGTTCAAAACTTATCATTTATGCTTTGTATCTTGGCTATGAAATAGGTTATTCTGTATCAAATTACCCTCCTTAGGAAATTGTACTCTCATATAGTGGATGACTTCCTTTCACATTTCTTTTTGATCATTTTATTATTGCACCTTTGATGTCACACTGTCATGACTGTTATCCCGTCGGTGGTGGCCTCATTGCACTGTAAAGGTAAAGCGATCCCATTACAGGCCTGGACAATCCCTGAGGGTTCCAGGAGGTTGAGGCTTCCAGATTTCAACACAATTGGCATGTGAAGGTGGTAAGGTCAGCCCTATGCACCGGCTGCCTTTACCCCATAGGAAATATCCCTGGTACTCATTTCTGTTAGAGGCTGAGTCAACCCCAGGGCCATAGTGTGTCTGGAAGGATTATGTGAATCAAATATTTCAATGACACCATCGGGAATTGAACTCGCGACCTCCCGGCTTGTAGCACAATGCCTTAACCAACTGCGCCACCATGTGCCCCCTCATTGCACTGTACAGATATGTATTTCTTTGCATGCTGCTTGACTCAGTATGGCATATGGTCATGACTGCATTTAATGGTACTATAAATTGAACACCTTTTCATCCTGGACGGTAGTTAGGAGTAAAACCCCAGCATCATTGAAGGGTTAAGTAAACTATACTGACATTATCAAAAGTACCGTGTAGCCATCTTTTCCACATCTCCTTCATGTTGTTGCACTTCCACTTGACAGTACTTACCCATATTCCTGTACACCTTATCAGGACAGTGTGCATGTGCATGTTGGTAGTGATAACCAATTAATAACATTGCTAGTGATAAATACCTTGGGCTGGATCCATATACAGCTGTGATGCAGGTGACTTTATTTCAACCATTCAGTTTTTATGTAGCTGTTGCGCGTAGAGCAGCGGTGAAGGCTGGACCACAGGAAACCTCACCTTAAGGAGTGTAATGGTAACCGTTCTTCCGTATCTAAATAAACAGTTATGCAAGGTGAGATCATAGTTTTGAAACACACTGTGTTGGAATGTTTAATGAGACTTGTGCCAGGTAATATTTATTTGTACTTGGCAGTAATGTTTGTTACCTGTAACATTTTTTCAGTTTAGTTATCCACACACACATACACACCACTTTTCTTTGCTTTCACAAATACCACTGCATACAGAGTAGGCAGCCATGAGGGTTAAGGAGTAAAGTACCATCACTGAAGTAAGGATGACAGCTAATTTCATTATGAATACAAAGTTGGAGCAATAAATGGTAGTCCGTCACTGGCCTGTCACTGCAGAAATCTTGTTTCATTCCCAGGTCACTCCACATGGGGTTTGTGGTGGATGAAGTGGCAGTGTGAGAGGTTTTTCTCTGCATACTTCAGCTTACACTGTTCATATCATACTACCAGTGTTTCATATTTATATTTTACATGTCATCAACACTGTATAATCTCAGCACTTGAGTGCATTGTTAATTGAAACACAAACACCCTACAAATGGCAATCATATATACTGGTTTTCATTGCACCTAGTTTTTGTGTTTTTATTGTGTTGTAGATATGAAAATCAGATTTGTACTGAAGAGTTGGAAAAGAAGAAACAAAACATTGATGACAGTGCTGGTGAGCTGAAGAAGCAGCTGAAGGAGGCTGTTGATGCCAGGGAACGGAAGGGGAAGGCTATCAAGGAGTGTACCAAGTAAGTGTGAAGCAGGGTTCGACTTGTTATGTCAGTATAACGCTGCTGTTTATTGAATACATATCATGCCATCTTGCTTTTAGGTGTGTTTGCAAGATTGTGAAAAGCGACTGTTAGCTTTGTCATGTCTGTCCGTCTGCATGGAACAACTCGGCTCCCATCAAATGGGCTTTAATGAAATTTGATATTTGGATGTTTTTTGAAAATATGTCAAGAAAATATAAGTTCATTGACATCAGACAAGAATAATGAGTACTTTACATGAAGATCAATATAATGAAGGTAGATCAAATATGAACCGACCTCTGTCAGATGCAACCAGCGAATGAGCACGATTGGGTAATGACTTTGTGCGGCGGTGTGGTGGAGATTGGGGATCCTCCTCACCTCACCATCAGACTCTCCCTTCTCCTCAGTTAGTTGAATTCAAGATGAGCGAGTGTGAGGTGCCAATTACTATTGTGCAACATGTTGTAATAAAGTTCCTAACCAACGAAAACGTTGGTCCCAATGAAATTTGGCGTAGATTACGCACACAATACGGGGAATCAACACTATCGAAGACGCAAGTGAAATTCTGGCATAAAGAGTTCCATAGAGGAAGAGATGCCGTGCAAAACACAAGTCATCAACGATGCCCAAGGACAAGCATCACCCCCAGAGAATATCGCAGCGGTTCGTGACCTTATTGAAGGCGATCGTCAGCTTACTGTGGTTGAAATTTGTCAGGAGGTTGGTACACGTATCGGCTATGGGAGTGTGCAATCCATAATCAAAAGTGAGCTGCTGTTTCAAAAAATTTTGACCCGATGGGTACCCACGACAATGCAAGACCCCATTCCGCAACCCTAACCCAAGAAAAATTGGCTCAGATGTACTGGACTGCCCTATAACACCCGCCATACAGCCCGGACCTCTCCCCTTGAGACTACCACATGTTTGGACCCCTTAGGGAGGCGCTAGGGGGGCAGTGTCTCGATGATGATGATGAGCAGGTCGAGAATTTCGTGCGCAAGTGGCTACAGACGCATCCTCCTTCATTCTACGTGCAGGAATAAAAAAATTCCCAATCCACTGGCAAAAATGCATAGAGAAAGGTGGAAACTTTGTTGAAAAGTGAGAATTTTTTTATTTTGTAAAAATATGTTTCAATAGAAAATTGAAAGCTGAGGTCGGTTTATATTTGATCTACCCTCGTATTTTTTTTATCATATCTCGCTCATTTCTTGTTAGAGTGAGAAATGCTTTGCACAAACTTTTAGAGAAAATGACAACAATTTTTATGCTCAGTAACTTTTTTCAAAATCGTACCATTTACGAGATAATGAGGAAAAATGTTGTAGAGTCTGGCAGGCCAGAGGTGACAGTATGACACACGTGCATTGTATGCTATGTACCTAAGGCTACATATACACACTCAGAACATGTAATACTTACTGCTTTCCAGTGCAACAGTCGTTGCACAAATGCACTTCAGTGTTATGTTATATGTACATTGCCAGTCTTGTGTAATATATATCTGTTTGTGTCTGATTTATGTCTGTGTTAATATTCATTGAAATGGGACTGAATTTGCAAATATACATTAACATATTGGAAGATATTTGTTACATAATTATGGTATCATTTAATATATAGGGTAAAGTTGTCCCTGTGCATGTTCTGAAGACACACAGGGCATGGATGCAGAGCTGTACTCTTTTTTAGCCTGGGTTCTAGATGGAAGTGAGTGGTCGGCTTGACATGTAGGGTGCCGGTATCCAGTAAATGTGAGACCTGTTGGGCCCCCGAGCTTGGTGTGATGCTTTGGAGAAAAGGGCACTCTCTTGCCCCTGCTTGCACTTGAACCATAATTCCTTCATTGTCCAGCTGATAGCCTAGTCATGAGAACAGTTTTCTTTATTGTTGTCTTGAAACATATTGTTTTGCATTGACAAATTATGTTGTGGTTGAGGATTTTATAGTTTTGCACTGGTATTCAGGGTTGTAGATGAGTTGGTGACTAAGAAAGACACATTAACGGAGCAGTTCAATAAGATGAACCAGCGACATGTGACAACAAAAGCAGACATGTCTCAGACCAATAATAAGAGGAAGAAGACAAAGGAACTTCTTGCTGAGGAGAAGAGAAAGGTATAGCAGATATGAAATTCAAGTGGATTATAAGAAGCTGAAATTAACATAAGTAAGGTTAACTTATGTGTATGATGTTTAAACCATGGGCATCCAACCTGCGGCCTGCCAGCCTGTATTATGCGGACCACTGCCACATTTGTTAAACTATGTATGTGCTTTCAAATTACACCATAATTTGGATGCATAGGTATACCACTTCTACTTGTTGATGTCTGGTCCCTGAACCAGCCTGCAATAATAGGTATGGTCCTTTGCCATAAAAAGGTTGGAAACCCATGGTTTAGAGTATTAACCTTGTGGCACATAACTTTGACTATATTTGATTCGCAGTGTGCTGCTGGAAACACCGAAGGTCGACTAAATCAGCACCAAGAATGTCCCAATTATGGGACTTTTCTGTAGAGCCCTGTGAGGAATACACACCCCTACAGCTGGTGTTCTTTGTCAACCCAGTTGAAAAGGGAGCTGTTTTTAGTTAGTATTTTTTTTTTTTAATTCTCATGCCAAAGGGTTAAATTTTTGTAGATGAATGGTGTATATATTGATTTTGTCCCCCCCCCCCCCCCCCCCCCCTCTTTTACCCTTCTTTTTACGCCCCCCTCCAATTCCCCGCAAAAACAAACACCTTTTTCAACATATATAATTTTAAAAAAAGAGAGAA
>Ga0131853_10016953_pt1 | contig 13283 bp, 10 predicted proteins | sample TergutLab28metaG_FD_92764 | JGI IMG/M metagenome (GOLD analysis project Ga0131853, IMG submission 92764) | Labiotermes labralis P1 segment gut microbial communities from Petit-Saut dam, French Guiana - Lab288 P1 (version 2) (version 2) | ecosystem: Host-associated > Arthropoda: Insects >...
AAACCCCTCTTGCATTATCCTATACGGTTCGTATGCAAAAGATAATGCGACAGAGGACAGTGATATTGACATTGCAGTCATCTTCGATGGTTACACAGGAGATTGGCTAAAAGATTCTGCACTACTGTGGAAGCTGACAAGGAACGTAAGCACAGTGATAGAGCCTATCTTACTTGACCGCACACAAGACCCTAGCGGGTTCGTTGAGGAAGTTTTCAATACAGGTGAAGTTCTTTATAGCGCAATCGCATAGTGGTACTGCAATCGCCTCTACTTAAAACACGAGTAGAGGCGATTGTTTTCTTTCATTATCGGCTTGGTGAGGATACATCGGATGGGTGCCTGATCTAACTTTAACAGGGTTTTGTCTTGTCAACCCCCGTTAAATCATATCGATTGCTTCTATCAACTGCTGTACGTCAAAATGGGTATACACCCGTTCCGTTAGGGTCATGGCACCGCTGTGTCCCACAATGCGCTTGATAATAGTTTGGTTGACATTCGCCTTTGCCAAAAGGGATATCGTGGTGTGTCGGGTATCGTGGGGTAGATGCTCCATACCTAGCTCCTGTATAAGCGGCTTCCAGTAAGCATCTACATAGTTACGATATTTAAATGGCTCACCGTCAGGGGAACACAGTAGGGTTTTGCAATCATGCCGCTCCATCCAATGACTGAAAAATGGCAGCGTCTTTGCGGCAATGGGCACTTTCCGAATCCCTGCTTCTGTCTTAGAGTCCACAATGTCAAAGTATCTTTCATCAAAATGAACATTACACTTTTCCAGATCAAGCATTTCCCCAATGCGAACACCAGAATAAATCAGCATCAGGAAGATTTGTATATAATCGTTTCGCTCCACTGAATCCCATAGGGTTTTGATTTCACTCTCCATGAACGGCTTGCGCTTCATACGATCACCCTTTTCTTTATGTTTTACAATATCAACAAATTCTGAATAGTCCTTCTGGCAAATATCGTTCTCACGCGCATAGCTGTATAGCTGTTTGAATAGCACCTTCAGCTTGCGCAGTGTTGGGTAGTTCTTACCGGATGAATCAACCACGCCTTGTAAATGCGCCTTCCGAATATCAGCAAATTTTAAGTTATGTATGGACGCACACACGGCGTAAGCGGCCTTATATCCATTCACATTAGAGCTGGATATGTTTTCAAACTTTTCTTTGCTATACTTCTCGTAAACCTCCGCAAAGGTAATGTCATTATGAAAGCTAAAGGGGTTGGCGTTATAATCGGCAAGAGTTTTGATTGCTTCCGCTTGGGTTTTATAATAGCCGATATTCTTCCACAACTGCTTCGAGTTCCCAGTTTTGGGGTCAATCGTCCAGCCTGTAGTTTTTCTCACTCGCCATGGTCTACGGCGTTTGCCGGGTAGCTTGGATATGTTGCCGTAGTTGTTCGGATTTTTTAAAGCCCTCACCCCTTTCAGATAAAATTCTCTGCACTATTAGTATAGCTAGACAATTGTGCGTTTTGCATATCCCTTGCATAAACCCGTTCCGTCGAGCAGCTTGTCTGCTCGACCAGCCCTGCCCTGTATGCCTTGTCTACCAAAAGGCACACCACAACGCCAAAATGAATGGTTCAAATTGTTCTGATTTAGGCATGAGCATAGCGAACCGCTTGTCGGTTCGCAGGGGCCCTGCGGAGTAGGGGGAGGCGGCGACAGCCAACTCAGGCGCGCCGGCTTTGCCGGCCACCGAAACGAAGCGTAGCGAAAGTGTAGGTGTCGCGTCCCCCTTATGCTCTTTAGTCTTTTTGAGGCATTTTATAGAAAACTTCAAGCAAAACGGCTGAAACCCTTGCAGCACAAAGAGTTTCGCGTGCGCAAACAGGTCGTTTTTGTGTGCGCACAGTGCGCTATCGTGCGCACCGACGGCTGTAAGCCAGTCATACCAATGGGTTACTTGCGCAAAGAAATGACCATATGCCGACACCTTGCGCAAGTCAATTTCGATGTGATTTTGTATCAGACTTTAGGTCGGAGAGATGGTTTTTGAGGCTAAAAAAAAGAGCCTATAACCGCCCCTCGAAAGGTAGCGATTATAGGCTCGTATAAGAAAATTGCAATTGTGGATTAATACGTTTCGATACCGGCTATTTGCCTTGTCACTCTTTTCCAGCACACTCTGTCAGAATACGTATTTTCGCCCCAATACGCATTCTATGAACTATACGCATTCCGGCTTCGTCAAGATTATAATTTAAAACACAGGAATCCTACAACTGGAATCAAGGTCACATAACGAAAACATTCCTGTAAACATCATAAATTGTTTGCCGCATAACTCAGTAAGCGTAGCAGAAAGAGGTTGAAAATGGAACAGCACCTTTGTTACATCATTGCTGAGCTAGAAAAAGACATCCAGGAACATCAGGCCGTCTACGAAATAAATCGTCGCTACGGCCACGAAACTTCGCCGTCCATCAGGAGAATCGAAGCGCTTCAGGATGCAGTAAAAGTGTTCCGCTGCATAATCGCCATTCTTGCCCCAAAGGGTTCAGACCAATAACTGACCAATACTTGTGCTACCATTTACGGTAGCGGACTAGCCCGCCCCTCTCTGCCTATCAGATGCTTATGCGGAATTTTGTTCATCAAAAAAGCTACGCTCTTCATGATAGGTCCAGGGGCGGGCAAAACGTCCCAAGTAGGGCACTTGTTGTTTGCGTTCTCCACAGCAGACCTGTGACAGCTATTTATCAGATCATTCTGCGACTAGATTTAAGTTGGTCATAAAGGTAATTACGCTACAAAGCTGAGTCCTCAACACATTGCCTTATCAGCAGAAATAAGATATAATAAGACAAATTTCTCCTTGCGTTGGAGCATATTTCTGGGCAATAGAGGGGGCGGATGCCGTGAAGAGTAATTTTGCATTTTTAGCCGAGCAATTTCCTGCACTCGAAAAACTGGGAAGCCTTGCCGAAGGCTATCTATATTCTGATCCAAACACCTGCTTATACAAGCTAGGTGCCTTTGCTGAGACCATCGTGAACTATATGTTCGACATGGACGGCCTCACACCGCCGTATGGTCAAGACAATACGGCGGCGAACAGAATTAAGATTCTCAAGCGGGAAGGGCTACTGTCTCGGGAAGTCAGCGATATTCTCTACACGCTCCGCACGAAACGGAATCAGGCTGTCCATGAAAACCGCAACTGTTTCGAAGATGCCAAGACTTTGCTTGAGATGGCACATACATTTTCATCATGGTTCATGGAGATATATGGCGACTACGCATATAAGCCGACAGCTTTCGTATTACCGGATGACATCCGCGAGCAGAGCAATTACGAAGAGTTGCTTGCAGAGAACGAAAAGCTCGCCGCTGAATTGGAGCAGGTGAAAGCAGTAGCGGATAGCGCCGTTACGCTATCTGAGCGCAAGAAGCGTACTGAGCGGGCGACGCGCAATTTGAAGTTTTCAGAGAAAGAGACCCGTTTCTTGATAGACGAACAACTCCGCAAGGTCGGCTGGGAAGCGGACACGGAAAATCTCCGCTATTCCAAAGGGACGCGCCCGGAGAAAGGCAGAAACATCGCCATCGCGGAGTGGCCAACGGATTCGACTGTCTGCAAATGGGGTCATGTTGACTACGCGCTTTTTGCCGGCCTAAAGTTGGTCGGCGTTGTGGAGGCGAAAGCCGGACATAAAGACGTTTCCTCTCTCATCGACAATCAATGTCGTGCATACAGCATGGGGATCAAGGATGAACACGCAGAATATGTGATCTCCTCATGGGACGGCTACAAAGCCCCCTTCCTCTTTGCGACCAATGGCAGAGAGTATAACAGACAACTCGAAACGAAGTCGGGTATATGGTTCCGTGATGCGCGGGAGAGTTCCAACATTCCAAAGGCGCTTCGGGGATGGATAGATCCGCAGGGCTTGCTCGATATGCTCGATCAGGATATTGCCGCAGCAAATCGGACACTTTCTGAATCATCCTATGACTTGCTCCGTGATCCGGATGGGCTCAACCTGCGCCCCTACCAAATCGAGGCGATTGAGCGGGCGGAAGCCGCCGTGATGGATGGGCGGCAATCAGCTCTCTTGGCGATGGCCACCGGCACAGGAAAAACACGCACCGTCCTCGGGATGATTTACCGCTTTTTGAAATCAGGGCGCTTCAAACGGATTCTATTCCTTGTTGACCGCACGGCACTCGGTGAGCAGGCGCAAGATGTGTTCAAGGAAGTGAAGCTCGAAGATCTGATGACCCTTGACGAAATCTATAACATCAAGAATCTCGATGACAAGGATATTGACCGTGAGACAAAAGTCCATGTTGCCACGGTGCAAAGCCTTGTCAAGCGTGTTTTGTACAACGAGGCTGACACCATGCCGGCGGTTTCTGATTATGACCTCATCATCATAGACGAAGCGCACCGGGGCTATGTGCTCGACAAAGACATGAGCGATGATGAGCAGCTCTACCGTGACCAGACAGATTTTGTAAGCAAATACCGCGCTGTCATCGACTATTTTGATGCGGTGAAAATTGCCCTGACCGCCACCCCCGCACTACATACTGCGGAGATTTTCGGTAGACCTGTGTTTGAGTATCCTTATCGCCGCGCTGTTATTGAGGGTTATCTGGTTGACCATGATGCCCCGCACGACATCCAGACGAAACTGCGTGTGGAGGGGATCAATTTCAAAGCCGGGGATACTGTGATCCGCTACGACGCCATCACAGGCGAAGTCCTCAACAGTGACGAGTTAGAGGATGAACTCAATTTTGATGTGGAGAACTTCAATCGGCAAGTGATCACAGAGAGTTTCAATCGCACGGTGTTAGAAGAAATTGCCCGTGATTTGAATCCGGATGGCGAGGCGAAAACCCTCATCTTCGCCGTGGATGACAATCATGCCGACCTCATCGTCAAGATTCTCAAAGAGATCTACGAACCCATGGGCATTCCCAATGATGCCGTCCGGAAGATCACTGGTAGCATTGGCGAGGGGAACTCGAAGAAAACGATGGAAGTCGTCAAACGCTTCAAGAACGAGCAGTATCCCAATATCGCAGTGACCGTCGATCTTCTGACGACAGGCATAGACGTTCCGGAGATTACTACACTTGTATTTATGCGCCGCGTGAAATCTCGTATCTTGTTTGAGCAAATGCTCGGACGTGCCACTCGCCTTTGCCCGAAGATTGGCAAGACGCACTTTGAGATATATGACCCCGTGGGCGTATATGAATCCCTAGAACCGGTCAGCACGATGAAGCCGGTGGTGCAGAGCCCATCTGCATCCTTTGATGATCTGCTCAATAGCCTAGAGACCTTGGAATCAGAGCAACAGCTCAAGAATCAGATTGATATGATCATCGCCAAGATTCAGCGCAGAAAGCGCAATCTCAGTGAGCAGGCGCTGGAGCATTTCCTCGACCTCTCCGGCGGGCTTGATCCCACGCAGTTTGTAGAAGCCTTGGCGGACATGCCCGTCCGGGATGCGGCAGCGCATCTGCTACAAAATGAGCAACTGTTTGACATCCTAAACGATGGTGGATTACGCCAAGGCCGCCCGGTCGTCTACTCCGACCACCAGGATGAGCTTGTCAGCCATACCCGTGGCTACGGGAAAGGGCAGACGCCGCAGGATTATCTGCAGGAGTTCAACGCCTTCATCAACAATAACCTCAACACCATCGCGGCGCTGAAGGTGGTCTGCACACGCCCGCAAGATTTGACGCGAGAGAGCCTGAAGAGCCTCAAGCTGGAACTCGACCGCCATCACTTTACCGAAACACAGCTCAACACCGCATGGCGGGAGCTGAAGAATGAGGACATTGCCGCTGATATTATCAGTTACATCCGCCGCTATGCTCTGGGTTCGCCCCTCGTGAACTACGAAGAGCGCTTGGCGCGGGCGGTGGACAAGCTCAAGCAGAACCATCGCTTCTCTAAAATACAGCTAGACTGGCTGGGGCGCATGGAAAAAACACTCCGCTCCGAGACGGTGATCGACAAGGAGATGTTCAATACCGGAGCATTCCAGACACAGGGCGGCCTCACGCGGGCGGACAAGATTTTTGAGGGCAAGTTGGATGCGTACTTAGCCGAACTGAAAGACTACCTCTATGATGACGAAGGAGCCAGCGCATGAATAACCAAGAAATTGTCTCCAAACTATGGAATCTCTGCAACGTGCTAAGAGATGACGGGATCACCTATCACCAGTACGTCACGGAGCTGACATATATTCTCTTCCTGAAGATGACCAAGGAAACCGAGACTGATGGGCAAATCCCCGCCGACTACCGCTGGGATGTACTCGTCAAAAAGCAGGGCGTGGAGCTCAAACGCTTTTATGGCGAACTGCTCCAACACCTTGGCGAGAACTGCACCGGGCGCGTCCGTGAGATTTACGCCGGGGCGCGGTCGAATATTGATGAGCCGAAGAACTTGGAAAAGATCATCACCAGTATTGACGCCCTAGATTGGTACTCCGCCAAGGAGGAAGGGCTGGGCAATCTGTATGAGGGACTGCTCGAAAAAAACGCCAGCGAGAAGAAATCCGGCGCTGGTCAGTATTTCACACCGCGGGTGCTGATTGACATCATGGTAAAACTCATCGACCCACAGACAGGTGAGCGGTGTAATGACCCCGCTTGCGGCACCTTTGGCTTTATGATCGCCGCGGACAGCCATGTAAAAGACGCTACGGACGGTCTGTTTGACCTGTCGCTTGATCTGCAAAACTTCCAGAGGAAGCAAGCCTTCTCCGGCTGTGAACTTGTCCATGATACCCACCGTCTTGCGCTGATGAACGCTATGCTCCACGGCATCGAGGGCGAAATCCTGCTGGCGGATACCCTATCCAATCAAGGTGCGCAGATGAGCGGTTTTGATGTGGTGCTCACGAATCCGCCCTTCGGCACAAAGAAAGGCGGGGAGCGAACTACTCGTGCTGATCTGACTTTCAAAACCTCAAATAAACAGCTCAACTTTCTCCAGCATATCTACCGTAGCTTGAAAAAAGACGGAAAATCCCGCGCCGCCGTGGTGTTGCCGGATAACGTGCTTTTTGCCGACAATGATGGTGCGGAGATCCGCGCGGATTTGATGGACAAATGTAACCTGCACACCATTATCCGACTGCCTACGGGGATTTTCTATGCCCAAGGCGTGAAAACCAATGTGCTCTTCTTTACCCGCGGCAAGACCGATCAAGGAAACACGAAAGAGGTCTGGATTTACGACCTCCGCACCAATATGCCCAGCTTCGGCAAGACGACCCCGCTCAAACACGAACATTTCGATGCATTCATGACTGCCTACCACGCAGACGACCGTACTACCGTCACCGATGAGCGCTGGAATCGCTTCACCCGCCAGCAGATCACCGACAAAGCCGACAGCCTTGACCTCGGTCTGATCAGGGATGACAGCGTGCTCGACTACGACGATCTGCAAGACCCCGTCGAGAGCGGCGAGGAGATCGCGGCACAGCTCGAAGAAGCGGTTGACCTTGTGATGAGCGTGGTCAAAGAGCTCCGGAGCCTTGGGGGTGAGGGATGATGTGGCCGTATGAGGTGCCGGAGAATTGGGTGTGGGCTAATGTTGCCTCAGTTTGTGAGTTTGAGCGCGGAATAACATTTCCGGCTTCAGCGAAAAATGACGAAGCTGCGCCAAACCCCATCCCTTGTCTTCGTACAGCAAATGTGCAAGAACTGCTCGACCTTAGCGATTTGATTTATATAGACAAAAGCTACATGAAGAACAATGCCAACAAGTATGTTCGCCACGGTGATATTATCATGTCATCTGCAAACTCACGAGAGCTTGTTGGAAAAGTGTCGTTCGTTGATACTCTTAACGAGGAGATAACTTTCGGTGGCTTTGTTTTGGCAATACGGGCAAAGAAAACATTTGATAAATACCTATTTTATTACCTGCGCTTAGAGTTTTTATCAGGTCGTTTTATGGGCGAATCAACGCAGACAACAAATATTGCGAACATTAACGCAACCAAACTTGGCGGCTACGCCATCCCCCTCCCACCACTCCCCGAACAACACCGCATCGTCACTCGCATCGAAAGCCTATTCACCAAACTCGACCGCGCCAAAGAACTGGCACAGTCCGCACTGGATCGTTTCGAGACGCGCAAGGCGGCGATTTTGCATCAGGCGTTCACCGGTGCGCTGACGGCGCAGTGGCGGGCGGCGCATGGGGTGGGGCTGGATAGTTGGGAGAGCCAGACAATTGAAACTATTTGCAAAAATATAGTAGATTGCCCGCACTCCACCCCGCAGTGGACTTCAGAAGGAAAGATATGCCTGAGAACAACAAACTTTAGAAAAGGTTATTTAGACTTAGGTGAAGTGCGTTATGTATCTGAGGAAACATATCAAGCAAGAAATAAGCGATTGACTCCGATGCCCGGCGATGTTTTGTATAGTCGAGAAGGGGCGATTCTCGGCCTTGCTGTGATATACCCGGAAGGTTTAATAGCCTGTTTGGGGCAACGAATGATGCTTATGCGTGCAAATGATTTCATTAAGCCCTTGTATTTGATGCACTTTCTGAATAGTCCTGCAATAACGGAAACGGTAAAAGAAAAAACAGGAGGCTCGGCATCCCCTCATATAAACATAAGGGATATCAGGAAATTTGTTGTGCCTACCCCCACCTTCCCCGAACAAGAAGAAATCGTCCGCATCCTCGACAGCCTCCTCGAAAAAGAGCAACGCGCCCGTGCGCTGTGCGAGGGCGTCATCGGGCAGGTTGATTTGATGAAAAAAGCGATCCTTGCGCGGGCGTTCCAAGGGGAGCTAGGGACGAATGATGCGAGTGAGGTGGGCATGATGGGGGATGTGGAGTAGTATGAATCAGAAAGAAAGAGAAAAAGCGAACAAATATCAAATCTTGATATTCTTAAATGGGCTACATCCACCGTGGAGATTATTTTCTATCAGGGGAATGCTGAAAATGTTTGAAGATTATGATGCGTTTTACTCAAACATCATAGTAAAGCCTTTTACAATGGATGACCACAAGAAGCAGGTGAAGCATGGGTTGACCTATCAAGCCGTCGCTGAAACAATGCAATATATTGAGGATTTATTCTCTTTTATGATGACCTCAAAAAATATAGACACCTTAATTAAAGATGTTTTGTTCTATTCTCCCAGCGCTGTTGGAAAGTACATAGGAAAATTTGAAAGGCTTTCTGATGAACAAAAGTTAGATGCTTTGAAAATGCCCTATTTCTGTAGTGGTGAAGCATGGGAAAACGTGGAGTTATGGCCCGAATATAACAAGTTCAGAGAGATTGCCCTGTCAAAACTTGAAAGAGTTATTGCTTTCCATAAAAGATACTATAGGTTCTATCTGCAATATAAGCACGGATTAAAAGCGCCACTAAATCCCGGCTATGATAACGAACAGCATGAAGTATTCGCTGAAGAAGTGGATTTATGGCGATACGAACAATTTGACTATTGGAAAGACAATGGACATGCGGAGCTCTATACCCCTCCTTTGCACCCCAATATTGAGCCGTTTGTTGATGAGCTTCAAAACGAGGGGAATTTACTGTGCTGTGCAGCAGATTCAGTTGGTCATAAAGAAATTGGAGATATTGCCTTCGCAACATATCAATTACTGACTTGCCTCCATTATAATTTCGTTGGGATGCTTTTATCAGACGATGACTTAGCGCAAGAACTTAGCTACGAAACTACACCAGGGGTCGTCGCAGTCTGGTTCCCAAGCGACGATACGGAACATCCATTTACTCAAATAGACTTTCCTTATCCAGACGATGGAGAGCAGTGAGACCTGAAGAACTAAGCATATGCACACACAATCCACCAAACCACCCTTCCACATCCCATGAAACAATCTATCCCAAAGAATCGAGGTGCCCGCATGACCCAGCCACCCAACAAAATCAAACTCTTCGAAGAAAAGCAAGTCCGTGCCGAGTGGGATGAGCAGAGTGAAAAATGGTGGTTCTCGGTGACCGATGTGATCGGAATCCTAACCGAGCAGCCCACACATGACCGCGCCCGTAAATACTGGAGTGTGATGAAAACACGCCTAAAGAAAGAGGGCGCCCAACCGACTACAATTTGTAGCCAGTTGAAAATGGAGGCGAATGACGGCAAAATGCGTGCGACCGATGTCGCGGATACCGAGCAGCTTCTGCGTATCATCCAGTCTGTGCCGTCACCCAAGGCCGAGCCGTTTAAGCTGTGGCTTGCCAAGGTGGGCTATGAACGCATGGAGGAAACCATTGACCCTGAGCAGTCCATTGACCGCGCCATCCAAAACTATCGCCGATTGGGGTATAGTGAAAACTGGATCAACCAGCGGATTAAGTCCATCGAGGTTCGCAAAGCCTTGACGGATGAGTGGGATAAAAGCGGCGTACAAGAGGGTGAAGAGTACGCAAGTCTTACCGATCTGATGAGCCGTACGTGGAGCGGAATGACCACGCGGGAATATCGAAAATTCAAAGGACTGACCAAAGAGAATCTGCGCGATAACATGACCAACACAGAGCTCGTACTCAACATGTTAGCTGAGGTCGCTGCGACGGACATTTCAGTCGTGCGTCAGCCGAAAGGATTTAGCGAGAGCGCTGTTGTCGCACACGAGGGCGCAAAAGCCGCCAAAGCTGCCCGCGATCAGCTGGAACAAAGCACGGGGAAACCTGTCGTGAGCCATCTGAACGCAAAGAATCTAGGGCAGATTACATTGCCCGAAACTGTAAGCGGAGATAGTGAAGAAGACGGATGAAAGTTTGCGGCTCGTTTTCCAGATGTTGGGATTGTTGTTCCACTGGCACAACAATTGCAGACAAAATTGGGCGTAGTTTTGAGGGTGAAAATTTCGGCATATGCGCCAACTCTCCCCCAACTCTTCCAACTCTCCCTTAATTCTCCCAGCTTTTCGCTGCGATCGGGAGAGTTGGGTGCTTCCGGTGAAGGACCTTCGCGAGGCGGATTGCGTGGCTGCGGTGATGGGGGTTGTATGAGGAAATGATGGGGAAAGCATAATTTTTATTTACCCACTTTGAAAACATGCCTTCACTTAGGTTATAATGCTACTAACTTAGAAACGGAGGGAAAAGAATGAATTATGCAAAAGAAGCGACCAACCTTGCAGATTACGGATTAACGCTTGCGGAAGCTACAGGGCTTCGATATTTTTCACCGACTGAAAAATATGGCGTTGCTGGTTCAAAATTGTTGTTTTCCATATCACAAAATGACAATAACGCAAACGTAGCAAAGGAAGTTGGACAAGCAGGGATAACTGTTTTGTGTGGCATCGGTGGCTATCTTATGGGCGACAAAAAGGCCGCAGCTCAATTTGAATTGTTTGGAAAGACCGCCCTCGATTTTGCGGCATGGCTAGGGAGATAGTTGACCAGTAAGCTGATTGTTGTGGGCATGAGATGATATGAAGTTGCATGGAGCCTGTTAAGGATTTCTGAGACGGATGGCGTGGTGGCGTGCTATAGAGGAAAAGGAGGCGGGTACTTTGGTCACATTCATAATTGGAAATGGTTTCGATATTAATGTCGGGCTCAAGACAAGGTATACTGATTTTTATAAAGTGTACACCGAGAAAAAGAGCAGTGATAGCAAGTTAGTTCGACGCTTCAAAGAGGAAATTTTGAAAAGTGAAGCCCATAATTGGAGAAACTGGGCGGATTTTGAGTTGCAAATGGGAATACATAGCAAAGAATTTTTAGGTGATACACCTGTTGAAGACTTTATGGAATGTTTTGATGATTTTGTCGTTCGGTTCAACGATTATCTCACGGATGAATGTGAAAAGATTGATTGGGAGCTTGTTGACGAGACTATATACGGTGTCTTTTTACGCTCCATTTTGTCCTTTGAGACTTATGTAACACAAGCGTCCCAGCCTGAAATAAAAAAATTAATTGCTAATAATGCGTCCGTAAATTTTCTGCAATTTAACTATACGGGCATATTCGAGGCATTGTTACAGCTAAGCACCTTTTCGCAGCGCTTGGAGAACCAAAACAGGAGTAGTTCTAATAGAAATAATCGCATAGCAAGGGTTGGGAAGCTTTTTCATGTGCATGGAAAATTGGGCGCAGGAGGTTATCCAACAATGGGCGTGGACAATGAAATGCAAATCGAAAATGAGAAGATGAGAAGTGATCTTAGGATACAAAAAATATTTATCAAACCTTCTTTTTTAGGTGCTTTGCAAGCTCGAAATGTGAATCAAAAAAGCGTGCGAGATGAAGCAGTAAGTGCGATAAATGGCAGCAGCATAATTTGCACTTTTGGCACGTCTATTGGGCATACAGACAAATATTGGTGGAAAAGCATAGGCTCTTGGCTTGAACAAGGTAATGGTACAATTATTATCTTCGATATATGTGGTGCAGCAGATGATGGGATCAGTCCGTTATCATTTCTTAATAGCGAGATGAGTATAGATGATCGCAGAAAGGAAATTACAGAGCGATTTCTTCATCTTACGGAGTTAGACACAGAGTGGTTTGAAACAAACCGGGAAAGAATTATCGTTGAGCTGGATACTGCAATGTTTGACTTTAAGCTACCTATACATATTAACAGGAGCAATAACAGCAACTGATGGTATGCCTCTAAAAGGAAACGCCCAATGACACTCAACTCATCACTCCTACAAACCGAAGAACCCGAATACGACGCTGGAGACACCCCCATGCACACACAATCCGCCAAACTAACCTTCCACATCCCCCACGCCACCGCCCTCAAAGACAAACGCCAAGTTTGCCGCAGTCTCATCGACAAAACACGGCGATGCTTCAACGCCTCCATATCCGAGGTGGATACACAGGATATGCACCAAACCCTCACCATCGGGATCGCCGTCGTGTCGGGCGATTTCGCCCACGCACGGCAGTCTCTGGATGAGATCGTCCGCTTCATGGAAGAACACACCGGAGCGGAACTTGTGGGTGTGGAGGTCGAATAATCACAACTTCATCCCCCAATTTGACACACGTATGACACAAAAACCGCTACAACCCCTGCAATCCCAACACCCGAAATTCTCCAAGAGATACTGGAAGAGTTGGATTTGGAAATAGAGATCGAAGATATCGTCCTCACGACTGAGGACACGCTGTTGGATATCCATTTCAACCTGGGCAGCGGGTGTGAGGAGACCCCGGATTTTGTAGTGGAGCATGAGGAGTACTCCATAGGTCTCTCCCTGATCGGTGCCGAGGAGCAGGTTGCGGAGATTGTTCCGCTGGAGTTG
>Ga0131853_10016954_pt1 | contig 13283 bp, 6 predicted proteins | sample TergutLab28metaG_FD_92764 | JGI IMG/M metagenome (GOLD analysis project Ga0131853, IMG submission 92764) | Labiotermes labralis P1 segment gut microbial communities from Petit-Saut dam, French Guiana - Lab288 P1 (version 2) (version 2) | ecosystem: Host-associated > Arthropoda: Insects >...
ACTGTAATGGCAACATGATGTCTCACACAAGCAAAAATTACGAAAATGTTGGTAGAACAACGTAAAACCACAAACATGAGAGAAAATTAAGTGGCACAACTTACTCCATCGCTGAGAACGTGGCCGTGAAATCTTATCCAGCAACGACTATATTATGTACTTTATCGTATGCATCTTCCACCCTTGCACTGATGTTGCTTCTTTAAGCACCTGAAGGTGGAAGAGAGAGAATGATATTACAGAGCGTTATGGGGAAAATTTATATTTCCCAGACACGCTCGAAAGCTTTCTGCATACAGACACTAAGGCAACTTACAAATGTATATTAGATGTGGGACTTTCACAGCGGTAAAGACTTGAAAAATTCAGTCTAAGGTGTTTTGACGATGGTTAGTCTGGCAGGTGGTTACAGATGTTTAGGTGAAAAACAATGTCTTTACAATGAAATTTCAAGATGTCAAAATCAGAAGAGTATAAACCAAAAAAATATACAGTTACCGAAATAAGTGACATGATACGGAATTCTAGAGGGCTCTGCCGATGGCATGTGACGTAACACATCGTTCAGCGCCATCGTTCTTGCTTGAAATAATATTAAAATCCTTCGGGCGAGATTTAGAATAGCTTTCACCTGTCGGATCCAACTCAGTAGCCGTTTCACCAGTTTGCCCGTGGGTAGTCACCGATCCTGATTCCAGCTTATCGTTCTCATTTTTTATTTTGATGTAAATAAAATTAAAATAAATAGAAACTACATAAAATATTGTTACTAAATACAGATACGTTATGCATTTGTTGGTCTGGATAATAAACTTAGTGTTTACAATGCTACTTTCAAAGCAGACGACTGAAAATATCCAAAATTCAACAGTTACCAAAATGTCTTGCATAATGCACTCCATTGCAAGCTTTCGGAATCCAAAATACTGGTACTGTTGCAATGATTCCAATTTGCAACATATCAAAATGATCTGATGCAGATTTCCAGAAACGTTTAACAACATTTGTCTATTACTATTGCATCCAAACTTTTACATGACTTCTATCATAATGTTCACATCAATTACCTTCAGTGCAGTCCCGAATCTTCGAGTCTTTTTTTTCGTCCGAGTCAATGAACTGTAGTCAAGGTCTCTTCTATCTTGGATGCAAAATTCAACTGCAGTGTCTACCTCTGTACGCACATGTGACCGACAGGTATTACTGTACTTCCTTTTAGACTTCTTCTTTGTGTATTCTTGTTTCCCACTATGCGATTTTAGTACGTATTTAACGTAAACTAATAATGAATGCTAAAGTAACAGAATTCCATGTCGTCCGAGTTTTTTGGTAATTCGAGGCAGCCTCGCTCCCTTTCAAAAAGAGCTACCGAGATTGTACCGTATTTTACGGAAAAATGTATTGACTGCTTTTCCAAACTCTTTTTCAAACAAAAAACAAGTCACCTTCCAGTAAGTATCCAGTTCATATTATTGGCGCGCTGGTACTGTTTGCAGTGTGGAATTTATAACTGACATCCGCGTTAAGTTTCCAGCACGCCTTCGTAACGTGTTCCATACGAGTAAAATTAGATGATAATAATAAAGTTACGCTGTACGCGTGCAAGCTCTGAAGGCACAAGGGGAGAGTGGAGGTATAGGTGCACTCTTTACCTCAGCACTAGAAGGAGACCAGTGACCAGCGTCACACCCAAGCTCTTCTCACCCGCGTAAGAGCCCTCAAGTGTCCATTGAATATGAGGCTGAGTGAGTCCCACAGCCGAACGGAACGTCCAACCCAGCCCAGCCCCTATGCCCACGTTATCCCAGTTCCTCACAGGGGCCAGTGTATTTTTTAATCGTTTACTAAAGGGGATGAAATAAGAATGTAGCCTATTTCAAAATGAAAAATTAGGAAATACAAGTAATTTACAATAATTCAGATAAGTTTCAGGTACCAGTTATGGTTTCAGTGACACTTAAATTTCGTACTGCAATATCAAAACTCATTAAATGGCAAAGTTAAATTCACATTCATAAACAGATAGCTTATACGAAATCGTACTATCGACTTTCCGAATAATACAAAATGGTACCCAACTAATACACTTAACGCTACCACTAACTGACTCTCCAAACTTCGCATTTTAGAGAACTATACAAACAATGACCGAACAAAGTAACTTTTCCGGAGGTAAAGCAGGCGTGGGTGTGAGGCTGACCACTCATCTCCGCCTACCGGCGAGATGGAGAATGAGTCCTCTCCGCTCGGTTGCCTTCATGGTGTTCCTAGGAACAACTTTAACTTTTATGAACAAAGTAAACCTAACAAAATCTTAAACAAGTTACCGCACCAGGAGAGTGGAGAAAACTATATAATGAGGTGCTGAATGATCTGTACTCTTCACCCAATACTGTTCTGGTGATCAAATCGAGAAGAATGAGATGGGCGGGGCATGTAGCATGTATGGGGGAAGAAGAGAGGCGTATACAAGGTTTTGGCAGGAAACCTGAGGGATAGAGACCACTTGGAAGAACAAGGCGTAGATGGAAGGATAATATTAAAATGGATCTTCAGGAAGTGGGATTGGGTCATGGACTGGAATTATATGGCTTAGAACAGGGATAGATGGTAAGCACTTGTGAATGCGGTAATAAAATTTCGCGTTCCACAAAATTCGGGGAAATTCGTGACTGAGAACCGGGTAGCTTCTCAAGAAGGACTCTGCTTCATGGAGTTAGTATGTAAGTAATTACGTAAATAAGCAAGCAAGCAAGTTACCGCACACGTCTGTCGACCGGCTATCAATCCTACAATCCAATCATAAGTTGCCGGGTTCAAATGTGATTGCGGAAACGGTCCGTTTTGACTGAAATTTTTGTATTGTTCTCGAGCTTTTCAGGCAAATGCCAAACTAATAACCTAAATTACGAGGCGACCCCTTTATTTCACACCCTTTTCAATTGCATAATGCCAATTTAATGCACTATAAATTTCGGCTTTCGAGAACATACTTAACTAAATGCCGTTAACTACTCACATTGACCCAAAAGGTGGATGTGTCGCTTTCCAGGGCCCAACAATTCCCTACCCTGAGACAGATGAATACCCAGTCCGCGCTCCTTCCTTCTATTTCTTTGATATTCATAATCGAGATTGCTTTCAATAAATGCATTCACTTTTGACTTTCCTTTCTACGGCAGAGCACAAACACCTAACAAAAGCATCTACATTTAAATCCAATGAATTCTGATGCACAAAATAGGAATTCTAAACAAGTAATTACAATAACCAGCAAATGCACATGAGACGACTAAAAATAATAAATAACACATAAAATTCCTACATGTTGCAGCGCCCAGGCGCCTTCTTCAGGGAATTTCACGCACAAAACGAATGCAAGTACGAACTTAACATTCTTGGTTTTTTAATAAAAAAACTTTAGAATAGTTAAAATTATAAAATTAAGAAACTGTTGACTTCATAATGGACGTAAGATGAAGACGTAGGTCAATGTCCAAGGTTGTATATAATCACATGACAAGTACAGGGGTGCTGATAAGTCCTTAGCCAGACCAGGAAGGAAACGAGCTAATGTTTCTGTCAGAATGTCGTGAATTTCCTTCGGCACCTTGCCTCGCAGGAAAAAACCTTGATGACAGCTCGAGTCTCGATGTTGTTGAAATCGCGCGCGTCCCTAACATGCTTCCGAGCTTGTTTCCTTCCTGGTCGGGCTAAGGACTTATCAGCACACCGGTGTGCATACAAACATGTGAATATTTCACGTATGATCCAAAAGGGTCTAGTCCTGTAAATATACAAATGACAAATACTTTGAGGAATAAACAAAACTGCATATATCTTAAATTTGACGGAGAGTATGTTCAAAAACTGAATACTGTATAGAATATATACCACGTGGTGTGGGACGGAATTTTAGAATTGCCATATGCTCACAACTACAGCAGTAGGCCTTCTGATAAATGGTCCATTTCTACATTCAGTTTGCGTGTAATAACAGAAAGCCTTAAATACATATCTCCCAACCTCCTCATAAATGCATAATTTCATTATGCGAAATGTGTGTTAAGAAGGCGTTTCAGCAGTACAAAAAGCCGTGTTAAAGTTAGCAGCCTAACGTGTCTACCTCCGTGTCAATTTAAAACATGAAGGGAAAACACCCCGAGCCCACGAAGACGACATAAGATTAAGTTAGCCTCAGTAAACTGTATAAGAATTTACAAAACAGTGTTCCTTGCCCTGCCACTGCTGTTTACATGACAAGATATTAACACACACTTTAACAGATGAATTATGTACGACTATGTCCAGCTTGTTCTGTATGCAGTCACGTTATAAATCATAAGCGATGTCAAACTTCAGAACTTAAGTTTCGCTGTGCTTAAGGGAGCCATGTATCACTCTTAGCGGTCTCTGAACTTAGAGTGTGGTGTAACTTGTGAATAACAATTTGTATACCTCAGACCTTTACTGCTGTCCGTGAGAAATGTATTTCCGCAAGTTAACGTTCTTTACAAATAACATAAACTATAGCAGTGGTTGTATGGAGCAAGGATAGCGTAGTCTGTATAGCGACTAGGCTAAGAGCTGGACGGTACGGGGTTAGAATCCCGTCAGCCTCCTATGCAATGAGTAATGGGGTTCTTAGCCGGGGGTAAAGCGGCACAGGCGTGACGCTGACCCTTCAACTCCACACAGCGCCGAGGTTAAGAACGAGTAGTGGTATACACACGCTACTCCTCTACGCCTTCATGGGGTGTAGAGGGACAAATTAACCTTAAGGTGTGACATCCCCGTTGTATTAAGTCAATAATACGAAGTTGTAGTGTGTATATATCTATATATACATACAGTCATGAACACAACAATATTACAGTTAGTAGCAATACATAAGATATAAGTACATGTTTCGGCCCTGTGTGTAGGTCATCATCAGGTAAGACGAGATATCGTCCCCTTTCCAAAATTACCACACATTTTATAGTCATTCTAATAACTTTTTTGGACAACGTGATGATGGCCTACATACAGGACCGAAACATGTAGTTGTATCCTACATGTTGCTACTAACTGTAATATTGTTGTGTTCATGACTGTGTGTATATATGGACAAATTAATATTTGTGGTGGTAATTGTGGTGCCTGAGATAGGAGGATAGAGTAGAGAGGGATGGCGACAGTGGCACTGGATGACAAGGTCCACACAATGACATCGCACAAAGGCCTACATGAAGCTATCGTAATAATGACGGAATAATTAGCATGTATGTGCGAGCATACTGTTACTATGGTGGTGGTGGCGCTAACAATTACTATCCCAGGGGATATTGGCCTCTTTAAAGAAGTTGCTTAAAATACGAGATTTCATATTGTCGAATCAGGTGGATGATCACAAACAGTAACAGGTATCTGGAAGAAACTGCAGTGCATCCTTTCAAGATACCGTGCCAACATTCACCTCAAGAGAATACAGGAAAAGGAAAAATCTCGGGATAGTTGGCAAGACTGCACAGGTTCACACCAACTATCTTTCTTATATAATTTAAAAGCATTAGGGCTATATCACCGCGCTCGGCATAATGGCGATAATCATTATGATGGGATTATTATTGTGATAACGATGGTCTTATTGTGTGATGACGATGTTATAATGATGATCATGACGTTAATATTCGTCATGTGGCTATTATGGTGATAATCATTATGGTGCGATCATTGTGGTGATTATTACATTCGTTACGGTCATGAAGTAGGGAAATTATGTTGGTAGAAGTGACGTGTTAACTCCATTAATACATAAATGGAAGTTACGAAGACAAAATCACATACTTTGATGCTACTTAATTTCTGCTACTCCTTCACTACTTCCGAATTCTGGCCACACCACAATACAGGAAGCGTAATTCTTGTCCATGCCGCTTCTGTTCTATAACATTCACTGGTATTGCATTCTGTAGGCCAAGAACCTTCAATACACAGACGTATAAATGGCCATGTTTCGTTTTTACTTCTTTTTTCCATTAAAAGCTATTACAACTACAACATAAAACCACAGGTGGTTTAAAAACAATTTAATCATTTCCCTACAAGTTAAGAGAGTTATCCGGTACGGTAATAATACGGTCTGGCTCTACACGATTTCAGGTGACTGTCTCAGAAGGCTATGGAAATATTCTTTCCTTTTCAAAGAATTCCGCTAGTTCTGTCTGTAGTCAATCAGCCCCAGATCGAATTACATCGTGGATGAAGTACCTAGAATTCCAAGACGAACTCGTTTCTGGGGTCGAGTACTTCAAAATGCAAGTGAAAAGCGGTTATTTCTTCCAAGGCGGAACAGATGTGCTGTAACGTTGCGGAAATCAGATCTAACAGATTACACACAAAAGCAACGCGCATATTTCAGGCTGCATTCAGGGCGCCTGAGATGTACATTAATTAATACCTTACTAGCGCTCCAGTTTTAAAACTTTTTTTATTTATGGAATATCTAGAAATCAATAAAGAAAACTCCGATCACAATTAGGTCATATTTATTTGAAACTGGGGGACCGCGGTAGCACAGTTGTTAAGATGCTGTGCTACAAATCGGAAGATCGCTGATTCGATTCCAGATGGTGTCATAGGAATTTTTCATTGACATAATCCTTCCGATCGTAGTATGGCCCTGGGGTCGACGCAGCCTCTAACAGAAATGAGTACCAGGAGTATTTCATGGGGGTAAAGGCGGCCGGTACATAAGGCTGACAACCTTACCACCATCTTGGGCCATAATCTGGGAACCTTAACTTCCTGGAACCCTCTGGGCACCTCGGGCCTGTAATGGGACTGATTTACGTTATTTAAAATTGTCCCACAATGCACAGTTTATGTACTTCACTTGCTAATATTTGTAAGTTGTTAGCAAAATGTTTCCTATTTCGTATGTAAAACAAAGACAGCATAGGTACACAGATTACTTTAAATAAAGTACGTGTTGAAAATTCCATGGACACGTGTGTGGGAAAAAATACTAGGAACTGTATACAGTACTTTCTTACCTTGGTGTTTGTCACCTTTTTTACATGCTGTATTTTAAGATGTCTTGTGTGTATTGTTGTTAGTTGTCTTGTGTGTATTGTTGTTAGTTGTCTTGTGTGTATTGTTGTAATTGTCTTGTGTGTATTGTAGTCATTTTATGAATATTTGCTGTACTATGTGTGTATTGCTGTTTTTACTTTAGTTGCCGGACTGCTGGCTATAAGTCAGTATTCGGAAGGTCCTGCGACCGCCCACCTCGACACAAGTTTTTCTTGGTTTTCTGTTTGTCTATAAGCAAATGCTGAGATGGTTCCCAAGATTCCAAGTTGCCACTACATGCTTCTCATGTAGCCCTCCGAACTTAAATTTATTAGTAACCAATTTCATATTTTGTACACATGTAAAATAACCACTGCCATCGGGTGACAACCCTATTGCAGTTAATACATATTATTATTATTATTATTATTATTATTATTATCTGACTTGACAACTAGTGAATGTGCATACCGCGTAAAATTCTGGTGCCGTTCCCTTTGTTTCAATTTTCTCTCTACTTCGAAACAGTTTTTGGCTCTACATAGCCTTCAGATGCGCGCGAAACGTTTAGTTTATGGTGCAAAATGTCTGTTTTAGTCGCCGATTTCAATTAAAACTGGAAAGTGTAACCAATTCAGTAAAATGACCAACTACCAAATTTCATAAAAACTTCGTGTCGTGTCGGACAGACATGAAGAATGCAAAGATGGGTTAATAACGAGTTTCTCTACAGCTTCCTTTCGAAACAGACAAGATAAGACAAGCCTAAACGCGTACAGTTCGTAGTGCTAAATAGAAATTACGTGTTATAAGTGAATAAGATTTAGTGTGCAAGCTCGGAAACATACAGTGCAAAGTACAGCGAAAAGGAAATGAAGAAACACAGTACACCCAAGATATGCAGCCATTCATCTATCTAGGCGTAACGAAGTGAAATATGTCTCAACACAGAGCTACAGGAAAGCAGTGGCGTGGTTAGGTTTTTGGCACCCGGAGCAAGTAATTACAAACTGCCCATAACAGAAATTATGAACTCTAAAAAAAAATCACTTATTTAATTTCCTTATATTCAGCTCAGTAATTTAAAATTTGTTGGGCGCAGAATATCAATTTTTTTTAAATTTAAAATATGCATTTTGCTGCCCAATTTGCCGCTCCTTCCCCTCTGCTGCCCGGGGCGGCCACATCACTCCCCCACCACCACCAGCCACGACCCTGCAGAAATGTAGACTAAATCTACCAGCTGCTTATGTAGCCAGCAATATAGTCAAATCATTCAGAAGAAATGTAGTGTTTCTGTGTCTGTGCACTGGTATTCTTGTTGAAGTTACTTTGTAGTTCTACAGCATGCGGAAAATAAGGTCTAATTAACGTCTAAATTGTGGTTCGCAGTGTTGAAAATATTGTTAATATAAATAAAATAATACTGCAGACTAAGTTTTAGCAGCTGGTTTCTGTTGTGTTTTCGTAGTGTATTATATAGGCAATTTCTTGTTAAGAACACATCGCGTTAGAGCGATACAATATACACTTTTTAACTGAATTCTAATAGTCCAAAAATAATAAAACTGTGTGTCTGATATGCAGAACAAAAATTCGTAAAAGAATCAAAACTTTAAAAAATGAATCCGAATTAAGTTTCATACTTCTCAATTAAAATTAAAGGCACTAAAACGAAGGAGTATATGTTTTAGAAATACACGGTTTTGAGCTATGCGACCCCCCCCCCCCTTTGGGGACCCAATTACAGACTACGTCGGAGGATAAACGTACTGTGGGCACTCCTACTATGACCGTTACATTGACAGTGCACCAAAAACAACAATTTTTGGTCACATTTTGCTAATCAGCTTGTGTAATTTTTAAAAGTCTGACAGTCCAGATAGCCACAACCGTATCTACCCGAAGAACGTTAGGAACAAATGCGCAGATTAAAGCAACGACCTAAAGTACGGAGGATGAATGTTGATTATGTGCGTTCTGTATCAAATCACGGAGCAGATCGATCAGTGTGTCTGGAACTACCGAAGAATCGGCACTTACAAAATTGCATCTGAAATGAGTAAGAATCATAGAATAGGAGGATGCAAGAACGGCTTAACATCCAGCCAACAAAGAATGTGTTAGTGGAATCGGAAAACTCGTGGATTTTGTAAGAAATAAACTGATAACCAGGGCCCATTTACAGAGATACGACATGACTGATTAATGTGTTTATTAGTCATCATTTTTAAACACACTGCCTACAACTTCTAGATGCCTTCTAGCCAAAAGAACAGTTTCAATGTGATGTTCTGAGCACAGACAATAACCATAAAATGAAAAGGAAGCACAGGCAGAACGGTATTCAAACAATAGGTCCGCAGCCCACCTACTCTTTCCAACACCTCACAATCAACAGACAGTGTTATTGTGGCTTAAGTACACTTAATTGTTTTGGCATACTTCCTTCATACTATTTCCTGACTGCAAAATTACATTAACAAAGGCTATATCCTTCCAGCTTTTACCCCTGGAAACAATGAAGCATACTATGGAACACAACAGACGCTGTAATGAATAAAACCGTCGCGGTAACATTGCAGTCATCCTCCGGGTATCTGCCCAAACATGTAGCTGAATAAACCATCATCAGTCGGATATTTACAAATACAACAGACGTATGTATTTTCGTGGCGTATGAGTGGATTAATTAGGGTTCCCTTAAAGCATTATTTTCCCCCGAAAATTGGCAACTGGCATTAAAAGAAACGGGGTTTGAAGATGGAAACTGAATTCAAGTAGGGTCCAGTTGTGGGCTATTGTGAACAGAGAAATAACCTTCGGATTCCCACGAAGAATTGTGTTCCATTGTCCAGAATCACTTTAGGGGGTTATTTAAAGAAAAACGGATTGAATACCAACAGGACAGGCAAAGTATCATTGAAGCACGTTCGTGTAACCATTGTCACAGTGGAAATGTAATAAATATTATATGTTCTGAGTGTGTGACTGTAGCCTTAGATGTCCGGCATACAATGCGCATGCCCCGTGTTATATTGTCATCTGTGGCCTGTACGGATCTATAATTTTTTCCCGTATTTTCCTCCATAACGACGTGATTTTCGAAAAAAAAAAAAAAGGTTTCTGAACACAAAATACGTATTTTGATTTTCCCTACAGTTTTTTTCTGAAATATTTGTCATTCTCAGACGAATTCGGCGAGATGCTATCATAAATGTACATACGTCTTCATGTAATATACCCGTTACTGTTGTCAGGCTTTAATAAAACTTAACTTTTCGAGACAGATTTTCAAAAAACCCCAAATATCAAATTTCACGTAATTCCGTCCAGTAGGAGATGAATTGTTCCACGGGAACGGGCAGATGGACAGATGAACAGGAGGACAGACAGACATTACAAAGCTAACAGTCGCTTTTCGCAATTTTTCGAACGCGCCTAAGAGCGCTTCCTTCCCCTTCAAAACAAGACGATCTCTATTCATTTTAAAATTAAGAAACTCTAAGTTTGCCCTACGTTTAACCACGACGCCATGAACATGTAAGTTAGTGGGATGGAGGTGTAGCTCCACGCATTCCTCGCCTCGGCAATAGACGATAGTGTATCCTTATTGTTGCACCGTGCATATCGTCGAGTTATTTAATTAGTATATCAACTGATGCACATATACAAAAGTTTCACATCAAAACACTAAAATTGCTCCGACATGTTTCGATCCAAGGATCATCCTCAGGGAGCTATACTTTCCTTGCTAAAGTCACAATTAAAAATACTCGCTGATTAACTTCGTCGTACTAATAAGGTGCTGTGGCAGCATGTCTGTAATATAAATTATACTAATTAAGTATATTGTCAAAATAATAATAAGATTGTCAAGATATTTGTTGTGCTGGTTCTTTATTTTTCTATTTATTTTTATTTGTGTAGTTTTAAATACAGTTTGTTTTTTGTTGTTTATTTTTTAGTTTTTTCTGTTTGTGGGGGGTTCATTGGGTTTATCTATTTTGGTTTCTATAATTCCTAGTCATGGTAATGATTAATGATATTAATTTATCTTGACAATCTTACTATTCATTTTGACAATATACTTAATTAGTATAATTTATATTAGAGACATGCTGCCACAGCTCCCTATTAGTACAACGAAGATAATGAGTGACTATTTTTAATTGTGACTTTAGCAAGGAAAGTATAGCTCCCTGAGGATGATCTTATGATCGAAACATGTCGGGAGCAATTTTAGTGTCTTAATGTGAAACTTTTATATATGTGCATCAGTTGGTATACTAATTAAATAAGACGAGTGTGTGTCATGCTTCATGCTACCACCACCTTATCCAACCCCCGCCAATGTAATAAGATGGCGGATTTCAGAAATTGGCTTGCTACCACGACCAAGAGAAACGTCTCTGGTCCATCTGGTTATCCAACAGCTGTTGCCCAGTCCATACGCAGTCGCATCACTGATTTAGCTGTCCCGGTCCATCCTTATTAAACACATTTATATTAACCCTGTGCTAGTCATAATCAATCTGTTCGTATAGGCGCCCAAATAACGGCAAAAAGAATGCTCAGTAACTTCACTCTCCCTTAATAACTTACAATTTGTCTTCTTCTCGTCATTAGTCACGGTCCCATTAACACGAACGAGAGAAAAAATCATTTGTCTTACTTTGTTTCCATTCCGTTCAATATCGACCCGTTCTAAACAGCCCAAATTCCCTCACAGTCACAGCATGTAAGCCTAATCGTAACAACACAATGCTCAGTGTGCGTGCAAATTTGTTGAAAGTGTTCATAAAATTTGCCACTGTGTAAATAACACGACACTATGAAGATGCAAGGGCATTTATTAAACTCGATGCAAAGTCTCACCTGGAAAAAGGTGAGTTAAACCACTTTCAACCCCCGAAATGAACCCCATTTAGAGTGACACAGACAAGCGTTTCAATTAATGACGCTTTCAGTTACTATAATTACATAGCTTTGTGGTAAAGTTGTCCGTACACATGTCAAGAAGGCATAAAGGCGGACTGCAGGTAAAGCACCACTCTTCCTTAAACTCGGCATTCGATTAAGAAAATTGCCCAGCCTCACGCCCCGGCAGCCATACCGCCGGGGAATGAGGTCCCGGTACCCACTGAACGGGTAGTTGGGTGGGTCCCAGAATCGGTATTGAAGTTTTGCAAAAACATAAAAATTCTTTTTGCATCTGGCGGGATTTGAATCCTAGATCGTCCAGCCCGTTGCATAATCACTACACTGACTGCGCTATTCCGGATGAATGAAACGTGAATATGAAAATACAGTGACGGGAACACCGAAGTACTCGGAAAACCCCTGTCCCATTGAAACTAGGTCCACTACGGTCCCACCAGGACTTGCCTACGATCTAACACGGGCCTCCCTTTCCGTCGCACGGGCAGCCAGCGCAGAGCGTAAAAGAGTGTGTTCTGGTGACTCCACCTCTGCGAATTAGTATTTCCTTATTATTTAAGCGAGTAATTTTGCTAAGCAGGTTTCTAAGGCCTGCTGGTTTCATGGATGTTTTGATCCAAATCTCTGTCGAGTTTGGGGTTATGGAAATTTGCCATTATCAATTACAGGAATGTTCTCTGACCTACCAGACATAGATTTGATCAGGACGGCTCAGCAAAAATTAAATTTTAACTATTACAGTTTATTTCCAAATATACAACTAACGATTATGCCACTGCACATGCAACTGTCCCACTGATTCTCTGTTACACATTATAGCTCTGTACGGATACTGCAAAATCACAGTTTCACTGAATATGGATGCCTTTAACTTAAACGTTCTTGAAAAGTAGCTGCAAATAACAAGCAGCACTGATCCCCAGGGATACTTTTCTATCAGCAGAAGTCAAGGCTGCAACACAGGGCAAACAGAAGGGACTTCTTACCTGCTTCCTAAAGATATCGTGTTTTTTTATTAATTCCTGCCACCCAACGTACCTTCCCGTAACTACAACAGTTATTTTCTACATAGGAAAAGAATAGCAACAGAAGTGAACTCCAAGATTCTGAAGAACGTCACGGTAAAAGTATAAAGTTCGGTGCTCCACGTAATCACCCGTGACTATACAGGATGTCCCAGGAGGAATGTGCCAGACTTCGGGAGAGTGTTCCTTATGTTAAAGTATACCGATATAACCCAAAACACCTATATCCAAAGTTGAACGGTTACGGAGATAATGGCCAGA
>Ga0131853_10016956_pt1 | contig 13281 bp, 7 predicted proteins | sample TergutLab28metaG_FD_92764 | JGI IMG/M metagenome (GOLD analysis project Ga0131853, IMG submission 92764) | Labiotermes labralis P1 segment gut microbial communities from Petit-Saut dam, French Guiana - Lab288 P1 (version 2) (version 2) | ecosystem: Host-associated > Arthropoda: Insects >...
ACAGGAAACAAATATGTTAGAATTATGAAAAAAACTGCATTTTGAAGAGAAAGAAACGGGGAGTATATACCATGTTTAAAATATTCAGTACTTATATTTGTTGAATAAATATATATAATGAAACTTTAGAGGTTAGCGGTGCGGTACGACCACTATAGTTGACATTAGGCGTCAAAAGGTTAAAGTCGTTCTCTATAATACCCTCAATGACTTTGGAACATTCGTGAAGCTAATAAGTTCACCAAAACGAACCGCGAGTAAAGTCCGGATAGACAGATGTTAATCTAAAGAGCGTGCTGTTCAGAATGTTCTGAAACAAGATGATGCTTTATCGCCAGCTTTTCTTCAGAATAAGCCATTAGGGGAATCCAAGAAATCCAGGAGGGACTTAAACTGCAGCAGGCACATCAACCACTCGTTTACGCCGATGTTGTTAATGTACCGGGCAAAAGACGTTAGTTCTATAAGGGAAAAGACACAATGTTTACTGGTAGTCAATATGGAGACTGGTATAGAAGCAACTGCTGAGAAAACTAGATACATAATTAACAAAACCACAACAAACTGTAGGTACATTGATTTTTTTTTTTTTTGGTATGACTCTAACAAATGAAAGTTAAGTTTACGAGAAAATTAGGATGTTTTAAATTCAGAGCGCTCTCTACCATCGAGTTAAAAAAAATATTTTCTTCCAGACCGTTCTGTAACTACGCACAGATTAAAATGTATAAAAATGAAATTTTTTTGTTATATTATATGAATTTGAAAACTGAAATGTACATTCCGTAACGTGCTCAAGAATAGTGAGCTGGTGAGAATACTTGAGAGGAAGCAATAACAGAATGGAAAAGCTACACAGTGAGAATTTTCAGGGGTTGTTCTCGTCTCTAAATATCGTGAGGTAATGGAAACAAGGATGATGTGATGGGCAGGGAATGTGACACGCAAAGGGGCAAAGAAAAACGCATACGTCGTGGAGGAAGCAAATAGAGGAGGATGTTCAAATAATACTGCAATGAAAGCAGCGTGGACTGAAGACATCAGACTGACGAGAGGGACTGGTGTGACTCCTGTCAAACTTCGGGTTTCATGAACTGTTGCAATTTCTTGACAAGCCAAAAAATAATATTCATAATAACAAGAAATCATCTCCATGAATTACGCTCGCTATTTCTTAGAATTTTCCTTCATCCAGTTGTTATTATTAATTTTCTCTTAGTCCGGCGCAATTTCTTCCTACCTGTTTGAAGCTCCATGGTACGTATATGAACCATGGTCTTAAACTTTCAAAAGCTCACCCCCCCCCCCTACCCTGTGGGTTCCTTAGTCCTCTGAATAAATCACAGAAAATTTTTCTGAGAGGTATTAATTAATTTCCTTTAAGGAACTGTGTAGTCTCTCCTGAGAGGCGTCAGCTCTCTCAATACAAATGTAAACAATCCACACTACTGCAGCTCCTTCTACGGTAATATCAATACTCTTCTTCCCTTGAGGTTTTCAGACTAAACTGTTACGCGCATTTGCTGTCTCATGTTCCACTACTCCAATTCAACAATGACTTTGGTCACCCTAATACAGGGTAAAATTATTACACATTCCAATATGTAATTTTCTGGGACATCTACAAATGTTTCTGAACAGTTCTTTCCCAAACACACTCAAACTGTACTTTAACCTTACGCACAAACCTAGAAGAGCGCGCAATAAACCAAGTAAAATTACAATTTTATACATTTCAGTTATCGGATTCTTGGAAGAACGAGCCATATTCCGTACGAGTAACAGCAAATGTTCGGGTTTTAATTTCTCCGTGAAAGCAGTTTATTGCCTTTTTGTATTCTCCCTTCATGTCATTTGACGTCACTGGCCCGACAAAACATCTACAGTTATCTCATTTATCCATCCCAAATGCTCGTCATTAAATATGAAATAAGGCCTACATAACTTTCCCTGTATTTATTTCTAGGCTTATCATTTTAGTAGCCTCTACACAGTTTCTCTGCTATTCCTTGCAGTAACTGTATTTCTAACCAATAACTAGATATCATAAGTATCAAAGAAACTAGTGCAATCCGTTAAATTCTGACCCTTTATTATTTTCCCCAACATTTCTAATACAAATTCTATTTCAAGGTAAAATGACGACATTTATGACATGAGTAGTGTTTCAGCCTGCATACGGATACCACGCCACCCCAGCCATACCACAACGCAACACCAACACACATCGAACCAGAACAATACAACCCATGTAATAACGCATCAGATAAGTCGCAGGCTTCTGAGGATGGATGTATTAACATCCGAAACATGTTGAGCAGTAAATAAGGATATATAATAAAGCAAGTGACATCAAGTTGGTCTCTTTTATTCAACATATTTTCTTGTTTCAGACCACACTAACTCACTAAATTTTAACTGCCGTTTAATACCAAATTTTAACCAATTTTTCATGCTACGAAGTTACAAAAGTCGGCCTTTTATGTCACATGTTGTCCGTGCTGAATTCCTTTGCCAATCACTTGACCTATTGTTAAAATTATTCTTAATTTCTAATATTTTTGATCATGGTCATATAACGTGGTGATAATGGAAATGTACAATGGAAATATATTCTTTGGCTTTCTGTTTTGTGACACAAAATAATTAAAAATGAGAGACAAGTATACGTACCTTTCTGCAGACGAGAGAAATTAAAATGTACCTACAACCGATATAAAAAATGCTGCTTTAGCTCAGAAGAACGAACTGGGCGAAGATGTCAACGTGAAGGATATATACCCCGTATGTAACGCACAGACACTTCGTACTTCAGTAATATTCTATGTGTTACACTAAAACACACACAACAACAAGACATATAACAACAATAATATAAACATGCTTGTCAGACTTCGTGACAAATTTTCATGTAATTGCATTTAAAATCAGTAAGTATAATTATTTTTGATACTGCGTTACAGACTTTATTAATAGTTACAGAGTTTTATCAATATACTCCCACATCTTCTTAGTTATCTCTTAATGAAGAATAGACTAACAGTAACTGTTATATAAAGCTAAGTCCAGACTTGTGATTCGTGAACTTCGACATGAAAATCCTCTTATCAAAATTAATAACATTGTTTTGGAAACTGTACCGCTTTACCGTGCCCCATACTTTGGGAGAAAGGCCACTGTATGTCACTGTCGCACGTTGGGTTCAGTTATAATTACAGGAGTCGAGAGAGAAATTGGGAGAACTGCAGACTGAAAGCCGTTAAGGGATTGACACGTTCTCAAAATCTTGAAGGCGTGAGTTTGCACGTATTCTGTGGCTTTGTTGTCTGACTTCAGGACGGCCAGACAAATCGGCCTGACGTAATCAAACAAGTTGTGCCAAGTGTACCAAGGAAAGCCATAGACACCATCTCATCCGAAGTTCACAGTATACCACAGAATGAGGGAGTCTTCCGTCCAGCCATTTCCATTTGTCTCACTCTGCAGCTTCAAAGCAAAAGCCTCCTTTCGGTATACAGTTATTAACTTACCCTTTTGGCGCCGGAATTATTTTTTTTAATTTTAGCACACCCTGTATATAAAATGTGAATAATACAGGAACCAAATACGTTAGAATTATGAAACAAACTGCAATTTGAAGAGAAAGAAATGGAGAGTATACACCATGTTTAAAGTATTCGGTATCTATAATTGTTGAATAAATATATAAAATTTAACTTTGGAGGTTAGCGGTGCGGTACGTCAACTATAGTTGACGTTAGGCGTCTAAAGGTTAATCCTGACCCATTTCCGACACTATTAACTGCTAAGAATATACAGCAGCGAGTAACACGACGATCAGTAAATAATGAAAATTGCACGTGGCCTAATTTAAGGTATTATCCCGGAACTTCCATGAAGGAAATGAGACATCACACATCTTCCGTTAAGGTGACCGATCTCAGAACCGAGATTAGAACCCTCGCACTCATACTTACGAATCAGAACTGCTACTCACCACATATTTACGATCGATAATACAGAGAATCTTCGGAGGTGCAACATATTGGTAAAGAGCAGATTGATCAGTTGCGGTCGTCTTCGAGACGGATACAATACGAGTACTTCGTTGGACCAGAAAGGTATTGCAGCACATTGTGATAAGATATAATTAAAATGAACAACCCGCAACTGAATTCCGAGAGCCCTGTCAGCAGTGAATCATCCTTTTGCATAAGATATCATACGCTAAGCAGGAGGCACACTTAAAGTGCAGGATGTTAGGAATAAAAAGACGGGAAAACAAGTAAACTGCTTAGTTGTAATTTCAACACTGGCTATGAATTCTGAAGCGTCGCGTTCTACTTCTTGATTACGAATGCGTGGTAACAAAAAAGAAAACAAGTTACAAGTGCTGAAATTTAATTAACGGGTCCGATCACGTTAGTATGTGTGGGCACGCGCGTGTCTGAAGACAGACAGTAGCAGACACTGGAATTTCTGTTCTTTTATCTGAGAGTCGTACTGAAAGACACCATGGTCAGCAAAATATTTGGTCTTCTCCAACAGCTTTATGCAAAATCGTTAAGATTTCTTAATCAATTTAATTTTTTAAAGACTTAATATTCTGGGCCAAAAAAACACACTGCAATAACACGACCACCTGAATAGCAGTGACACTGACACACAAAACTGCTGCAGCCCGCAGTCACATAGCACAGATCACATCGATTCGTTAGTGGTGTTAATTGATAAAACGCAAGAACTTCATATCGCTCATGTTTCTTTAAAGAGACAACAGCTGAACGATCGGTGAAGAGTATTTCCGGGTAACTCACGTAGAGGAGTGGAAGCATGCACTTCTGAGGAAAGAATACTTTTCTGGCGCGTTGTTTGACAGTTCGCATACTTACTGGAATTAGTTGAAGAATAAAACACCAAACTGATGTCTCTTGCTGCAACACGGATAAAACTCCATCCCAACCACACCGAAACTCCAACACACATCGAACCAAGAACAATACGACCAATGTGGTAATTGAACAGAACAGTTGCAAGCTCCTGACGATGGATATATTAATGTCCGAAACATGTTGAGCACATAAGAGGAGAAACAAAATAGCAAGCGACATCAAGTTGGTCTTTTATTCTTAAACTATCACAATGATGCAAGTCCAATAAACATAGAATTACTGGAATTAATCTTCAGCCAGTCACGTCCCAAATATGTTTCATTAAATCCTGTACAATCGCAATACACATAATCACTGTCTACAGACAATTGATTTGCCTTTGTGAAGTTCTTACCTAGTCTAAGAGCAGACACAGCAAATAAAAGTTGAATACTTTGAACAAGATGTTTTACCATTACAGATCTCTACGTTTTATAGGCCAAATGTCAGCAACCTTGGAAATTTCGATGTCTGCTTCGCGTAACGGAGAGGTTAGATGAAACCACAAGATCCTTAAAAACAACGAGTTGAAATTTTTTTTCATTCGCCAGTATCGAAGTCACTTTCAGTCGGTTAGGAGAAGAAACGTCCAACAGGATGAACAGACAGACGGACGGAAAATTTCTGACATACATGCAATTACTTGGTGATCATTTGAGAAGGAAATATGCTACTTTACAAGGAGAGGATTAATGTATTCCAACTACACGTACAGTATTCATTTAAAACGATGAGTAGCGCTAGGTTCCAATGCTTTTTTTCTCATTACTGCCCATGAGCATCGCTCACGAACACCCTGTATAAAGATAAGAAATGCAATAAAATCTAAAGAATTAAAAAGTTGACATTTCCATTTCTTTGTTCAAGAGTAGGGAAAAATGAGCAAGGAAAGCATAAGAACAATTCTCAAGGGGAAAATTTCTCAAACTCGCTTGTCTGTTCCCTCTTCCTTCTGCCGTCTCCGACATGTCTCCGCTTAGCTCTCCCCACACCGCTTTGTCTAGTTGCGTCTACTTGATGAATGAACTCAATCTGAAAGTCTAATCTGAAGCGAAAAGTTATGAAATTAATACGTGGTCCGGGAAGTCCTGAAAACATGGACGGAAGAAAAGCTGGCCCTCAAATGCAACAAAACTTCAGGATGAAGGAAAAATTAATCTGGGATTCAACCCCCTTAGCTGCTGTTACTAAGAAGGAACTCGGACGAACAAAATAAGTTATAGGATAAAAGCGAAATTTCTAAGAAAGACAGGCCATGAAATGAACCGTACAAACATGTAGAGGAATATAAAGACAAAAACAAATATTATCGAATATCTTATTTATATATTCAAATGCAAAAAAAATCGGGCATTTCTCTTAATATGTCAGAGATGTTCCTCCCACCTCTCGTTCTTCACTTTTAATTTTAAAACACTTAAAAGGTAAAGTGTTCCCGTTACAGGCCCGGTGTGGCCCAGAGGGTGGGTAGAGGTATAGCTCTACTCTCCATGACCGCGGCACTAGAAGGGTGTGAGTGGTCAGCAGCACGCATCTGTCGCACTATACCCCCGGGAAAGACCCGGTACCCATTGTACAGGAGGCTGGGTGGGCTCCAGGGCCGGTCTGGACGGGCAGAAAATCTCGTCTCCACCGGGATTCGATCCCGCACCGTCCAGCTCGTAGTCAGTCGCTATACCGACTGAGCTACCGGGTCCACAATTTTAAAACACTTACGTTAAAAAAAATCAATAGAGCAGGCTTCAAAATACTCATAAGGACTGGCCTAAATGTCCTTTTACATATTCTTAAACAAAAGACGAATTGCAAGAATTTGGTACAAGAATTTGGTACAAGAACCTTTCAATAATTTCCCCCCATATCTTCCGTTGGGAATTTTTTCCTAAAAAGCCTCAGCTTTTAATTACCCAGGTTCTTTAAAACAAAGAACGTGCAATTCTTAGTTACCTGAAGGATTTATCGTGTTTTATTGTTGGTAGCGGAGACAGTACCTTCGTCGCAGATTCATAAGACATTCAGTTTTGTACATGGGTTTTCCATCAGCACTGCACGTATTTCCAGCGTAGCAAATCTGTTTACGTATTACGCCTTGAACTTACAAAAGCTCTTATAATACTGTGCATAGGTCAAAAGTTCATGAAAGAAAACAGCTATAGATATTGAGAGAACGGCACATTACGAACACCTACAGAAGTTATTACGTGGCGCTCAATCAAAGAGTTGTATTTAAGATAGAACCATGAGTTCCCCAGTACAACAGCTACTTGTTTAAAAGCTGGCACATACACAGATGTTCAAGAATTTCACTTTTTATGAAACTTGGTGGTACATTTTTGTGTTCAAAAAAGATGATTGTTGGATTTTTTCCTACATTACCTTAATACAGGCGGAACTTTATGATAGCGCAAACAAACTCCCGACCTCATTCTGTAAGATTCTGAATAACAAGACTGATATGGCCTGTTCAAGACAGAACTTTCTTACGTCTCGAGAACTTAACATCCAAGGTACTACAGAAAAAGATGGCGTATTTCAGTTCCTAAACGTATTAAAAGGGAATTACAAAGCAAACAAATTAAACCTAAAGAATGCAGAACATTTTAATTTATAATTACTGTTGTTAAGTTGTGAACTGACTAGATAAAGGAAGGTAACCTCGAAATGTGGTAAGTCTCCGTTTCGAATAATTCTGAGGGATCTTGAAAAATTACGAAACTATTTTTCAACTCTCCGCACGATATTTTGTATTTCACCATAACATGTTGTGTGCTTGATAAAACGCGAAAAGAAAAACATGCATTTGAAGTGCAAGCCAACTTATTCTCTTTTCACAGCAGTTTCTGTCATCTTAAAAAGCTTCAAAATACGTATTCTTCAGACATGGACACCACCTTTATAAATGTCTTGGTTATTCAGAAATTATATTTGTGTTAAACACAAAAATAAAAAACACCAAATCAGAATCTTACGCGTATTGGACCGTGCATCATCTTGATATTTGAATAAAGGTAGACCAACTTGATGAAACTTGCTTTATTATGTCAATTTACTGCTCAACATGTTTCGGATGTTAATACATCCATCTTCAGGAGCTTGCGACTACTTTGTGCGTTACTGTGTAGGCTGTATTGTGCTGACTTGAGGCGTGTTGGTGTTATGTAGCGAGATTGGCTGTTGGTGATGTGGTATCCGATGATGTGGTAGCCAATCTCGCTACATAACACCAACACGCCTCAAGTCAGCACAATACAGCCTAAATAATAACGCACAAAGTAGTCGCAAGCTCCTGAAGATGGATATATTAACATCCGAAACATGTTGAGCAGTAAAATGACATAATAAAGCAAGTGTCATCAAGTTGGTCTACCTTTATTCAAACACCAAATCAGAGTTTATTCTGAAATGTTTCCGTGCCACAAAATGTTCTTAACCTTACATGGAAGGAGCTGATTTCTACATACTTGCAGAACACACGGCGTCACATACCAAAAAAACACTAATTTTCAAGAGTGACATATTTAAATGACACTTTAAACATCATTAAGGAACTGCATACCATGATGTTAACGCCACTGTCGCTGTTCCCCCCAGACTTAAAGGATATTCTGATGTGACTGAGGCTTAATACAGCAGTAACTATTACACAAATGCACTTGTACTCACCGTACACATCTGGGATCTATCACTGCGCTTACCTGAAAATAAAGACAACACAGATTACAAACTGTTAAACTGTAAGCTAATAAAGAATGTTACTTGAAATTGTAATAACCTGATGTCAAGTTCTGGTATCATATTGTTTATTATTTCATTATTTAATGCTCAACATGTTTCGGATGTTAATACATCCATCCTGGGGTATTACCCCAGCCAAACCACAACATAACACCAACACACATCTAACCAGAGTAATACAACCCATGAAATAACTCAACAAATTAGTCGCAAGCTCCTGAGGATGGATGTATTAACATCCGAAACGTGTTGAGCCTTAAATAATGAAATAATAAAGCAAGTGACACCAAGTTGGTCTCTCTTTATTCAACTATCAATAATGATGCACGGTCCAATAAACATAAGATTCTGGTATCAATTCCCGAAGTGTTAAAGCGGACAAAAGAACTTGAGTTACCTTACGATAAAAACAAATACTGGAGAGAAACTTCGCAATTGACAAAGTCGTACAGCATTTATAGCAGTAAAATACTGGAGATTTAAATGGGCTTGGAAAGTGTTTAGCAGTCAGGATGAGAAAAGTGCGTACAACACTTTCACAGTTTAACCTCTTGAGAAACGTGTATTTAGAATAGAGTGAACGAACTGGAAGCATAATATTAAGAAGGATTTTAGGAGGCATCAGTTGTGAGGTGGGCTATTGCTGGAACAAGCAAAATTAAGGCTAGACACTCAAGTGCGACTTTGGTGGCAACGAACTGCTGTGTTTCAATTCGTCGACAGTGATGATGCTCAAAATAACGCTGCTGTTTGCTCTTCATATTGATTATATTTTCCACTTCATTAATATCTCAGTGCCCGTAGCTTCTCCACGCTCATGTCAGCACGTAATCACTTTACTTTCAATGCCTTAGGGCCTCGTGGGCCGGGATAGCTCAGTCAGTATACCGACTGTCTACTTTCTGGAGGTCCGGGGATCGAATTCCGGTGGTGGCGAGATTTTCCGCACCCGTCCAGACCGGCACTGGTCCCCCACCCATCCTCCTATACAATGGGTACAGAGTCTTTCCCGAGGATAAAACGGCCGGTGCGTGACGTGAAGCACCCAACCCCCTCTAGCGCTGAGATTAAATAAAGGGTAGAGCTACACATCTACTCCCCTTCCGATTCTTCGTGGCCTGTTCTAGAGTGAACCTCTTTAGCTTTAGGTTTTTACCTTCAGGGGCCTCGTATTCAACAGGAAAAATCATAATTGTGTTGTTTCTTCTACTGTGGTCTCATTAACCACACAGCTACAGGGGACTGTTTCCAAAATGGTTTTCACAAACTTCTGTGTCACACCAAATTTTTATACTGTGTTTATAACAATTACAGTATGGAAGTCTGATGGTAATATTTTTGTGTTTGGCTTTATACTGAATTAAGAGAAACAAGACCAAGGGTAATGATTCCTTACGGCAGAATCCTCTAATCCGTTTCAATGAACTGCTGAATAAATAACACAACAGCGCCTAAAACTATAAAGTTCATACACCAACTAATGCACTCTTTATTAACCTTTTGACGCCTAATGTCAACTATAGTGGTCGTACCGCACCGCTAACCTCTAAAGTTGCATTTTATATATTTATTCAACAAATATCGGTACTGAATATTTTAAACATGGTACATACCCTCCGTTTCTTTCTCTTCAAAATGCAGTTTGTTTCATAATTCTAACGTATTTGGTTCCAGTATTATTCACATTTTATATACAGGGTGTGCTAAAATTAAAAAAATAATTCCGGCGCCAAAAGGTTAAACACGACCATCATCAGGGAGCTGCGTTGGTTGCGACTTAGTCGCACCCAACGCAGCCAACAGTACACACACCATACCTATGATATGCTGCCACACCACCGCATAACATATAACGTCGTAGTTTTTTTTTTTACCGAGTCTTAATCTAAACATAACTTCAGCTAAGCTCTAGTGATGGCTCCCTGATGATGGTCGTGTTTAAAGACCGAAATATTTAGAAGCAATTTTTTATATATATATATTCATGTGTCCGTGCATCGTGAATCGAATTTAATAATTTTCTAACAAGATGCGACTGTATTCAGTTTATTACTATATTTCTGTAGGCAGCTCTACATGTTTCGGGTGTTGACACCCATCATCAGGAGCTCGTACAACTGTAAACACAGCTTCTGCTATTGATTAACCGGCTCTACTACCATCCGCTCTCGTTGTTGAGTTAGAACTGGAATCAGTTTATTTGAGGAAGTTCATCGCCGTCCACACAAAGGCCCTTCATTCCAGTCCGAACTTATTAACCCCCTCAGTTTAAATTAGTTATTACCGCCCAGTCCGTACATTACACGAGGTTACATTAACAAACCTATCTTCCGAAAAGTGTCTGGGAACAGCAGAGACCTCTTTACAAGTTTTTACGTCCTCGTGGCCACAGTATTCTATAAAATCCTCTGGGGTTGACAGCCGAAATTTGAATTACGTGACGCAGCTGTTGCACCGAGAGGATGTTATAGAGATCTCTTTCCCTCACACTGAACAAACAAAGCTTCTTAACGACTTGAAGTAAATGCAAATTCTCCACTGCGTACTAGAAATAATATTTCTCCCTGCTTCACACATGAGCAAGGATTATTCTCTGTTATCATCATAAACTGCATAGGGTTACAATCTTCATGTTTACACTGTGCATCAATGATAATTAAACATTTTATTATCCAACTAATGCACAATATATAATATGTAGATATAATTAAAATTATAAAATATTTTAAAAAAGTGCTGCAACATGTTTCGGATCACAGAGGATCCGTCATCAGGGTGCCTTGTACAGTGCTTGGCTAAAAATTACAAGAATGATTCTATCGTGTCCGTTGACATGAAGAAGGTCGGTGTTATGGCAGCATATATACTGCCATAACACCGACCGAAACATGTTGGAGCACTTATAACATATTTTATAATTTTAATTGTATCTACATATTATATATTGTGCATTAGTTGGATAATAAAGTGTTTAATTACACAGGGCTACAATTCATTATTTTTCATAACTCGTCTACGCATAAGCGGTCTTTCTCTTTTCTTCAAGTGTCCAGATGTTCTGGTGTTATTCTACACACTATTTCTCTTCATTTTATCTGTTTCTTGAACGAACTTCTCTTCTGTTGTTTCAAATTTCATCGATAATTAACCGTTACTTGCCATCAAACGCAACACTTTTCTTTTACACTCGAATTATTTGCCAACAGCTGGTTTAATCTGAAGTGCTAGAACGCTTGAGAATTAATCAGATGGCTGACAACATAACATGCATAGTACAGTAAGTAATGACTACTAATGTGTGCTGTATTTGAGATTACATTACGATTAATTAGTCAGTAATCAAAGGCATGACACTGAAATTCTAAATTTCGTCGATAGTTTTCGTAATACTACATCTTTTATCGACAGCGTACTCTCGTGATGGACCTATATGAGGGCTACTTAATTCAGAGTCGAGGCATCCTCTGTTATGTTGTTTTTCTCTTACGAAGCCGCACGTTTCATTAACGTACTTAAAACTCTCTCTCGCTTTCATGTTATACGTTCATTTTAATCTGATAACACTTATTCTAAATTTTAAAATCATGACGTCACTAATGTTCTGGTGAAATTACAATTCTATTCTGCATACTCTCTGTGGTGTGGGTCAGAGTAACTAACACATTTATTTACCGCAAAACCATCAAAATTTCACACACCACTGCACTTTATATCAACACATGCGTTTCGGTATCATGGAGCACTATCAGGACCCTCTGTACTTCCACTCTGTAATTCCACAAAACGTCAGAGGATATTGTAATTACGTAATAGTGTATAATCTGAAATACCAGGATTTTTTAAAAATTTTAGTACGAGTCTAGGTTGCAATCCTGAAAGTTAGAATGCAGCAAATTGTTTTCAATGTTGATTCCCAAATTGTGCCATTCTTTCCATATAAAGGAACACTTCACTTTTAATTAATCTTACGGGTGCTCGTTCTTTGCTTTCATGTGTTATTCCAAAAATCTGCTCTGTATCACCATACATATACTGCACAGACAGACAGACAGACCCCAAAGTGCATGTTTCACATTTACTATAGAATGTGAATGGTGCCAAATTTTGAAACGCCAACACCATTAATGAATTGAAATATTTTCCTTGCTTTTTCCAGAAACGGATGTGCAAGCTTTGCACTTCTGTAACTTTTAATCTGTATATCATTACCACAAGATGAGAAAGGAACGCTGGCTTAAGCAAGCGATAATAATATCATAAATTTTATGCGTACTGGACCGTGCATCATCTTGATATTTGAATGAGGTTGACCAACTTGATGACACTTGCTTTATTATCTACTGCTCAACATGTTTCGGATGTTAATACGTCCATCTTCAGTAGCTAGCGAGTACTTGTGTTGTGAAGGCTGACTTGAGGCGTGCTGGTGTTATGTAGCGGGATTGGCTGTTGGCGATGTGGTATCCGAGTGTAGGCTGAACCACTAGTAGAAGTAGTGGTTCAGCCTACACTCGGATACCACATCACCAACAGCCAATCCCGCTACATAACACCAGCACGCCTCAAGTCAGCCTACACAACACAACAAGTACTCGCTAGCTCCTGAAGATGGACG
>Ga0131853_10016957_pt1 | contig 13281 bp, 10 predicted proteins | sample TergutLab28metaG_FD_92764 | JGI IMG/M metagenome (GOLD analysis project Ga0131853, IMG submission 92764) | Labiotermes labralis P1 segment gut microbial communities from Petit-Saut dam, French Guiana - Lab288 P1 (version 2) (version 2) | ecosystem: Host-associated > Arthropoda: Insects >...
TGTTTGGGCTTATCACGCTCGCCTTGGCAGGTTTTCCCTTTGTGTCCTTTGCGAAATCTTTGCGTCCTTCGTGGCTTATTTTTACCACAAAGGGCACGAAGGATGCACAAAGGACACAAAGGAAAGAATAGGGCAGGGGAGTGAGGAAAGGAATATATGATGAAAGAACACTTTGTGATTTATGTGATGTGCTTCAGCATTTTGATCGGTGGGAGCACGTTCGCCTTCATTCTCGGTGTGGCAACCAACAACGATGCTTGTTTCGTTGTTGCACTCGCATTGTTTTTTGCGGGCTTGCTCCTGACGGTGGCGTGGGCTCGCACGAGCGTACCCGCGCGGTGGCTATTGGCAGGTCTTCTCTGCTTGACACTTTTCATGGGCATCCAATACCTCCGGTTCCAATATCATAGCGCGTTGATGATGGAGAGGCATCAAGAGCGGGTTCAAGAGTTGATGAAGGAGAAGACTGCGGCAGAGGAACATTCGCTGGACGAATGTCATGAGCAACAAAGGTAGGCAGCCGACCTCCGGGCGGCTGCGTGCGGCATGCCACCTGGTGGTTGGCAACCTAACTTTTGCGTTTATGGTACAATTCTCCCCAAAGGCACCCTTAAGAGAAGAACAAATTATGGCAATGAATCGAAACGAATTACTTTCCATCCTGAACAAAGGAGAGGGCATTTTGTCCCTTACGCCCACTTGGGTTCCCCGACCATTCAATCGACCGGGCAAGCGGTTGCGGCTGCATCCCGACGATACCTACGCCTTTGGCATGAAACGGGGTGCCATTGTGGAGCGTTGGTTTTCCTCCGTAACAAAGGTGGAAACGCCGGGCGGTGGAGAACACGAAGGATTGAGCCGTGTCAACGTGGACGGCAATCCTGATCACGCGGTACTCTTCAAACATTTCGTGGACGAGCTGGGTGCCGACCTGTTCGGACGGGAACTTATGGACAAGTATGGAACGTGGCCCATGTATGCCAAACTCTACGATTACAACGAGCCGCTGTTCCATCACGTCCATCACGGAGAAGCGGCATGTGCAAGAGTCGGCGTAACTCCCAAGCATGAGCATTACTTTTTCCCCAAGCAGTACAACAACCATTTGGGAATGCGTCCGACCACATTTTTTGGATTCGATCCTTCTGTAACGAAGGAAGAAGTCAAGTCGCGGCTAGCGATGCATGAAATACGCGATTCAAAAATTTTGGAACTCTCGCGTGGGTTTGCTATTCAGTTGGGGACAGGTTGGTTCACGCCCGCCGGTGTGGTTCATGCGCCCGGTTCGTTGTGTACCTACGAACCCCAGTGGAACAGCGATGTGATGGCACTTTGGGAGAACGTCGTCGGGTCCGGTGAGTATTTTGACTATCCCTGGCTATGCGGGTATCTGCCGCCGGGAAAAGAGCGCGATCTCGACGCAATTTTAGACGTGGCGGATTGGGATCTCAACATGTTGCCCAACTATCGGGAAAAATTCTTCCGACCACCCGTCGCCAACGAAAAAGGGGATGGCTACGTACAAGATTGGATTTGTTACGGAAACAATTTTGTTGGTGCCAAGGAACTGACCATCGTGCCCGGTGCGAGCGTTACCATCAAGGACAAGGCGGCATACGGATGTTTGGTCGTGCAGGGACGGGGCATGTTCGGAAACTTCATCTGCGAATCGCCGACGCTGATTCGTTATGGTGCTCTCACGGCAGACGAGTTTTACGTCTGCAACAAGAAGGCAAAGGAAGGGGTTGTGGTCAAAAACACTTCGCCAGTAGAACCGCTGGTCATCCTAAAGCATTTCGGACCGGACTGTGGGATGCCGTAGGAGAGGAGTGAACGAGCCGCGAATGTCAAAGAGCGAAAACCCAAAGAGCCGCAAGTGTAGGCGGCGTAAAAAACAATACGCCTAAAACCGGCGGGCTTACGTCCGCCTGCTCTTTCGCTTACTTCACTTCTTCTCGCAGTTCTCAACGTAAAGTTGAGCGGCTTTCGAGGTAATGAGACTCCACGCACATATCAGATGAGTAAAGGCAATGCCGAAGATAGCACAGTCCCATGCGCCGACTATACCGGCGACTGCGTAGAATCTCACGTTTCCCGCAATAACATCGGGGGCATCTTTGACTTGATCGATAGCTTGGAGTCCCCAATAGGTTGCAGCAATTACCAATAGAGTTGCCCCTATCCAAGCAAGAAGACAACAAATGTCGCAAGCCCTCAAAAGAATTTTATAATCGAATTCCCACGGAATTATCGTTCCTGACATGAAATATCTCTAATTGGGTAAGGGTTACGGCAAGAACGGCAAGAGACGTTACCGTCAACAAGACGGGAACACCATGTCGGTCTAACGGACTCCTACTCCGCGCAATCAGAGTGCCACGCAATCAGCGCAACAACGTAGACGCAAAACAAGCGCATACGTCGAAACCCACAAGTTACATCCATGACATTCCCTTTCGGGGAACGCATGTTTGATGCAATTCCTCATAACACCCAACCGGCGAACCGGATTGCGCTTGGACGTATGTGACCGAAAACTTGCGAACTATACCATTTTTTGTTTCGCTTTCGATTCTAGCACCGATTGATTGCGATTGCAATAGCCCCTGTGCTGGAGGTGCCCGCTAAATCCGGTCGCTCCGTCGCTCCGGGGTTGCCTGCGCTCCCGGCTTTCATGCGTTTGTTGCAAATGGTATAATGCTTCCGAGAGCAAAACTCAAAACTCGATTGGAGAAACTTATGGCAAAGATGAAAGTACAGAATTTTTACGAACCGCTCGTCATGAAAATGGAGGAGCACGACATTCCTGAAATTGCGGATAACGAAGTCTTGGTCAATGTCAAGGCTGTCGGTATCTGCGGTTCGGACGTGTCCTACTACTTCGGGCACAGTCCGCTAGGCACTGCCAGCGGCAAGGGACCGATGTACCTCGGACACGAGGCAAGCGGTGTCGTCGCCAAGGTGGGGGCGATCCCTACCCGATTGGGACTGTTCAAGGAAGGCGACCGTGTCGGGATCAATGCCGTGCAGCAGTGCAATGCTTGTCCGGCTTGCATGCGCGGTGAATTCAATACCTGCGGAAACCTGGAGGTGCTTGGTGTTACGGTGAACGGATGTTTCGCCGAGTACGTAAAGGTAAAATATACCCATGCTTACAAGATTCCCGATGAGGTGAGTTTTGAAGCCGCGGCACTGGCGGAACCTTTGGCATGTGCAACGCACGCCATCCAAAGACTGGACATTCAGTTAGGGCAAACGGTGGTCGTGTATGGCTTGGGCGGTATCGGATTGATGATGGTACAACTTGCCAAGGCTTCTGGTGCAGGAAAGGTGATCGCCATTGACGTTCGGGATTTTTCGCTGGAAAAGGCGAAACAACTCGGAGCGGCGTATGTCATCAACTCGTTCGACAAAAAGTCGAAATACTACGCCGAATCAACGTCGGCAAAGGTGGAGGAATACAATGGTGGTCAAAAGGCCCCGCGATGTATCGTTGCTACCAGCCACATGGACGCATTACAGGATGCCCTTGCCGTAACCGGTGCGTGTTCGACTATCGTCTATTTCGGACTGCCTTCCCCGGAGGATCGTCTCCAAATTCCTGTGCTCGAAGCAATCCAGTCGGAACGCACGATCAAGTTCTCTTGGTTGGCACCGCTGGTGTGGGACAACGTTTTTGCCGCCGTTGCCTCGGGACAGGTTACGGTCGATCAGATCATCACGCATAAATTTTCCCTCGCCGAAGCGGAGGCGGGGATCAAGTTTATGGGTGAAGGTAAAGAGGACAAAATCAAGGGGGTTGTGTTGGTCTAAGCCTAACGCCGCAACGCGTCAATAGACTTGTTCCATAACCTTGTGAATCCCGGTGATTTTTCCTAAAATCCCTCCAATTTTGCCAAAAAAGTTGCCACAAAAGGGCAGTTTTGGCAAAAAGGGCTGACTTTTTTGGGTTATGGAACAAGTCTAATAAACTGAGAGGCTATCTGGAGATAAAGTGCTTGAAAACCGGGGATTTTTGTATTCTCCGTTTTGGGGATTTTCAAAAATACCGGTGTTTTTATGCAAACGGAGTTGCCCGGCTGTCGGAACCTTGTTTTCAAGCGTTTTATTTCAAAATAGCCTCTAAGAGTGGAGGGGAGCCAGAATTCCCCGGCTAAAGCCAGGGGTTATAGATATGTCGTCCCGTTGGGACGAAAACGCTTCCAAAAAGCACCACGGAAGACACGGAGAATGCACGGAGAAGGAAATGTTTGTTTATTAGCGTTACATAACATAACAGGAGAACAACATGCGATACATCGGTTTAGACGTTGGAACATCGGGATGCAAGGCAACCGTGGCGGATAAGGACGGAAACATCTTTTCAAGTGCGTACAGGGAATATGCGCCCTCGTCGCCGCAACCGGGCTATATGGAAATTGATGCCCGTGTCGTTATAGATGCCGTCATGCAAGTGTTGCGAAAAGTCGCAAGTCCCGAAATCACAGCACTTTCCATCGCCTCTTTCGGAGAAGCGGTGGTCTTGCTCGATAGCCAAGACCGTGTGCTTGGACCCAGTATCTATTACTCGGACATTCGCGGTAGTGAAGAAGTTGCGGACATCCTTGCCGCTATGGATCAAAAACGGTGCCGGCAAATCACGGGAATGCCCGCGAATCCCATGTTCAGTGCCAATAAGTTGCTGTGGATCAAAAAACATCAACCCGATCTCTTTGCCACTACGAAACGTACCCTGCTCTTCGGCGATTATGTCGCCTATATGCTCACAGGGGAGCGGATGATCGATTATTCGCTCGCTTCCCGCACCATGCTGTTGGATATACGCAACAACTGCTGGTCGGAAGAGGTCGCGGGGGCACTCGGACTGCCCACCGGCGGCTTTTCCAAACCCGTGAGAATGGGAACCCCTATCGGAAAACTGCTCCGGCAGATTGCGAACGAAACGGGACTGGGCGAAAATGTACTGGTGGTTGCCGGTGGACATGATCAGGCACTGACGGCATTGGGAAGCGGTGCAACACAGCCCGGAGATTCCGTCGATGGTATGGGTTCGAGCGAATGTATTACTCTCGTCATGGGCAAGGACGATATCGTGGATCGAATGGCGGATTACAGTTTCTGCGCAGAACCCTACGTGTTTGAAAATACTTACATCACTTTGGCGTTCAATGCGTCTGCCGGTACAGCAATACGTTGGTTCCGCGATTGTTTCGGTGCGGAGCTCGATCAGCAAGCACAAGCGAGCGGTGAGAGTGTCTATCAACTCATGGATCGTGAATGTTCGCCGGAACCTTCGGAGGTTCTGTTTTTACCTTACGTAGCAGGTTCGGGCACTCCTTATTTGGATTCAGAAATCGGCGGATCATTCATCGGTTTGCGGATGGCGACGACGCGTCCGGAACTCTATCGGTCGGTATTGCAAGGAATCTGCTATGACATGCAGATGAATGTGGAATTGCTCGCGGAATGCGGCATTTCGCTCAATGCGATTACGGCGGCAGGCGGCGGTACGCGATCGGAACTTCTGATGCAGATTAAGGCGGATGTCATGAATCGGGAAATTGCCGTCTTGGAAACTTCCGAGGCGGGTACGCTTGCTCTGGCGTTGTTGTGTGCCAAGGCAATGGGAGAGATTGACGATCTTGCGGTTGCAGCCCGAAGTGCGGCAAAGCGGTCGAAAGTATTTGTTCCTGATCCGAAACGCGCTGAAATTTATGCGTCGCTGATGAAACGTTACCGACGGGTGTATCCTGCCTTGCAAACAGTTTTCGAGAAATAAGGACAGCGGTATAGTTCGGCTCACTGATGCAAAACTCCGAAAACTCACCGAAAAACCGAAAGCTTTCTTAATGTTGCCCTGTACAAACGGACGTAACTGTCTTATAATAGCCTCGTTCCCGTTACTTATTGTGAGAAAAAAAGAGACAAGTGAGTCTGAATGCATTGACCGAAATGTCCCGCCGTTACGGTACAGAGGATTATGTGCTTGCCGGGGGCGGAAATACCTCCTTTAAGGACAGGACAACCCTGTACGTGAAAGGCTCTGGCACTTCGCTGACTGACATAAAGCCCGAAGGGTTCGTGGCGATGGATTTGGCTCGGCTCGCCCAAATGTTGCAGGCGGACTATCCCCAGGACGATGCCGCAAGAGAGGCGGCGGCACTCGCAGATATGATGGCAGCCCGGCAGCCCGGCGAAGAACATAAGCGACCCAGCGTGGAAGGACTTCTGCATGGGATGTTTTCCTACGCTTTCGTACTCCATGTTCACCCGCCGCTGGTCAACGGATTGACTTGCGCAGTGGGCGGAGAAAAATTGTGCCGAGAACTCTTCGGCGGAAAGGCGGTCTGGGTTCCGCTGACCAAGCCCGGCTACATACTGGCACTAAAATGCAAGTCAGCGTTCGAGGATTTTAAGGCGAAAACAGGAACATTTCCTCAAATTGCCCTCCTCCAAAATCACGGCATCTTTGTCGCGGCAAATACGGTGGAGGAAATCGACAAGATAATGGGCGATGTTATGTCCGCGCTGGAGAATCGACTGAAACGAAAACCGGATATGACGGAGGAGACGGCAGACGGCAGACGGCAGACGGCAGCAGCAGCAGCAGCAGAAGAAGCAAGCCGGATCGCACCGGTTCTGAGAATGCTCTATTCCGAGGAGGGCAAGTCCACGGTCGTCTTTTGCGCTAATCGTCTGTCGGATGAGTTTGTGGCATCGCGCGAAACTATGGAACCATTGATGAAGCCGTTTTCGCCGGATCATATCGTCTATTACAAGGATGCGCCTTTGTTTGTCGAACAAAATGAAGACTTGAAGACAGCATTTGATGCCTATCGGAACGAGAAGGGATACCTTCCCAAGGTTGTTGCGGTCAAAGGATTAGGTTTTTTCAGTCTTGGCACGAGTATTCGGGAGGCAAACAACGCCCGGCTCGTATTTCTGGATGCCATGAAGACCGCCGTCTATGCGGAATCATTCGGTGGCTACCTTCAGTTGCCGGATGAGTTTACCGACTTCATTCTCAACTGGGAAGTGGAAACGTACCGACAAAAGGCGGCACTCGCCAGTGCGGGAAGTGCTGGTCGAATTGCTGGAAAAATAGCCCTTGTAACCGGCGGAGCACAGGGCATCGGTGCGGGAATCGCCCAGGAGTTAGCCGCCGAAGGTGCGTATGTGGTCGTCGCGGACTTAAACATCGAAGGCGCGAAGGCACTCGCGGAAGAATTGAACCGAACCTTCGGTGCTGGCAAGGCTGTGGCTATTCGTGCTGATGTCTCCGATGAACAATCAGTCAAGGCAATGATGAATGCTGCGGTATTAGCATTCGGCGGGCTGGACATTTTGGTCTCCAATGCCGGTGTGCTGATCGCGGGCAGTCTGGAAGAGATGACTCAAGACCATTTCGACCTGGTAACAAAAGTCAACTACACGGGATATTTTCTCTGCGTCAAATATGGCAGTGTTCCGATGAAAATTCAACGAGAGTACAGTCCCGGTTATACGGCGGATATTATCGAAATCAACTCCAAAAGCGGTTTGAGCGGTAGCAATAAAAACTTCGCCTACGCTGGTAGCAAGTTTGGAGGTATTGGACTGACGCAGAGTTTTGCCCTTGAACTGGTGGAATATGGGATCAAGGTCAATGCCGTCTGTCCCGGTAATATGCTTGATGGTCCCTTGTGGTCGGACCCGGTTAAGGGGCTTTTCAGGCAGTATTTAGATGCCGGCAAGGTGTCCGGCGCGAAAACCGTTGCCGATGTGCGCGCATATTACGAGTCGATAGTACCGATGAAAAGAGGCTGTACGGTAAGGGACATGGCAAGAGCCATCCTTTATGCCGTGGAGCAGCAATATGAGACCGGACAGGCAATTCCTGTAACGGGGGGGCAGATTATGAAATAAGGTTTGTGCGATTTTGCGATTACGGGTTCTGAATGTGGTGTTGCAAGACACCCCCTTGACGAACAATAGCAACATAAATTAAAATGGGGATAAGATGCGAACAAAGGCAGTCAGGTTATACGGGAAAAACGATTTGCGGTTGGAGGAATTCGATCTTCCTGCAATCACGGAATATGAGATACTCGCAAAAGTCGTATCGGACAGCGTTTGCATGTCCACCCACAAGGCGGCAATACTAGGGGCGGATCATAAACGTGTCCCGAAAGATATAGCGACAACCCCCACGATCATGGGGCATGAGTTCTGCGGCGAGTTGGTCGAAGTCGGCGCAAAGTGGCGGCACCAATTCAAGGCGGGGGATCGGTTTGCCATCCAGCCGGCGATGAATTACAAGGGATCATTGGATGCGCCCGGCTATTCTTTCCCATACATCGGCGGCAACGCAACCTATATTGTTATTCCCCGTGAAGTGATGGAACTGGGATGCTTGCTGACATACAAGGGCGAGGGATTTTTCTACGGTTCCCTGGCGGAACCAATGAGTTGTATTGTCGGCGGATTCCATGCTAGTTATCATACCAAAGCCGGGAGTTATGTTCACGAGATGGGGATCGTGGAAGGGGGCAATATGGCAATGTTGGCAGGGGCGGGTCCGATGGGGCTGGGTTCCATCGACTATGCTCTTCATTGTGATCGGAAGCCGAAATTGCTCGTTGTAACGGACATTGACGACGCGAAACTGAACCGCGCGGCACAGTTGTTCACCGTGGACCATGCGGCAAGATGCGGGGTGGAGTTGATTTACAAAAACACGTCCGATCCGACAGAACTTCTCGCGTTGACCGGTGGAAAAGGGTATGACGATGTTTTAGTCAATGTGCCGGTGGTGTCTGTGGTGGAACTGGCAGATAAGATACTGGGAAAAGATGGCTGCCTGAACTTCTTTTCCGGTCCCACGGAACCAGACTTTACGGCACCGTTCAATTTCTATAATGTCCATTACGCCTCCACGCACGTTGTCGGAGTGAGTGGCGGAAATGCCGATGATCTGCTCGAATCGCTTCGTTTGATTGAACAAGGAAAAATTAACCCGGCGACGATGATCACGCACGTCGGTGGGATGGACAGTGTGATTGATACGATTTTGAACCTAGAAAATATACCGGGCGGAAAGAAGTTGATCTATAATCACATTGATATGCCGCTCACAGCCATCGCGGATTTCGAAAGAATCGACTCACCGCTGTTCAAAAAACTAGCGGACATCGTAGAAACGAACAACGGTTTGTGGAGCGTGGAAGCGGAAAAAGTATTGCTTGGTCAATGTGTGGAGGGAGCATAACATAATATGGCAACACCAGTAATCATGCCCAGACAGGGGCAATCTGTCGAAAGTTGTGTGATTGGAGCGTGGCACAAGCATAAAGGCAACAGGGTTGCAGTGGGAGACATTTTGTTTACCTACGAAACGGACAAGGCAACATTTGAAGAAGAAGCAAAGGTAGAAGGCGTTCTGCTGGAAATTTTCTTCGATGAAGGGGATGAGGTAGAATGTCTGAAAAATGTCTGCGTCATCGGCACTGAAGGGGAGAGCGTCGAAGAATTCCGCCCAGTAGAGACGGCAGACGGCAGTGAAGATGGCAGATGGCAGACCGCAGACAGCAGCAGAGGTGCTCCCGCACCACTTGCGTCTGCTGCCGTCTGCCGTCTGCCGTCCGCCGTCTCTTGTTCGCCGTCTCTTTCGCCGCGGGCAAGACGTTTGGCGGAAACCAGTGGAGCGGACATCCGTTATGCTGTGCCGAGCGGTGCCCACAACAGGATTATGGAGCGGGATGTCAGGGCGCTGATCGAAAACGGGCATCTTACAACGCGCCCCGTGCAGGGTAGCAACGTAGAAGGCGTTCTTGGCACCGGCATCGGCGGTCGAGTCACTACGTTTGACGTAGCACAACAAAAGAACCGGGGATGCAGCGCAGCGCAGTCCCTGGAGTACGAAGAAGTCAAACTTTCCAATGTGCGCAAAGTGATTGCGAAAGCGATGCATGCTTCCTTGGCAACCTCTGCGCAAGTAACGTTGCAATCCTCTTTTGATGCAACGGACATCTTGGAATTCAGAAAAAAACTGAAAGTTGCCGTAGAGAAATTGGAGCAGCCCAATGTTACGGTAACGGACATCATCATTTACGCGGTGTCCCGTATTTTGCCCAAACACAGAAGCATCAATGCCCATTTCATGGGGGAGAGTATGAAACTCTTCAATCATGCGCACATCGGAGTGGCAGTCGATACTCCTCGGGGACTGTTGGTGCCGATACTCTTCAATGCCAACGAAATGTCTCTATTTGATGTCTCTGCTAACGCAAAAGCCCTGTTTGAGCAATGCAAACAGGGGTCGATTCCCCCGGATTTATTGAAAAACGGCACTTTCACCATTTCAAACCTGGGAACATTGGGGATTGAAATGTTTACGCCGGTACTGAACCCGCCGCAAACGGGAATATTGGGGGTTTGCTCTATTGTGGAGCGAACGCGAAACGGTGTTCCCTATCCGGCAATGGGGTTGTCTCTGACCTTTGACCACCGTGCATTGGACGGTGCGGATGCGGCAAGGTTTTTGAAAGATTTGGTGGACTACTTGGAGTTATTCAGCGTTAATGTGTTATTGGCATAAAGATTTCGTTCGAAAATATTGCATCGTTTGCCGAAATCTCCGCGAAAGGTTGTCGCACAAAAAACGTTCACGCCCTATTGCAATCCCAATCGATGGTGCTAGAATCAGGAGCGAAGTTCGAAAAAATGGCACAAATTGCAAGTTTTTAGGCACATACATGAACCGGCTCATTCTCGGCGACAATCTGGAAATCCTCAAAAAACTTGAAACCGAGTCGGTTGATTTAATTTACCTCGATCCGCCATTTTTCAGCAACCGGAACTACGAAGTCATCTGGGGCGACACAGGAGAGGTATGCTCCTTCAAAGACCGATGGGCGGGCGGAATCGAAAAGTACATTGACTGGCTCGAAGAGCGGGTCGTACAGATGCACCGGGTTCTAAAAAACACCGGTAGCATTTTCTTGCACTGCGATTGGCATGCTAACGCTTATATCAGGGTACAGATTCTCGACAGAATGTTTGGAATCAAAAATTTTGTCAATGAAATCACTTGGAAACGAACCTCAACGCATAATGATTCCAAGCAAGGTGCAAAACATTTCGGGCGAGTAACGGACACGATTTTTTTTTACGCCAAAGACATCAAACGGCTGACTTACAATCCGCAATTTGAACGATATACCAGCGATTACATTGCACAAACTTATCACAGACGCGATCTCGATGGTCGGCGATTTAAGGCTTCCGATCTTTCCGCCGCAAAGCCGGGCGGCAACACGAGTTATCTGTGGAAAGGGCACAAACCACCCAAAGGCAGATACTGGGCATACTCAAAAGAAAATATGGAGCAATTTGAGAAGGAAGGACGCATCTTTTACACGTCCACCGGCAAGCCCTATTTGAAGCACTACCTTGACGAAATGCCCGGCGTGAGCGTGGACAACTTGTGGTACAACTGCATTTATCGAAACAAGGCGGAAAGAATCGGCTATCCCACGCAAAAGCCGGAAGCCCTGCTGGATCGTATTATCAAGTGTGCTGCCAACGAGGGGGACGTAGTTCTTGACCCCTTCATGGGCGGTGGTACAACGATAGCGGTTGCCGAGCAACTAAACCGAAAATGGATTGGCATCGACCAATCGGTAATGGCGGTCAAAGTTACGGAATTGCGAATTGGCAAACAGAGAAACTTATTTAATCTGGATTTATTAAGCACGTTTTCTGTGGAATTGCACAAGTACGTTTCAATACTTTCCGGTAAAAGCATAAGGGGAGAATACAGAAATGTTTGACGTAATCGTAATCGGAGGCGGGCCGGGCGGCTATCTGGCGGCGGAACGAGCAGGACATGCGGGATTGTCCGTGCTGTTGATCGAAAAACGTGTCCTCGGCGGCGTGTGCTTGAATGAAGGTTGCATCCCTTCCAAAACGTTGCTACACAGTGCAAAAATCTATGATTACGCACGGCACGGCGAAGTGTATGGCGTAACCACGAAAGGCGCAACACTCGACCATTCGGCAGTGATTGCACGAAAAAACAAGGTGGTGCAAACGTTGGTCTCCGGCATCAAGGCATTGATGAAGGCAAACAAAGTCAAGGTTATCACGGGAACCGCCACCATTGTGGATACCCACCACGTAAAGGTCAATAACGAGGTGCATGAAGGAAAACGGCTCATCATTGCGACGGGGTCCGAACCGATGATCCCGCCGATTGACGGAGTGGCAGACGGAATCAAAGGAGGATTCGTTTTGACCAACCGCGAAATCCTCGATTTGCAGGAAGTTCCGAAAAACCTAGTGGTTGTCGGCGGCGGTGTAATCGGGCTGGAGATGGCTTCCTATTTCAATTCCGCCGGAAGCAAGGTAACGGTCATCGAAATGCTCCCCAAAATCGCTGGCGCGACCGATGCGGACATTTCCACGATTTTAATGGACAATTACACCAAAAAGGGCATCGAATTCAAACTAAACGCTCAGGTTACTGCCATCAAAGATGGCAGCGTACACTTTGACGGCAGCAAGGAGACAGCAGATGGCAGACGGCAGACGGTAGCAGATAAAGTGCTACTGTCCATTGGTCGAAAGGCGGTAACTGCTGGCTTCGGTTTAGAAAATACAGGCGTTTTGCTGGAGCGGGGTGCGATTGTAACCGACCGACATTGCTTGACTAACGTTCCGAACATCTATGCAGTCGGCGATGTGAATGGCAAATATATGCTTGCCCACGTTGCTTATCGTGAAGCAGAGGTAGCGGTAAACCATATTTTGGGCAAGCGGGACATCATGCGGTATGATGCGGTGCCTTCGGTGATTTACACCTCGCCGGAAGTGGCAGGAGTTGGAAAAACGGAGGCAACGGCGGCGGAGAAGGGGATTGAATGCGAAGTTGCCAAAGTACCCATGATGTATAGCGGACGCTATGTGGCGGAAAACGCCGTTACCGACGGTATCTGCAAAGTATTGGTCAATAAAAAAGACAGAACGGTCATCGGCGTACACATGATCGGCAGTTATGTGTCTGAAATGATTGTGAGTGCCTGTACGATGATAGAGATGCAAATGCGTGCAGAAGATGTGCAGAAAATCATTTTCCCGCATCCTACTGTCAGCGAGATTATGAGAGAAGCGGTGTTCAAGTTGTAGCAAACATTACACTTTTCGTAACCGTTCACGGCTTTTTTCATTTTATTTCCCAATTGCTCTTCCGTTCCTTGGCGAAAAAAGGTAAGATTCTGCATCATGGATGCCAAGGATAGGGAA
>Ga0131853_10016958_pt1 | contig 13280 bp, 9 predicted proteins | sample TergutLab28metaG_FD_92764 | JGI IMG/M metagenome (GOLD analysis project Ga0131853, IMG submission 92764) | Labiotermes labralis P1 segment gut microbial communities from Petit-Saut dam, French Guiana - Lab288 P1 (version 2) (version 2) | ecosystem: Host-associated > Arthropoda: Insects >...
AACATGGTGTATCCAGCATTACTACCGCTGATGCGCACACCTCGGCTGCCAGTAGTCGACTGAACTGACGCCCCCGCCGATTTAAATGGACTCGTCCTTTTCGCCGAAAGACGAAATCTGGTTTCTGTGCGTGTGCCATCACATTTCAACTGGCCTCTACTTCCTGAACAGCACCAACATGGCGTCCGTTACGATTCGTAAAGTAGAAATGTCGTTCAATGTACCGCCGTCGGACGGCGTGTCAAGATATCTAGAGTGTAGAAGCAAGGTGTGCGCGTTCAATGCACCGCCGTCGGACGGCGTGTCAAGATATCTAGAGTGGAGAAGCAAGGTGTGCGCGTTCCTAGTTTGACGTGTCGAGTATGGCTGTCAGTCTTGTGGGCGTGTCTGTTTGATGACGGTTGTGGTTTAGAATCCAGACCGGTAACGACTGGCTGTCTAAAAATTAAGATTTTTTTTTCAGTACAGAAAACTTACGATCAACATACTGCAAGGGTTAACAGGTGTGTCAGGAAATTTCGTGTGTTTCTTACACGAGGTGCACAAAATTAATCAGTCGTGAAAGACAGAGTAATTAGTCTGCGGTATGTACTGCCTACTTTAGACCTAAGATCTTCCGCGCCCGTCCGGACAGGCCCTGCACCCCCCCCTCCTCGCCCACCCCACCCAACCTCCTGTACAATGGGTACCGGGTCTCTTTCCCGGGGGTAAAGCAGGCCGGGGCGTGGCGTTGACCACCCATCTCCATATATAGCCGAGGTTAAAGAAAGGGTAGAGCTATACGTCTACTCCCCTTCTAGGTGTTCATGACGTCAAAAGGGTGAACTTTACCTTTGCCAATTTGCCGGTTAATCTAGATTTCCGGATAATCCAGTTATGGATAAAGCAGTTTTTACTGTATCTTGTTTCTCCGAAACTTCGGTAGCTAATGTGCCAGTGTACACCGTGTTCCATTACAGAAGGCCACAAATAAGACACAAGTTTTTTTTTTCATGTTTGTACCTTGCATCAATGACGATTAAAACACTCTATCATCCAACAGATGCACAAATATATAATTCGTAGATACAATTAGAATTATTATAAACTATTTTAAAATATTTAAAATTGCTCCAACATGTTTCGGATCACAAGGGATCCATCATCAGGGAGCTCTATACAGTACTTGGCTAAAATTACAGTAATGGTTCTATCATATCCGTTGATATGGACGTAGTCGGTGTTATGGCAGCATATTTACCCGTGATGTGTGTGCTGTACAGTCTAGAGAGACGCCTCTCTAGACTGTGCAGTGGTGCGTGTGTGTACTGTACAGTCTAGAGAGTGCTTCTCTAGACTGTACAGTATACAAACGCACCACAGGTAAATATGCTGCCATAACACCGACTACGTCCATATCAACGGACATGATAGAACCATTACTGTAATTTTAGCCAAGCACTGTATAAGCTCCCTGATGATGGATCCCCTGTGATCCGAAATATGTTGGAGCAATTTTAAATATTTTAAAATGGTTTATAATAATTCTAATTGTATCTACGAATTAAATATTTGTGCATCTGTTGGATAATGAAGTGTTTTAAGGCGCAATTTGCTCGTTCTCAGTTCAGTTTACGAATTTTGAGCAGTTCAGGCATAATTCGAGGCCTGAAATGTGACGTGTGATGAATTGGAACCTCACTAGGCACTGAATGCTTTTACACCCAGTCATGTGAGAGCCGGTTCTCTGGGTTGCGCGACTTGTCACGTCAGGTCAGCCTCGAGAGGTATGCAGCCCAACACAACTGCAGTATAATCTCATTGACAGTAATAGAGGCGAAGCGTCCGTCAGCTGTGCTTACTGCGGCTTGTACATTGCAGCTCTAATATCAAGCGTCAAATAACTCACCAGCAACTGAAAGGGCAGACGTACAGGCGGAATTATATATCCGTTGTTCGTCTAGGCTCCGGGATGGACTACCGGGGAATCATGGTTCGATTGACGTCAGGCGCAAGACATTCATCTCTTCTCCAGATCGTTCATACAGGCTCTGGGGCCCATTCCGCCTCCTATTTAATGTATACGGGGCGTTCTTTTCCCGGGTGTAAATCGTCCGAAGTGTGAAGCTGACCACTCATCTCCGTCTACTGCCAAGGTTAAGAATCAGTGGAGCTATATCTCCGCTTCCTTATATAACTCCATGTCGTCCACGACGACAAATTCTTAATTTTTGTATCTTAAAAGGCAAATTCTGCATGAAAGGGCTTTGATTTTTCCCATCTCCCTCTTAACTCACGATGGATAGTACAGGGTATCTCTAGTCACGCCTCTGAACACGTAGCTGTCACGGAAAGTCCCAGCGGATACAGGCTTGCTATGCCACAAAGCTACCGTGCTCGGGGACATGATAAAATAGACACCTGTATAAACACTCCACTTGCTATCACATGTGTATTCTGTTAATCTAACAAAGCATATATGTTTTGCTTGTGTTTCTACTTATTGGGTGTTACATCCTTTAACAGCATTTGAAGAAAGGAGACTTAGAACTTGTGTGTGTGTTTCTGTATATATATATATATATATATCCCGTGCTTTGAAAACCAACAAGACAGGCAAATTACGTGTAAGCTAACATGGAGGCGCGTTCGCCTAACCATTGTAGCCGTGTAAAATAATGATTATTACATATTTTGAGTGTGTGTTTGTAGCCTTAGTCGTGCAGCACGCAATGCACATGCGCCATATTATATTGTCATCTGTGGACTGTCTGGCAGTACCATAACCTTCCACGTTATCATAAACGGCACGATTTTCGGGAAAAACAAGTTACTGCGCACAAAATGCATGTTTTGATTTTCTGCACAACTTTCATCTGAAACATTTCCCACTCTAAGAAGAACTCAGCGACATATGATCATAAATGCATATCGGTCCTCATGTAAAGTACCCGTTATTCTTGTCAGATTTCAATGAAACTTCAATATTCTCGACAGATTTGCAAAAAATACTCAAATATCAAATTTCATGAAAATCCGTCCATTCGGAACTGAGCTGTTCCATGCGGACGGACAGACAGTTGGACAAATGGACAGACATGACGAAGCTAATAGTCGCTTTTCGAAATTTTTCGAACATGCTTAAAATCCGTAACACTTAGTTACATTTAGGTGGTGGGGGTAGAGAAGACAACATTTTTAACTCGTCACACAATGCAAACAGCAGAGTGGTTTGTTAATATTAATATTATTATTATTATTACAGTGAGATAACTCGGGAAAACATTCCGATACAGAGATAAAAAAATGAAATAATAATAATAATACACAGACACTCGGTTCACTCACCGAATTTTAGGCGCGTTCGTAGAATTGTGATAAGCGACTACTTGCTTCGTCATGTCTGTCTGTCCGTCCGCACGCATGGAACAACTCGGCTCCCACTGGGCGGATCTTCATGAAATATGGTATTTGAGTAGTTTTCGAAAATCTGTCGAGAATGTTTAAGTTTCGTTAAAATCCTACGAGAATAGCCGGTACTGTACATGGAGACCAATATGCATTTTGTATCGTATCTCGCTCAGTTCTTCCAAGAATGAGAAATGTTTCAACAAAAGTTGTAAAGAAAATCAAAACACACATTTTGTGATCAATATTTTTTCCCCGAAAAAAGTACCGTTTATGAGATAATTTGGAAAAGGTTTGTAGATCCTGGCAGCCCAGCCCCTCACCCTTCCCAGTCCCAGTCCTCACTCTACAATCACCAATCCACTCCCTCTCCTGTTCCTTCCTGTTAGTGGCCGCTTGATAGCTATCTTTCTCCCACGGTGGGAGAGTCAAAATCGTCTTTCGCTTTGCCAGAAATGTCGTATTTTTATGACTTGGAAACCCCCCCCCCCCAAGACATTTGGCATCCCGAACCGAATTTTGCGAGACACCGGGATAAAACTCTTTAAAACCGATGAGACCGGGATCAGTGGAATTCCTAAGCTTGCGTTCTGTAAGAAAATCTGTCCGGCTTCTTTCCGTGAGTCTTGCCATTGGTTAAAATTTCCCCTGAATGGGTTACGGACCCAGAGCAGGGTAAGTCCAGTGGTAGGATTGCTACATTGGACAAGTTACTGGAATACAAGAGAAGCTGGATACAACATGTAAATAGAATGCCTCGAAATATATTACCGAGGGTAATGAAACACTACTGCCCAACTGGCAGAAGGAATCATGGTAGACCTTTGGGGAGACTTCTGGATACGTGAAACCGGAACGGGTCAACAGGTGGCCCAACTCCATGACAGATTGATGATGATGATGATGATGTGTTCTGTAAGACATGAACTGAATTCTAAATATTTTTATGATTTTTAGTTGAGGCAACCCCTTCATGTCCTCAGTAACCAACAAAATGTATATAGCTGCTTCAGTCTGCACGCTATGCAGCCCCCACGAACCCATGGATAGAAACCATCTAGGACAATGTACCGCATTATCCAATAAGACGGAATGTGAGCGATACTGGGAGGCCAGGACAAAAATGATGGAAAATTGACTTTGTTATTTTATTATCACTATTTTTTGTGACTGCCCCTTAGCATTAGGAATTTATATTTACCCTGAATGTTTCCTTTTTTATGTTTTTTGTTTTTTAATGGGTAATACTTTTTCCTTTTTTTAGGTTTCACTTTTATTGGTCGCATAGGGCAATGATAAACTGTCAATGTGCCTGCCGTTAGTAAAATAAATCTTCAGTCTAACACAACTTTTGTTACATAGATTACAAATTGAAGATAATTAAGCGATCATAACAGCGACATGTTTCGGCTTCTTTATAAAGCCATCTTCAGGTTGTCATTACAGAGGTTATTTTGGTGTACAATATGCATTGTCTATTAAAACACGACACACGTTGCAAATTTTATACCAAAATACCTCTGTAATAACAGCCTGAAGATGGTTTTATAAAGAAGCCGAAACATGTCGCTGTTATGATCGCTTAATTATCTTCAAATTGTAATCTATGTAACAACAGTTGTGTTAGACTGAAGAAGTTATATACATTGTATATGTAATTGTATTGTCTATATTAATTTGTAACTTAAGACGGTTAAGGATGATTTCCCGCTTTCTTTTTTGAACCTTGTTATTGTCGCTATTATTATTATTATTATTAGTAGTAGTAGTAGTAGTAGTAGCAATAGTAGTAATAGTAACACTAGTAGTAGGTGTGCAAGTATGCCATTTTTGTCTTGTGTTGTGTGTGTTTTTTACATTTGTGGTCTATCGTGACGTTTGTTAGTTTATAATAGTAATAATTATTTGTTTATTTATGTGCTGCCTCAGCAGTTTACAGGCAAATTAAAGAGAGCACTGATACACAAAATTATCATCGTTATGTCTCCCATTTAAATCGTGATACCTTTTCTACATCCATGTTGTCGTTTAAAGCAAATAGAATGCCTTGAAATAGATTACCCAGGGTAATGAAACACTACTGTCCAACTGGCAGAAGGAATCATGGCAGAACTTTGAAGAGACTTCTGGATATGTGAGACCGGAACGAGTCAACAATTGGCCCAACTCCATGAAAGATATATGATGATAATGATGTCTCCCATTTCAGCCGACGAAGTCAGGGCTGCCAACAAACGCCTCACACCTTCCAAAGGACCGCTGGTATCCGCTTTTCCACCATTAAGGGCTGCTCCAATATATCTTCGTCCCGTTATTAGTCCATATTTTTAATTTCAGCCTTACCAGCCGAATGTTTCTTTCCCCCTGGAAAAGGTGTGTGGCTACCCCGGTCTATAAAACAAGGTAACAACTTCGTAATCAGTTATTACAGGCCTATTTCTTAATGATTTTTAAAAAAAAATTTTGTAATGCACACTTGTGCTTATTATCTTTGTCTTATATCCGTTGCTGTATTTTTAGTCTGTTCGTGAACAGTGTGTCTACTATACTGATTAGTCCTTAGGCCGACCAGGAAGGAAACAAGCTACAGCGACCAAACTCAGGATTTATTGAACATACTCCCCATGAAGCTCAATACACTTCTTAGTCCATCACTCTAACTTTTGCAAGCCATTCAAAAACATTCAGAAGCTTGTCCGTCCAACCAGGTCTCCGAGGCAGCAATGACCTCCACGTCGGACTACAAATGGCGACCTTTCAATTGTTTTTTCAGTCCAGGGAACAGGTGGTAGTCCGACGGGGCCAGATCCGGAGAATAGGGTGGGTGATCAAGACACTGGAAGCCCAGGTAGGCCATTTTCTTCTGGGTTGTAAGTGCCCGGTGAGCCGGGGAATTGTCGTGCAAGAACAGAACCCCCTTGGTAAACTTCCCGCGGCGTTCTTTCTTCAAAATGTCCTTCAATTGCACCAGCTAAGATGAATAATACTCCGCGTTGATATTTTGGCCCTTTGGAAGATAATCAATGAGGAGGATGCCGTCTTGATCCCAAAAAATCGAGGCGAGAACTTTTCCAGCGGATTTTTGCACTCGGATTTTTTTGGGGGGCGGTGAGCCGCTATGCCGCCACTCCATTGATTGTTGCTTTGTCTCCGGGTCACAGTGATATTACCAGGTTTCGTCCATGGTCACCAATCGTTACAGAAAATCATTTGGATCGCGCCGAAAAAAATCCAAAAGTTGCTCAGATGACTGGCACCGTTGACGTTTTTGATCCGCGTTGAGACATTTCGGGACACACTTCGCGGAGAGTTTCCGCATGTCCAAATCTTCATGAATGTGGACCCAAACCGCTCACGTGAGATGTCCAGTTGCTCAGCTATTGATTTAGCCGAAATCCGGCGGTCTTCCAAGATTAGCTGGTGATTTTGGGTCGTCCAGGACGAGGCGCAACACAGATGGAAAAATCACCACGTTTAAACTGGGCCACCCAGTTTTTAACGTTGGCATACGATGGTGCATGTTCCCGTAATGTTTCTGTCAGAATGGCGTGAATTTCCTTCGGCACCTTGCCTTGCAGGAAAAAAAAACTTGATGACAGCTTGCGTCTCTTTGTTGTTGAAATCCCGCGCGTCTTCTGACATGCTTCTTTTCAGCTTCTGTAACAAGAAAGAACTTGCAATTCGGCACATGAACAGACCCCCTCTTTCCAACGACACTATCGATTCCGTCCTACGACATCGGGAAGTAGGTCGGGCTAAGGACTTATCAGCACCCCCTCGTGTAATCGTTGAGAAAAACGTTTAATTTCACAAATTTTTTCCTTCACTGGTGTTACACTATTTATGCCGTTATTCTGCGGTGTCATTTTTATTACCTCTTTTTTATGTGATTTCCTTTGTTGCTTGTACTTTTGTATTTTCCTTATGTCCCTGTGCTGTCTGTGTAATTGGCCGTGTTGCTGTTGTGACAGCTCATAAATAATCATCATCACCATAAACATCAAATTTTGGACCCTTTGATCCGTTCCGTCTCCAAAGTTACAACTGCTCTCTCCAACGTTTCTTCGGTCTTCCAATTGTTCTCCTTCCTTGTGGTCCGTAGTAGTATGATTTCAAAGGGATTCGGTTTTGTGGCATTCTTTGTAAGTGCTGAAACCAGTTCCGTCTGTATTCATCTATCTTGTCTAGTATGCCTGTAATCCGTAGTTCGCGGCGTATGTAGTTGTTTGTTTGTGGTCATGAAGGGTGTAGCCTGCCAGAGGTCTCAATAACTTCATTTCTGCCGCTTTAATTCTTCGTCTTTGTAAGGCTGTTAGAGTCTAATTTTCTGAAACATATGAAAATGTAGGTAAGACTAAAGTTGTGTATATTTTCAAAATAGTTTCCGTTCTCACTTTCCTAAAAGTAGTTCTCTTACTAGTACCTATTAATTGTAAAAATTTTGCCAATTTGGATTCTACATCACTGGAAAATTGGTAAGTTATATTGCAACCTAAATAAGTAAATTGACTAACTTGTTCTAGTGTTAGTCATAAATAATAAAGAAGTGAATTGAATGTTTACCATTTTTGTTACACTGCCTACAGACATTTCAATGCCCGGTACTTCGGCAGTTTGCAGTCCAAGCCAACAAGAAATGCTACACTTGCAGTAAATGTTCAAATGTCATCATTAGTTGTCCTGGGCAATATGATACGGCTGCAGACGGGTTTCATTAGCTTACAGGAAATAAGAGGGATGTTGCTGATGTGGGAATAACTGGCTCAATTTACAGCGTTGCTAAGAAGTATCACTGATGAATGCGAAGTTTCGCCCCCTCGGTTCTAAAACAATATTAAAACAAGGAACTTCTTATTTCACGGTTTTATCCCAGTGCAACATACTGTAAAGGTAAAGGACGCCCAACGTAGTATTGGATTTACTGAGGGGAGAGTGGGGATTTAGGTGGATCTACCCGTGCCTAACCTCGGCGTTAGGTGGGGTGGGCGGTAAACGCCAAGCGCCGGCCGCTTTTCCCCCCGGAAAAGAGAGCCGGTACCCATTTTCGAAGAGTTCAGTTCCTGTAACAGTAAAAAGCCCTTTTAAAACAGCAAGTGAGACGTGATTCGCTTGCCTGCTTCTACAGTAGGCTAAAAACTATATTAACTGATGCCTTATTTTGTATTTCAGCTGTTGTCCCCTTCTCTGCAATGCCGGTCTTTGGCCAAAAGGTTCTTAATTGTCTTCTAATTTTGGTCGATTGACGCTAACCAATATTTTATCTGGCAGTTCTGTTATATCTAGACCCCCCTTATGGTAGTGTAGGCTGTGTCATCTGATGCCCCATTCTGAGGGTTCTGTAATGACTGGCAGAGACCGGGATCGAAGTTGGGGCGCTGGAGGTTGAAGAATATTCTCCGCGACGTAAAGGAGGGTGACGTCACCACGTCTAATAACAAGCCATGAAATCGTTTTTAACGAAATATTAGGGGCCTGGGAAGCAAGTCAGTCGGATTTTACGCAAAGCCTGGCTTCGCGGATTGTACTTCATTTTTAATTACCATTTATTGACCAGCACTTAATGCACCACACTGTGTATAATAAATCACGTATCAGTTACTGGTCCGGCGCGTTTCGGTGTCCACTGACACTATCTTCCGGAAGGGGGGGGGGGCAGGCTAACTGTGAATTCTTCGCAACACATCAAATGATTGTGAGAGCTGTTGAACGTTCGTTGGCAACACAGACGCACAACTCTGAATGTCAGTAAAGTTCCTGCAGCAAGGTGTATGTCTACGTCTATTGAGACAGTTAAAAGTGAAAAGAAACAGGTGCACAGCTTACTAATACCGTTGGAGTTCCCCCAGTCGTAAAATGTATAGTAAAACAGAAGGTTAAAACACTTAAAACAGTGTATTTTGTTATTGCTATATATTTCGTGCAACTGTGACATGTCTTAGCGACTTAAATTAAAATCACAATTTATTTCATGACTGCTACACTGCTTTGAGTCTCTGCACGATGTGTCGAAATGACACTGCAGGGTGTGTCGAAATGAAACTAGAGGATGTGTCGAAATGAAACTAGAGGGTGTGTCGAAATTAAACTGCAGGATGTGTCGAAATTACAGTGCAGGGCGTGTCGAAATGAAACTGCAGGATGTGTCGAAATGACCCTGCAGGGTGTGTCGAAATGAAACTGCAGGATGTGTCGAAATGGAACTGCAGGATGTCGAAATGGAAACGCAGGGTGTGTCGAAATGAAACTGCAGGATGTATAGCAATAAAACTGCAGGGTGTGTCGAAATGAAACTACAGAATGTGTTGAAATGAAATTGCAGAATGTGTCGAAATGGAACGACAGCATGTGCCGAAATGAAACTGCAGGATGTATCGAAATGTAACTGCAGAGTGCGTCGAAATGAAAATAGGATGTGTCGAAATGAAACTAAGGATTTGTCGAAATTAAACTGCAAGATATGTCGAAATGAAACTGCAGGACGTGTCGAAATGAAACATGTCGTCCTGCAGTTCTGTTAACTTCGTCGTCCAGGATGCACACGTGGGTAAAATTTCACATTTTGCGAGAGGTATGTGTGGGTTAAAATCCTCACTTTTGAAGGCCTTAGCTCACTTGTTGGAACTCATTATTCATTCAAGAGCCTCACCCACTTGAAAACATTACATCGACCTTGGAATATTTATTGATTCTAAACCTAAGGTCATCGCCATGTGTGTTACTGTAAATATTTATCTTAGTAATTAACCAACTTGCATAAAATGTTTGTTTTACAATAAGTTTATTACATGCCTCTACAGCCTCTGGTATCATCACACCTATAGGTGTGATGATACCAGAGGCTGTATAATACAATTTTGACCTCTGATGATGTGCACATGGTGCTCGAAACATGTAGAGGCATGAAATAAACTTATTGTAAAACAAAAATTTTTTTCATCAAGTTGGTTAATTACTAAGATAAATATACTGAGATGCACGGTCAGCAAAACATCAAAATACTGTACATATGTTCTTAATCTGTTTAATTGCTGTCTTGTGTTGGTGCTGTTACTTTCCATCTGCTTCCCCTTCATTGTTTGTGGATTTTATGCCCTGCTTCAGTTATACCTAATTTAAAATACGACGCTGTCATCCGGAATTTTATTACTCATGTTGATGCCAGCTCAGCCGGAACACACCCAAGTCTGCAGCTGCATATTATAACCATTTCTTTCGCCACAACCACTGCCGTCAGTTCACTGCGTCATATTAAGTAACACTGCACGCCTCACGTGAAAGGTGACACCAATTTGATTCACCGCTTTTCTGTCTTTTCCTTTGGACACTTCTGGAGTCTCAGAGACTTATATTTGCTCAATATTTGCTGAACATGCTTAAGTTATTCTTTTGCTAGGGGCCATCATTTGCTAATATTTGCTGTTGGAATTTTAATGTCTTAAAGGGGAAAAATGTTTTGCACACAGGACACAGGTTTGCACAGTTTTATATCGAGTGTTCAGTGTACAAATGGGGCAAAATGCCCATAGCTTTATCTACAGAGTCTTGTAGCTTATATTGTGTGTGTGTGTGTGTGTGTGTGTGTGTGTGTGTGTGTGGGTGTGTGTGGGTGTGTGTATGTATGTATGTACATGTCATACATCTGTACAAGTTTGAAGTCAGACCTTTGTACTGTGTGGCTCGAAAGTGTCCTTACAGTCGATATTTAGCACGACTTCTGTATTGTCAGGTGACCATTTCGTCACGCTGTGTACACAGCTCAGTAGAATAAGCTAGATCTGAATATGGTTTGAATAAATCAAGCCAAGTGTGTCGTTCATTTAACCCTGTGTAAATTTTTAATAGACGAATAAAGTAGTTTGATATAAAAATGTATTTCGTGTCGAAACAAATAACTATTTTACGCATTGAATAGTAGCCTTTGATTAATTAAAATCCTTTATCATAGATGTCATTTTATCTCCCTATATGTGAACCGTCTGTGAGCCAAATCCTTGGTGTGAGTCACACAGTGGTTTCCTTGTTTGCCGTTGTGGTTGTGTTCTCTGTGAGGTATGCGCTGAGGCAGAAGACACTATTTGACATCGAACATGTAGTTCACTATAGTAAAACCAGATGGCAGCAAACAGATATTAGATAAACGCTTGGTTTTCTCTAAGAATAAAGAGAGTACCGGCGAAAGAGGCCGTGGAGTAGCGCGTGAATACGCGATGACCTTCGGTATGTATCTGTACGAGCCTGCTTCTGGACACGGCAAAATGTACGTTGCTGTAACACGAATAAGGAATCACACAAATATTGCGGTTTGTTTGTGAGGCAGAGACGCAGCATGAAGGGACGTTTTGTCAGATGATAGAAAATCAACGAAAAGTGTTGTAGTAAAAGAGGTACTGAAAAACTAAAGTAAAATGTATTTTTTTTCATGAAATGCATATCAGTTTCTGCACGATAAAATGGGGGCATCCTGACATGCTTAAAACACATTAATAATAACTAACAATTAAGGTATTGATTTAATAATTATCATTATTAATTAATTGAGTAAATGGAACAGAGCCCTTTATGAAAATCTACTAGTTCCACAGCTAATCGAGGAATTTCCCCTTCCAGATTTCCTGTAACTTGAAAGTTCATTACCATTTTCACAACAGCCCGCCACTTTCCGTATCCCGCGTCAGATTAATCCAGCCTACGCTCGTATATCACATTTCTTTAAGATCCGTTCTAATATTATCCTTCTATCCACTCCTAGGTCTTCCAAATGGTCTATTTTATTCAGGGTTTCTACTAATATTCTACATGCGTCTCTCTTCTCCTCCATATGTGTTTGAAGCCGCGCCCATCACGGCCGTGTTATGCAATTTTATTTCGAACTCCCTCAACCTATATTATTCCAGCCGCGTTGTAGACCAAGTTTCACACCCACATAAAGCAACAGGCAAAGTAAGTTATCATGAACGAAAAAATTCAACAGGCCGTGTAGCAGCGCGTGACGGACACGTGGCGAGTTCATTATAATTCTGTAGGCCTATGGTTTGACCCTTGTTCATTTAATGAAATGCTCTCTGTTGTTTATCTTTTGCATATTCCTCTTAACCAGTTTTCGTTTTTTAATTTTTACGTGTTTGTTGCTCTTATGTGTTCATGCTCACTCGGTAATTGGCGTGAATAACTAAGCATTTAATTAGCAGTGTTATTATAGACGTAACAAACAATCTTCTGAAGACATACATGTACAACTAATGACATAGCAGTTTATACGAGGTAGAGGTCACTTAAACCTGAAAAGCCTGATTGGCTGGGAATGGAGACAGAAGACCAAGGAACGGGATGGGAAAGTATGTGTTATACTATACCAAAGAGATAAATTTTGCAGTCGGTTCTTAATATCTTTATCAAGTGATTTATTATGAAACGCGAAGTGTACAGTACTTGTTCATGCCTTGTATGTGTTATAGTAGGCTGCATGTGTGCTTAATAACCCTTTAATTCCAAGAGTAACCGGAATTATAGTTGAAGATTCATTTCGTACCGCGCAGTAAACACAGAGCGTTTGGGATGTGGAGACCAAACGGTCAGTTCTTTGCAGGTAAATAATCCACTTTGTTGTCGAATTAACGTAAAACACATGAATATATACTATAGGTAGAATGTAGGGTTCATGATTGTGCAAACTGGTGATACGTATAATAACCACTGGTGAGCTTAATAGGACGTAATAAATTTAATCGTTAAGTTTTATGTTTTTGTGTAACGACAGTTGCACCTGTTTGTATACAGGGTGTCCCAGGAGGAATGTGCCAGACTTCGGGAGAGTGTTCCTTATGTTAAAGTATACCGATATAACCCAAAACACCTATATCCAAAGTTGAACCGTTACGGAGATAATGGCCAGA
>Ga0131853_10016961_pt1 | contig 13279 bp, 9 predicted proteins | sample TergutLab28metaG_FD_92764 | JGI IMG/M metagenome (GOLD analysis project Ga0131853, IMG submission 92764) | Labiotermes labralis P1 segment gut microbial communities from Petit-Saut dam, French Guiana - Lab288 P1 (version 2) (version 2) | ecosystem: Host-associated > Arthropoda: Insects >...
AAAAACGTATAAATAAAAGCCAGGGGAGAAAATTGTTGCCCCACACCTAAAAAAAAAAAAAGCTTTTTACTCCAACGTTTTTTTAAAAAATTGGGGGGGGGGGGGGGGGTGGAGGCCTACCTGTTACGATACTTCATTACTGATTTGGTCAGTGTGTGTCTTGCCAAAGGAGTAAAGAAGGAAGGATGAAGGGCAGAAACTAAATACCACTTTAGCTTCTTCCACATGACAGTGTGCCAACATGCCCACACCAAAGACTGAAAATTACTTCTACATACTAAGAATTTTAATAAATTCTAATTCATGTAAATTATTTAACAAATATAATTCTTTCAAACACCAGCATTTCTTCTGATGATGCAGCACACTTTAAAACATAACTAATTCATCATATACAGTTTCAAATTCATGGTGTGTTAATAAATACATAAACAAGTCCTTCACATAAGTAAAGGTTAATCATGATGTGTCATTTTGCTTTTAACATATATTGTGACATCCAGTGCATAATGTAGCTGGATTTTGCAGTTTAACCACTTTTACCACATTTCACTGCTTACTGTGTAATGTCATAATAAAAAGTGTGCTACCTCCACAGTTAGTGTGCCTGATACTTCATCTGCTTCGTAAGGCCGGGACTGAAGGGAAATAACTTGTCTCTGGCTGGGGTTAATGAGTAATTCCTCTACTCCAACAATACCCAGACCCATGAACCTATTGGCCTTGTTTGCACGGTCATATATCTCAAACAGAAGTTCTGCTGTATTCGGACTCAAATCACTGCAAAATGAAACAAACACCTAAGTCAGTTTTTGTCTTCTGGTTACCATTAAATGCATACACTTTTAAAGGTGACACAATTTCACAATTATGATGTTTCATATTTTTACCCTTGGTAATCATTATATCCTGCAGATTAGAAAATATTTTATACATATTCTCCAAAATTTAAAAATACCGGATCCTCTTAAAGCAGTACTTACACTCCCTAAATCAGACTAATTTATTTCCATAATTAGGTGTATCACCACGCTTCATTTCAATTTACTGCTCCTTCTACCTAATGACATTAGTGATAACTGGTAACTTAAATTTCTATCCTCTTTCATTCATATAATTAAACATTTCAATCATGTTAGTTTTAAATTTCTTTCATTTTTATTCCACCTGTAGTTCAGTTCCTACTGGAAATTACATGCTATCATACAGCAAACATCATAATGAAGACCATCTCTTAGTAGACAATTTTGCCACACTTTCCGTTAGCAAGATGGTGTTCAGCAAAGCTGCTCATACGGAATCATTTCTTTCATGGCCCTTGTCCATTATGAAGTGTACACATAACAAAAAATGACCAAAAAGACAGTGTGTGAGGGACAGGACTTCTTGCCATCATAAAACTAAAAATACAGTCAAAAACCTACTAATTTGGACCTGATGGGAAGTCACTCTGATCCTCTAGGCTGAGGTTCAGTGCCTTCATCTTCAGGGGACTCAAGATCCAAGAGGAATGTCAGTTGTCCAAACTTAATACCCCTGATGATGATCATGATGATAACACACATTTCTTTAAAACACCAGAAACTGATTACCCACTGTCATATCCCAGGTGCATGAAGTTTTCACACTATTGTTATAAATGTGATGTAATTTCTATGGTAAAAAAAATTTTTTTAACATTAAAATAATTCACCCTTTCCATAAAGTAATGAGGTCTAATAATGTATGAAGCCTAGCTTCCAGGCCTCACGCAGTGCTAACATTAAGGGGTAGCTTTATAATCACCCGCTTACAATTGACCGCCATGTGAAGTCAGTTTACAGTTACTGATGGTTAACTGCTGGCTATGTCAAGTTTCAGTAATTTGAATCTCAGGCAAATGTTTCCAGTAATAAGGATGTCTTGCAACAGAATTTTTTCACCATTTGTTAACAAATATAAGGATTTTCCATATGTGTAAGGCACACAGGATTGAGAAATCTACACATTGCAATTAGACAGCATATTTTAAGCATTTGTACTCCTCAGGCCAGAAAAGGGTTTTCTGGAAAACCACCTCTCTGTCCGCATTCCACTAAATTTGCTCATCTTAGCCTCTCAATTTATCTATCCGTTCGTTCAAGAGATCTCTATATTAGGTACCCTTAAGTTATATGACTTGCACAGGTGCCAACTGCAACAAAATCAATAATTCCAACACCAATGTGTACAGTATTACCATTTACATGCAAAACAGTATTTTCTACAACAAGACTGTAAAAATATATAGTGAACACTTAATAAGCACTGTCAGGTCAAGACAATCTTTGGTACTAACATCTTTCACTGAACTGAATGGATTTTTAAACTATGTTGCTATCACAAATACTGTGTAATCTTAAATGGATAAGAAGCACTGTGATCGAGTCCTGGTGTCAAAAAGACATACTTTTCCATTGTATAAATGTTATGTTTAGTTTAAATATTTTTGTGGCTATCAATGATCAATGTCTACACAGTGTACTCAGTAACATGTTAACTGCACAAAAGATTAAGCCAATACCTCAATGGTATCTCCAGAATTACAGAATATTACCTCTCTTTCTCGCATTAGGTATAACTGTAAGTAATATGCAAAGCGTAAATGTTAGCATAACATTCGTAGCCCCATCTGCAAATAGGCCTCTTAAGTGTGCACTGTATGCTTTCACAGTCATGCTTTACTTTTTCTGTGAGCTTAGGGTATATGGGCACAAGTTCCACCCTCTGCCCTCCACATACTCAGAGAAATCAAATTCTGTTCAAAGAAAGTTATTATTTGAAGGACTCACAAAAGAAAATGTTCATCCCATACAGGATTGTTGGTGTCTTTTTTAACGGAGGTTGAATTCTTTTGTGGAGGTTCATCCATTTCCACAACACAGAATGGTTCTGAACAACCTGCACAAAAAAACTATCTTAATGTGACAGAAAAGAAATTAATATTTTTCAAAACATTTTAAAATTGAAAGTAAACACAGACACTCACCCGTATATATGGTACAACTACATAAACAATTACCTTTTTTTGCACCAAGAGAAGTGGCTTTAATAACTTTCACCAAAAGCCTTTTTTCTGTTGAAGTCTTTGATGGAATGGATGAAAATTGTGAACCCATCTGCAAAAACACATAAAACACAGTACTTTCTTCCTACACTGGTTATAAGGCATTGACGTGATACAGAATCATGATGAAATATGTAAGATTAATAAACATTTCATCAACAGTAAGAAAATCAGTGTCAAGCTATAGTGTACATCATGTAACAACACCTAAAAAAATGGTATTATCCTGAAGTTGTAACTGATCTGTGGAGAATGAAGGAAGAGGTGTAAAGTCATATCAAACATTATGACAGGAAGCCAAGACTAATGTTCACATAGAAATATGAAACTAACATACTGAAAAAAAAAAAAAATATATATATATATATAAAACACAACTGAAATATAAAAGTAAACCATGTGGACTATTTCAAGCCCACAACCGTTTATTACGTTTCTTTTCCTGTGCTGGAACTAGATAGCATTACAGTACCTTGTAGTGTCTAATAACAAACAATAAACACTCAGCTTCATTTATTTCAGTGCACTTTCTGACTTACTCAGGAATTCCAGTAAAAACTAAATATACTTACTTTCAAACCAATAGCGTGTCCTTTATTATTTATACATCATGAAGAACATCATATACAGATTAATAAGACTTGTTTTGCCAGACACTATGGAGTACATACCATACTATCGTAATGGACTGGAAGTATGTAGGGTGGAGAGGCTCGTTGCCTTATAAGCCGTGGACACGTGGCATACTGGTTGAAGTTGAGGTGCACCTCAGTGTTCCTGAGGGCTAAGATCACAATTTCTGATATCACATCCTGAAGCTGCTGTTCATCCAAGTTATTCTTTATGCTCCCAACTGGGGCAAGTGCAACTTTAATCTGAAACATGCACATATCCTTCTATTCCTAAACTCCAAACATGGACAACATTTCATACTACCTTCCCATCTACACACAGGAAGGATTTCTTCAGCAAATGAATCTGTTCTGACAAGCATACAGCAAGGGAATAATACAGTGAAGTTACATTAGTTATTAATAGCCCTTGTCACTGACACGGTGCATGTTCAAAAATTCTGAATGATAAAACTTAGCAAGTGTTAATGTTATTAGTACCCATACTGAAAATAAAAATGGAAAGTAGTTTCATCAATCATATCAATAATACTCTCCACTCCAATAATACAACATACATGTTATGAAGACACACAAGTACCACACACCACACCTTGTTACCTACACATAAATATGATAATCAGTATCACATGTTTCAAATCTGGAAGGAGGTTCGGAGGAGTACAGGAAAGTTGCACTATTCAGCAATAGATTTTAGACTACGAGAAAGATGGTGCAGGGAAATTACATATCATCAGCTGCCATCCTTCAGAAATACTTCACTGACAAGTGTAACCACTGAGGGATCCCTCATTACTCTTTAACTAGTTCTGTAACTAAATTCACATGTCTTAAACCAGTAAATATCACATTTAAAGTAACAAAAATAGATGCATTGTATCAGGTGTTAACAAAACAGTACTCTGTATGATCCTATAACACCATGATCAGTACATGTGACTGAAGTTGTTCATGTGACTTATGTATTGTGCCATGTGCTTTAAGTACTGTGTTTGACCATTCTGATTTCTGTCTTACTGAAAAGGGTGAAGGGTGTATCAATGTTTCAGGTGATCCAGCTACCTCCATCTTCCATCTTTATAATTAAGGCATCAGGTTTCTCCACACCCTTGGTAATAACATAAAAAGTATGCAGTGCCACAACCCACAAAATGTAATTATAAAGAACACCGTCATGGTGAAAACTTCTGCAATTATGTTACTATAAGAAAATAATGCTAGATACAGGAATTAACATAAAAATGTTTATGAAGTACCACTTTTGTCATAATTGACACAATAATATATAGAGTTTTCTACAACAATAGCCAGTAAAGTCACTTACTATACATACTTGAGGAATATATTTCTTGTCACTATGAACTTGACTGCTTAACAGTTAAGATGCTTTTTTAAGTACCAAACTAGTCCACCACACACAGTACTCACTTATTCTAAGAAAAGCATTTTACGTGCATTCCTGTTTTAATGCTGGCATCAGTAAAATACATTTGCTCTGTTCACAGAATATTTAAATATATAAAAATCTCACAAGGACCCTCAACTAGCTATGGAGACAAGTGATTTCTATCAAACCTCTTCTCAACCTGCCAATGTCCCATACCTAGACCACAAGTGAGGAACTTGTCTTATTGATGGGAAATGTGACTCACATCCGGCCAGCCATCGCATTTCACGTTTGCTAGGAGTTTTTCCGTAATGCAGACGATGTTGAGCCTGGCACGGAACCTATTCACATTCACTCTGAAGTGAGATACTTCAACTTTCTCGCCTCTCTGACGAAAAGCCTTCAGCTGCATGGCAGGCGTTGCCTCGCAGTCGCATGTTATCGTCTACAAAAACAGAAAGTATTGTATCAAGCACAATGTGGAAAGCATAACACAATGCCTGCATTAAAATTAAACATAATTATGTAAATAAGAAACTCATTCCAGATGCAATATAAATGTGACAAATTACAGACATCATACAGTAGTAAGATTGAGTTTGTGAAGGAAGTAAGAAAAGTCATCTGTCTGAGACTGTCAAAAAGCTTGTTTCTTCTGACCATCACAGGTACACAGGTGAGGAGGAGGAGGAAGCTTATGTCAACAGAGTATATGGGTGGCATATTTCAATACCACACTTCCCAATGGCATAGAAATATTTAACACCGCCTGAACTAGAATGAAATCTTGCGTACAACCGTGAACATTTATATACCACAGACTGAATGTCCATAATAATAAAATGACTGCATTTTGGCAGTCAACAGGATTTGGTTAATAAAAAAGCATGAGAACATACGGTAACAATCGACTTGCAAATAAACACACTGAAAGTTACTTTTCTCAAAAAATTTTATACAATGTTCAATCTACAGAATCTCAAGGGCTAGACAAGAGCTTTGTATTCTCATATGGTTAACTACATCAATGGTTGTAAAACATTACCAGAAGCAAAAAGAGATATGTTTGCTTTGTGGACAAGTCACATGCTCATATGATACCTATATGACTGTCATGTGACAAGTTTGAATGCATGAAACAAAAGGGTGCCTTGTCCATTTGTAACTAATGAACAACCAACAAAGTGGCATCTTCATTGGCAGTTCTCAGAGAATCAAAAATCTCACACATTCAGATTCAGCAGAAAGTTTCCAAGAAACATGACAGTTCCTCATTAACCCAAAAAAAATTTAGCAGTAGACACTTGTTTAGACAACTCATAACAAGAAAAAGCAGCTGTTTGCCAAACACACAGAACACCGCAGGTGGATGACTTGACTGCCCTTGATAATGCACCATGCAATATAGTAGCCCAGTAATCTGGAGAGATTCCAATACGGTGCTACAGAAGTTGGCAATGGATGGTGGGTGGGAACATAGGTTTAAAATACTAACCAAGAGACCTGCAGCTAAGAACAACATGGGCTGTAACCCTGTTTCTCTGATAATGTCAGGGCGTATTTGTACAGTTAACTGCCATGCTCAGTCAGCTAAGCAAACACCCCTACATAAATCTCACACAGTACATCATTTTAAGGTATTATTAATCTTCTGCCCAGTTTCTACATCACATGTTATTCTGTCATTCCATCAACTAAACGGGCATAGCAAAACGAATGTACCATGCAGTCAGTAACCTACTGGACAAGCGTGGTCTGGGTGTAACACACAGATTGATCAGTTGGCTGTTGGGCACAGAGTGCATAGTTTCCCTTTTTTAAAAGCTTTCATACTGTTCATAATTTTTGTAAGATGGCCAGGTTTCAGACTGCATACTGTTTAAAACTCTTGCCTTTAATTCATTTCTAGTTTACTAAAATGATCATCACACTACAAAATTTACAAAATTGTCACTATTAAACACAAATTTCAATCACAAATGTCACTGTGAAGGCATTATACTACTACACACAATTATGTAAACTACTGTGACCTTAAATCAAGCAAAATCACTGACTTTTTGGCAGCTCTTAAATTCTTGCATGGTTTTGTGTTCCATTATTCATCATGATAATGTCATGGGGGCAGTTCGTCCATTAATTCTGTATGAACTTCCATTCAGCTGCCTAGCCAGTTTGTTCACAGGAGTGATGGAGGTGCTAATCTTTGCTTAGGAACAAGGGTTTTGGGCTGGTCAACACAAGCCAGTCAGTGCTGTGGTGGTGTGCAGAAGGTGGGAACCCTTGAGTACCACCATGCTCACTATGCATGGCACTTCTCTCCATGGTCTTATTGCAAGCAAGTATAAGGCCATGCATACCACTGACCAATGTTAGGAACGCGAATAAATGGGTGTCACACACAGTATTTTTTTCCAACCGACATCATAAACAAATCAATCTCTATTTTTTCTTTAGTTCACTCTCCCCTGTCCACTTATCTCTTGTTTGAGAACACACCTGCAGTTTTAGTCCATACGTAAGTTAATGCTTGCATAAGGACATCTCTCCTGATAGAAAATGTTTCCATTTCAATGATCACCGGTTAGTAAACTGTTCTAAGAATTAGCAACAGGTACACAATTCTCTATTTGCTGCTGTGAAATAGAAAGACATTACTGTCGATAACTATCTGTACAAACCACTTTAAATTCCGTCAATAGTTTCCAGCCCTTCTCTCCCCTACTTTTTTCTAGAGGGGAAGGGCTACAGCAAAATGTATACATATATATATATTGTTCATTTACAAACAAAAAGTCGAAAACACTTCTAATATTGCTCTTCAGTGTATCGAAAACCCATCGCTTGCGGAAAAACCCAAATGGCGCCGTTGCTAGGATACGAGGAAAAACTTAGTGGGGGAAACTCGCCGTTCAAGGGAAAACCAACCGACTGTAGCTGCTAGAATACGTGAAGGGGAATCGGACAAAACGAAACCCCCAAACTAGCGTCATTACTAACACACGGCATAAGCTCACTCAGGGAAAACTTAAACTACAGCCGTTGCTAAGATACCCGGAAAACCACCTATGGGTAACCCACCTCTAATGGAACATTCAAACTACAGCTGTTGCTAGGATACGGGGAAACCCAACACTCTACAGTAGGAACTTTGGTAGGATACAAAAAAAAAACGCGACTATGTTCCTCAAAATGGACTGCAGACGTTTTTGCACGGTCACTTTAGTAATTAGATATTTTTGTGCACACCTGCACTGGACTCATGACACGCAAGGAACAGATCACAAAAACAAAGGATGTGTAACCCTCACTGACTGGACGCTGAATCGTGATTCTTACCGTCAGCTGCACAAAATGTAACACGCATCAGTTTCACAATATTTGCAGAAACCACAGCATCAGTTCTTAAGATGGCTAAGAATTTTTAATGGAGCAAATATCAAACAGCATACGTATATACTGCTAGGTGCAGCTGTAACTTTCAAACGTTCAACAAGCCAAATGCCATCCTTATTGATGTCACAAACTGTAAATGGTTGAACGACAATACGTGCTGTACCGGGATAGTGCGTCATATGCACATTTCTACGGTATGTAAAACATATCCGCAAAGCGGCTAACAGACGGTTGTTTCTACTTTTGTCAGTATCTCTTCACGTTGATGGATTCTGGACGCGCGTATTACATAAACATGCAGCCATACATCGTGGTTACCACGACATTTGTAACTTTTATTTTTGAACATGGAACTTGAAACATAAACAAAACATGGAACCCCCTCCACAGGGCTACGTACACTGTAACCCTACTGAAACCGCTTTGTTACTAAACTGGATATTTTTGAAGCCCTAGTTTTGCCCGCTTTGACAACTTCAAACCCATCCCCATTTAAAAATAAATGGAAGGTATAAACGAGTAGTAATAATCAATTAACATAAACGAGTAGCAATAATAAATTAACAGTCAATGCATATTAGACGTAATTACGACAGCCATGTCTGTCAAGTTGTTGATCCCGTTCAGACTCGACGCCCAACAGCAGCGGTGACACGCAATTAACTTACGTACAAATAGGTCAGTTCCGTAAACCAACGGAGAAGGGAAAGTACAGTGGTACAAGTCCCTCAGCAAGTGGCCGTTTGAACAAAGGTTACAAAAGAATCGCTATAGAGGTTGCTGTCTACTGCGTTATGGCGTCGCATATTCTGGCAATTATCACAGACAATCCGGCCGCTCCATCCTCTCAACTGAACCCTGAACATGGAAGCAGCTGTTTCCTCTGAAATGCTGATGGTCACCAACCAGACTACACGATATAAAAATTGTAATTTCCATTTTCTACCGTGCCGAAAACCTCTTATCTCGTGTTATCGGATCATTCGTTCTAAGTGATTAGGCCCTGCAGTGCTCTCATTATAAACCGCTATCATTAGCACATGTTAACGTTTTTCTAACAAACATCTAACAAACAATCAACTAACTTCATAGAACGAAGTCCACCTTGAGAAGCAAAAAGTCGCCCAATTTGTGAAGAAACTGCCCGTCCTTTATGGAACCTGGAGGTTCATTATTGTGTTGTGACAGCCCAACTCTTCCCTGAGCAACATATACCTATAACCGGTATATGGAGTTTAAGTCTTTTATTAAGTGTCAAAATTGTACATTTGGTAGATAGATCAGATTTGTTTAAAATTAGTAATTCAGTTTATGATGGAAGAGAAATTGTAAGGAGTCTGTACAGCAGTTTACAGTGACAGAGAATTTTATGGTGGGTATAGTGAGCTAACAGTTTCGATGTTTGTCAGTGTCAAACTTGATGGATTAGGAAATGTTTTGGAACAACTGACGTTGTAAACTTTGACAAATTTTGGACATCTTAAATCTTGCTAGGAAGATTTACAATAGTAGGCACGCTTGCACATTAAGAGAAATCAGTAAGACGCGTGAAGGCGTTCACACGGGTGATGACAATGAAACAAGGTTACATAAATGGGAGCCAACGGAGTTAAAGTATTCAAAATTTTAACTTTTGAACCCATTAGGAAACAGTGAAATTTAACATTGTAGCCAATCGGGAATAGTAAGAATATTTAAGGGGGGATGAACTAGAAGCTTGCGAGTTTTGAAAACCTAACGCAAATAAGAGTCTGTTATATGCCCTGGAAGTGACAAGTTGTGTACGCGATACCAAGGCTAGTAGTGCATACATTTTTCAAAGGCGCATACATCCACACACGTCTGTAAATTCCAACAACCGTGAAATAATATAAATAATATTAATAGTTTCCAGTTATTTACAAAATTACTGTTCCACCACTTAGAACACTTAGATTCCCTAGGAGAAAGACATGCAAACCGACTGAAGAGCTGGGTGGGTTGTATACCTTATAGCGAAATAAAAACATTTGCTAGCAAAAGACATGGCATTATCCAGCAGCGGTATAACGAGGAAACTCGGCCTTTACCTCTTTATTATTCACAGAAAACATATTACACATCAAACCAACATCCCATACATGTAAGGGTGTTTTACAAGCCAGTCAAGAAGAGATAGGAAATTTGGTAACAGTAATGACAGAATTATACAAAGATTCCGTTCCTCTGGGATTTGACGCTGCATAACTGGGTTACCGGAATCAAACCGGTTGCCTTGAAATGTCGGTATCCGACTGCCCACTGATACGGCCTCATATCCCACGAGAAAGAAATTCTCAGCTACATCGCTGCCAAAACCTCGGAACTCAACAAATTATTTAACTCTCCAAATCATCGTTGAACATGGCGACAATGGCTGGCAATCTGGCTTCACATCCAGAGACCTCTTCAGAACCACGGTCAGTATACCGATTATCATACAGAAACAAGAGACAGGAGGTGAGACAGCGGAGCCAGATAACTAACTAGACTACAGGCTAGACGGCCGAGAAATCTTTTTCGATATCCGGAAGAGGAAAGAGATTCTTCTCGTTTCCGAAACATCCAGACCGGCTTCCGGGCCTAATCAGCCTCCTACTCAATGACAACCGAGGGATTTTTCCTGCGAGTACAGTGGCCGGGACGTGAAGCTGAAAAATCTGTCTGTTGCTGGTGTTAAGAATAAGCAGAGGTATAAAACCAATCCCTCACATTTCTTCACTGCGTGCAAGGAGATAGCTTAACTTTTAGCGACAGCCAGCCTAGAAACTGTCTGTTGCGCGCCTACTTCCTACCTCACGGTGCATAATTCACCCACCATTTCTGTGTGAATACAGCAGTGCATCGCCACACACACACACTTCAGAATCCACACACGTTTTATTCCCAGCAGGCCTAAACGGGAATACTTTCTTTTTCGGCCCCGTAAACCGTCACACTTTCTTTATGCGACGTGTCGTAGTTGGTCATGTTTTAACAAACGAACTGTATATAAACTCTGCCACAACAGCCCCTGTTGCGAAGGGCAGAAAACAGTGGACTGGACAAAAACACACGAACGAAACGATAATTGGCAGAGAAACAAAGAATCCCCCTAAATGCTAGGAAATCCCATCTGAACAGACCTATGTTGAAATTAATATATATATATACATATATATATTATTTGTGATTTTAAAAATGTCTAAAATAATTTTTATCAGACCATTATTACACGTTAAACATTTACCTACGGCCAGACGAAGCTCGGTAGTTCGGTTAATTCCAACCAGACAGGCATCAGTTTTTCACTGACGTCCTTATAGCGCAATACAAGGTCAAAGTTCAAATAACTAATCATTGCCAGCACGGTATGTCAACAAAACTGGCTGCCATTTTGATACACATGTGCTATGAAAATGTATGAACGTTCTTACATTTTAAATGATATGAGATAGCAGGGGTAAGTGAAAAATTGCATTAATTCCCAAATTAACTCCACGCAGAACATTATCTGGTCAGGGCTAAATCCTTATTATTGTTACGCACATAACTTTTAAACTATCACTGATGTAGCTTTGTTAATACCATAGAATATTCTAAGCTCAATTCGTGGATTTACTTGTGAAGAAGTACGCTATGCGAACTAGCCACGAAACTGCAGGTACTGTACATATTGTGTGTTCGGAAGCCTGCGAGCAAGTGGAAAGAAATACTGTCTCTGGCAGTATTTCTAAATCAATAAAAGGGGGCCCATCGCCTTATCGAATCACACTAAGTTCACTGATATAAATATGCGGAGTAGAATGCCTGTTATAAACAAACATTCCTTCATCCTGCTTGCCTCCCAGTTTCTGCCCGCTCACATTTTTTTTTTTGGCATTAATCCAGTCTTCGCTTGTACCTAGGGTACAGCTGGCTTAAAACCCGATTACTAAGAAACCAACAAAAATATTTTCAACTTCGCTGAAAATATTTTTTCGAAAACTGATGAAAGGTTTCAAGAAAAACCTTGTAGATAAACTCTTGTGCTCCAACTGACCCAAAACCCACTCCGAACTCCTCTTACGGCGCAAATGCGACGACGATGTCGGTACCCCACAGTTCCACAAGTAGCTTACAAGTGAATGACCGAGATGCCTAGCGTATCTCACAGACATACCGCAAAATGTCTGCAATGCAGTGACTCATCCAACAAGCAAATTTTTGGCAGGAGAGTCGGTTATTTTTTGAAGATGGGGGGGGGGGGGGGGGGGGGTTGCTGGCAAATAATTTCTACCATTCCAGCTTACTACAGCAAAAGCCTACACATGGGCTGTTTAAGGAAGACAGGTTGTATTGATAGCGATAGTGTACGTAATGGTGAGGGAAAAAAATTTCGATTGAACACTCATCTACTTCTGAACAACTACCGATATAAGGCTGTTTGAATCTACAAATACAAGAGCATTTTGAATGGTAATAAAGAAACATAAATTACTTACTGTTATTTTTATTTTAATTTAATGTTTCAATGGCAAGCATGTTGCAGTTCTCAATAAATATTCGAACATCCCGCTGTCAACCTCTACACGCTTTGCAACTCGTGTGCGAAAATCGCGTGTTGTTCGTCTGAGCTGATCTTCACGGTTTTTTTTAATGAGGGCAGGAGGATCCAAAACGCCAGCCAGCAATTCGTCTCGTGTATCCACTGTTTTTTTTTTTGGGGGGGGGGGGGGCAAACGTCTCTTTTGTCCCCCCCCCCCCACCAAAAACCAAACAGAATATGGCCTTAAATTTTTG
>Ga0131853_10016962_pt1 | contig 13278 bp, 5 predicted proteins | sample TergutLab28metaG_FD_92764 | JGI IMG/M metagenome (GOLD analysis project Ga0131853, IMG submission 92764) | Labiotermes labralis P1 segment gut microbial communities from Petit-Saut dam, French Guiana - Lab288 P1 (version 2) (version 2) | ecosystem: Host-associated > Arthropoda: Insects >...
TGTGTGTGTGTGTGTGTGTGTGTGTGTTTCGAAAGATCTCTGGCCATAATCGCACATGTTTATTACCCGCTGAAATAACAATTATTTACTCTCGAGTATGTATACACGCGGTGATCACCCTGTGACTGTACCCCTTTGTCCTGTGAATCGTAACAAAGCTTTCAATTAACATGTCCTCTCTGCCCCCTTCACCCCTCTTGCTCGATGTCCCACCATGGTTGGTCCATTTAGCCCCCGGCCCAGTGGAGTGCTGGGTTTCTGCACAGGGCTAGCTCATACCCCAAGCAACCCCCGGCGTAATATTGGTTTTTATTATTACGTAAGCTCGAAAAGGGGGTGCAGCCTGCCATCCTCACAGCATACAGATTGTCGGATGTGATGATGATAATAATAATAATGATAATATAATCGTATACAGTATAAAGGATCAAACACATGAGACTGCTGCTCCTCTAAACATGTACTATATGTACGTGTGTAAAGGAGTCAATGACGTCACCGACAGTATTTACGCTTTGAGTTGAAAAGTCAATAATTTTACTTGCTCACTTAAAATTAAGTCTCCACATTTCATTGCAGAATTGTGCTCTAAATTAAACATGCCTATTGGTTTGATGTTTAAAAATCAGGCTTTTGTGCATTTAGGCGTTTCTTTTTTTTTTAGAACAAAGAGCGATTAGTTTGCTCAACGACGTTGAGAAATTTTCTTTGTAACTGTGACAGTGTGTTTACATCCAGGTATAGGCTCATTTTTAATAAAGAAATGAAATTCATGCTTTAAATGAATAAAGTAAAAAATCAATTCTTTGTTACAAATTTAGTGTATGTCTGTCGAGTTTGTACAGCTTCTTCTGTATTTTAGTTTTTTACTATTTAATAAAGTGAAAATTTAGCAGTAACTTGTGCAGGTATATATTTGTGCTGGCAGTCCCGCGCTAATCGGCTTTATTTTTTTCTTTGTTCATTGTTTTTCAAAGGAAGAATAACAGAGATATTTACTGTCAAATTTCATAAACGCTTGGTTCTCAGAATTGAAGAGAATATTTTATTTACTCTGAACCCAGTTTTGTGTTGTATTTTAGTGTGTTGCCTTTTGGGGTTGGCACCTGGAAGGTTGTCTACGAATGTTTACTTTATTTATTTCTGTATTTGCTGTTGATCGACGCTTTCAACAAGTCATAATATAGGCCTAAAACATTGATTGGTAGAATTAGAAATGGAAATGTCCCCTTTGAAGTTAAACCCAAAGTATTTTCAAGAAATGAGAAAATCCATGGAAAACCTCGGAATAATTAAGGAAGTCCGAAGTTTGCCTCACTTTTCTCGGTAAAAGCGACTTCCTACCTCCACATTCTACCTTGAACTCAACACAATCCGCTGTCAAGCTATAATTTGATGCAGTGTACCTCGTAACTTTTCAGCACCGTGACAGGCTAGCTCAGACATGTGAAATCCTGTTTTGTAAGTTTCGCTTACTTTTTGTCACAGTATTTTTGTTAGCGCTCTATCAGAGCCTTGCATTAGGCACAGCTCAGCAGGTTATAGTCACTAGGCTGCTACGAGCAGTCAGTGACTTGGATTAGGCACAGCTCAGCAGGTTACAGTCACTAGGCTGCTACGAGCAGTCAGTACCTTGGATTAGGCACAGTTCAGCTTGTTATAGTCACTAGGCTGCTACGAGCAGTCAGTGCCTTCGATTAGGCACAGCTCAGCTTGTTATAGTCACTAGGCTGCTACGAGCAGTCAGTGCCTTGGATTAGGCACAGTTCAGCTTGTTATAGTCACTAGGCTGCTACGAGCAGGTCCACTAATGAGAAGTCGAGGTTTACGTCCCAGTGTGGGGAAAAACTTTCCTTTCCCCAAAACGTCAAAACCGGCTCTGGGCTACACCCAGCCTACTATTTTGTGGGTAATGGCAGTTTTTTGTCCGTAATGAAGCGGACTGAGCGGGAAGCCGATGGCTTACCTACATAAGGCACCGTGGTTAAGAATGCATTGAGCTACATCACCATTCTCTAGTAAGTCTTTTTTCCATGGTGCTTAATATAGCACCAAAACATTATACAGTATCTCTCGGACCATCCCTTCTAAGTAACATTAATGCCTATACCAACATAAAGCTATTTTTAATTTCAACAACAAATCGTTAAAAACAAATTTCGCCAAATATAAGTAACTTGAGAAGGTTTCAATTCATGTATGAAACGCAAAAGACAAGGTAGAGTCCGTGAACTGAAGGGTGCTGCTACCTAATGGCATTTGTTCTGTTACGGTGGGGCAGTAATACTGACACAAACAGTTACCGCCGTTCATACAAATAATTCGCGTAGCCTTGTATGATTGTAAAATGTAGAGTTGTCCCCACATTTACTTGCGATTTTCACAGGTACACTTTTCAGTGATATAGCCTTCTATATCACAAGAGGAGATGGATCTGTAAATAACTGAATATGTACGATATACAATATTTAGTCGGAAACTTCCGAAACTGCAGAGAATCTACAGCACAGGTATATTCTAATTGTGGTCTCGCGTTGCACTTACGTGTTACATTCATAACCATTAACCATAAAGAACTCTGACAGTTGCATTATTACTGAATGGCTAAGCGTAGGCTTTTGTACGGTACATGGATCAGAATTGCAACTTGTCTCATAGAACAGGCTCACTGTTCATTCTCTGGTATGTATTTTCTCCTTTCGGTAAACTGCCTACAAGGAGTTGTGTGGAATAATCCTACTAAAGTACCTATCAGGATAAGAACTAGGGCTTTGTTGTGGAGAGTGGCCTAAAACGAAGAAAGAAAGGGCAGTTGATGTTTGGTGGGTGGAATGGGCAAGATGAAACGGCGGGAGGGGTCGGATAGAACGATGCGCGTCGTGATTGCAGGCGTCGGTACGGCGTGTGGAGTGACGCGGTACATGACCGGGCAATTCTTCACCATCACTGGTTGGGTTTGACCCCATACCTCTCCAAAAAAACGCAAGAAAAAAAAAATTTGAAGGGACTTTCGTGTTACAAGGAAATATGTGCACTGCCTCTAGTTGTAGCAGTTCAATTAAAAGTTATATATATATATATATATAGGATTTAACCGCGTGTAAAACAGTCCGTCGAAGTTCACTTGGCATGACAGTATGACCAAACGTTACGGTTGAGTGGTAATACCATCTATCCTCTTCAGAGCGTACGGGATTTAATTCTCGGTCCGGCTATCCCGAATTAGATTTCCGAGGGCTTATCTCATTTCCTCCAGTTGTAGAACATTAAATTAGTTCACAACCGCTAAGTTCCACACACTTTCCATTTATTATATACTAATTACCCTATTCTTGAAAGCTAATAATGTAATCGAAGTTACATCGTCTACAAGTAAACAAGAAGTAAATAAATTATATGATCTCTAAACAATCGGCGTAAGATTATTAAATAAATTTTAACGCATCTAAATTCTGATCAAAAAATGTTCTGTGCAGTGAAAAACCCCAACGTAAGGACCGAAGATGCGAAAATGTACTGCCTGGTCAGTGCTATTGCACAGTGTGAGGTCAGCAGTATTGGCCAAAGGTGGAATGCTAAAAAGCAGCGTAAATCAGCAAGAAGCCCGTTCCAGCGCTACTCCTTTCAAAATCTCATATTAAGACAACTGAGGCTAGTCGTTGACAAGCCAGCTTCAAAACCAAGTGCAAAGTGCCCGAGAAAGTTGATCTTCTCCGGTCTAAGAACAAGAGGAAGGTTATGAGTTTCCGTTGTAACCTGTTGTTCTGCTCGTTACAGACTACATTATGCTAGTCATAATCCAAACCAATTTATAGATTCTTTGTCAGTTGTGGCTCCAGGAATCACCGTGGATAACCGATGAAATCCTTCAAATACCAAACCCTAAACAAACGCCTCATAATCTGCTAGTTTTTTGTATTTATGTTATACAATCAGAACATGACGTGATTCCATTATCAGTATAAAGTAACACTTGCATCAAGGAATTTATTTTGATACTAATATTAGTAATAATATTGGTAATGAGGGTTCCATCACACCCAAAGCTCCACAGAATTTCTTGCACATGTCAGTGGCTACAGTACTCAATGGCAACACGACGGACTAAATTTCAATGCACGTTTTGGTGTTCTCTGTTACATATGTGTTAGGAAACACAAAATCCTTTATTAAATTATACATAATATATAACAGAAAAAAACTCCTAAAATACTATACTGTCATCTTTCATTAAATAATTGTAAGGTTTTAAAGAGCAGACAAACATTTTAAAAATATCTCTCAGCGATGTATAAACACATAATAAATTAAATATGTAATTTAATGTAATTTAATTTAATTTTCTTGAAACACAAAGAAAATTTATACCAGACTGTCCGATTGTGACACTGTGTTACTGAGTAATTTGGGGACACATTTTTTTTTTTGCATGAGTGTGGACTTCAAAAGAAGAGGTTGATAAAGTGTCATTGATAAAAATGTGGCGAAGTAAATATTTGGACCCAAGAGAGGAAAAGTATCTGGAGGACGGAAAAAAATGTGTACTGAACAGCTCCATGGCTTTACACAATACATCAGATTTTATTACGTTGATAAACTCGAGAAGGCTCTTGTGGCATGTAGCATGCATAATGGAGATCAGAAATACACACAAGGTGTTACCCGGAAAAACTGAAAATATGGGGTGTCTAAACGTAGAAGAAAGGATAGTGTTATTAGTTTCAATTTCGACATGGTTCTTAAAAGACAACAGGATAGGAAATACAAACATAACTTAGCATTCAGGTCAATTGAAATATTTGCATCCTGAACTTACCTCAGGAAGTTGTGTTCTTGAAACTACAGCGGCCACGCGTTGTACGGATATTCAAAATTGTGCATCTGTGGTGGAAACTTGTTAAGGTTATGGAAGTAACTTGGCACATTCCTTTAAAAAAACTCTTATTTCTATGTCTACGCTGATTTCAATTCTTAAATTTCGCTGTCAAAAACAACCTTGAAATTTCCTTCCGAAGAAAAGTTTTTTAGTATCTGATTAGAAAACGGTGTAATAATCGATCGATCGATCGATCGAATTGGCTGTGCCCTATTTTTCGTAATTATCTCGTAAGTGGCGAAAAGAAAATGAAGTGGGCTTTACGTGAAATACAGGTGCTGATTTACAGTATCATTTTTATTTGAAGCTTTTCTCCGTTCAGAAATACTTCAGCAAAATGTCATAGATTAGCTTCAGTCTTCATGCTGGCCTCGTTCGCCTAAAATATGTGACATTTTTGTCCATTTTAAAAAAAAAATTTCCTCCGAAGATCGTAATAAAATCACAAATAATGTCTCACGAAAATCTGTCCAGTTTGAGCCGATTTTTTCAATGTGGACGGACAGACGAATGGACAGATGAAGCACAGACGGATGGACGGACATGCATTTAAAAGTCATTTTTCTCAACATTTCAATTGCGTCTGAAAATATAAGGACATACAACGACACTATGATGAAGTACTTGAGAATGAGTATACAGCTTCAAGAATTTTGAACAGTGACGTTAGCTAGAACATGAATGATCAGATTCCTGACCCTACTTGTTTAATCCGTGTAAAATTTCCTCAGTACCTATGCGGGTATTTCCTAGCCACTTCTGAAAGATGAGGAGAAGAGGAAACCCTTTCGACCGTAACAGTGTAATCATTTCCTGTCCTCGCTTTTCAAAATTCTGGCTCAGTTGTTGTCATCATTGAGATATCCTGATAACTTTAAAAAGATTTTAAAAAACATTAACCCCGTAAAGACGGAAATTGAGATGAATGAGATTTAAAAGATACATTTCGAACGGGGCAGTAAACATACTGTCTATTTTACAAAAACCAGTCATTTAATTATATGTAGGGAAATGATCGCTGTTTGTCTGAGAATCTTAAGAAACACACATATACGCTTCATGAGCAGAAGGTAGAATTTTATAATATTAATCCTGATGGTATGTATAGAAACTGCTATGTTGTTTAAGCATAGTAGCCAGCAATAGCCTCACGATGAGAGTACTGCCAGAACTTGAAACGTTTTGCGTCTCTACTTCGGACAGTAGGAACAGTCCAGCATCATATTGGCACAACAGCAGTTTAGCTCTGTAAAAGTTACATTAACATACAGATATATCCTGCATGTCGTTTTGGAGCCGTAATTATCAAACTACTGCAGCTTGCTTCCCATCACTCTTTCGTCAACAAACCGAATTCTTACCAGAATAGAACAAAACCATTCTGACCCCAAGAACTCTATTTTTATGTTTACGTACAGTACTTTCTGTATTATATCAACCTTTTATAGAAGTTCTCATTTACGAGACTTCACGTCTCACCGGTTGGTGGACGGACGTGTTGAGCCAGTAAGTGCTGCCATCTCGGTCGCCACTTTGTTCGGAACCTCTTGATCGAAAGCTCTTTAGCGCTAGCAAGTGAGTGTACTTACGCAAGGACTTTTCGTGGTTGAATCATTATTCTTTTTCTCTTTCGTTTCTACTTTTTATTCTTTTTAGTTTCTCTTCTTCATGCCTCCTTCCTGGACTGGGTAGCCTATCTGTCGACGCGCCAAATCTGGTTCTTTCCTTTTTCAACCAAAGCCCTCTAGTTCCTAGTGTCGGTTCTTGCACTCCCCTTCAGATACACGGAAACCTTTAGTTCTACCCCCCAGTATTCTTGTCACACTTGCTGGACCAGTTATGACCTACTGCATCATCTTTTCATAGTTTTTCTGCTTTATTTTACACTATTTTTCAGATCTCTTACTTCTTTGTCCGTTTTATTGTCTTTGCGTTCTGTCCTTCTTTCCCTCTTGTTTCCATTCCGCGTTCGCGTAGGGATTATCTGACTTACTTTATCTATATGTCCGACAAACTCTTATGTTTTATCCTTCTCCGTCAATCCCGCCTTGTTCCTTCCAATAGAAGTTATACTGCACAATTGGACTGGGCGCGTTTAAGAGTTTGTTTTGTTCGAGAACTCTTAACGACGTAACGAAAAACTTTGGATTAAGCTCAAAATAGGTCTATATAATATCCTACTCATATGAGCTGGTCTGTTTGTTGGAGAGGAAATATACCTCTTTTTCCTTTAAGGTCAGACCGATGTCTGAAAGCGAAACACAGGCTTCCTTATCCAGAACCGTTCCTTCACATACCCCAACAAATAAAAAATCTGCAATGAGTGTCTGAAATATCGTACATATTACGTATATGATTCGTCGTCTTTCTCAACTATTAAGAACATCAATAAAATATTTAATAAAAGAATGATATTTGGTTGTAAAGCTTGAAGAAAACAGTCACTTGGAAGGTCTAAGTGTAGATGGGAGGATACTAATAAAAAGTATTTTAAAGACGTAGAGTGGGATAGCATGCACTATGTTCATTTGACTCGGGATAGGGCCTATTCTCTGAACACCGGAATGAAGGGTCGTGTTTCAGGAACCGAGGGCAATTCCTTAACTATAAGGGACTATTAGTTTATCGAGAACCACTCTGCGTTATGCAGTTAGAAGGAAACCTGCACTGAGGAACGGCTGCATGGAGGGTGTAAAGAATGTACTTGCAGCACCTACGGACAGTCAGTTTATTGTGTGTCCATCATTGTGCAAAGTGTCAGACCTCACAACTGACCGTTTAACCGTATAAATTACAGGGAAAATTCGGAGGCCACTTCGACCTGACGATGTTCTAAGTCAGTTTCGAGTATGAAAGTTATCCTGTATTTGAGCACTTCGCGATGGTCGCACAAGTGTCAGTTAATGTATGTCATTTGGTCACCGGCGTTACGTCTTGCCACACACAGAGCGCACTGCATCTCCGTTACAGCAAACCTTACGGGGAATATTCGCTGCACATCGGAAGGACCACACAAAGCACCTACACCGCGTGGGCAAAGAGCAGTGTTTCTGATTGCGGAAATCGGAGGTCGGACACAGAGTGCGGTGTTTGAGAGGTTAAGTTGAATTATATTAGGTGTTGGAAATGGAGTTCTAGGCAATAATAATAATAAGTCGAAATATCACAGTTTTTCCTCTCTCTACATCATGATTGCCCATTAACCTTTCGCTCTTTTCCATTATGAGAATTAAAACTATTCCAGATTACTCTCTCACTTCCCAGCCGTCTGATGTTTATATTGGTGCAGCAGCACGTAATGTAAACTATGTTCAATGTTATAGCTATTTATTTTCACAGTTTTTACTAGATTATTGATAGAACTGTTTTCTTCCACTTCCCCACTATCTTCATTACACTGTGTGTGCTTTCCACTTGCAATCTTTCAAAGACTATGAACCAATTTGAAGACATGATGGATTTTCATCTTACTTTATGATGACGGAAAGTGACAAATGTGAAGCGAAGAGTTTTTTTTTTCCTGCAAGGGTGCTTTCTGATGGGGTGTTTTCGTCCTTAGTGTTTCTTTACGAACTAAGCAGAACCAAGAGAAGGTTCAAATAAATGACCATGTGGTCTTCTGGTTTACGAAATGATGAAGTTTCGAAGATTGTCGGACATTCCGAGGAACGTACTGCCTCTGTTGTCAGAGTAATATTCGCACCCGCAGTCTCTGCACTACTCCCATTGCCACAGAAACAGAACAGGTACCACATACGATTTACTTCTTCATTCAGACCAAAATAGTTAACAAATATTTAATAAAATAAAAATGTGTAAATAAGTGCACTATTCAGTGGACTGTAATCCTGATAGTGCTGCGCTCTGATTGGCTGATCATCCTCAGAAAGAACACATGTATTATGCGATCTCAGCTGAATACTAAAAAAAAATACGTCTATGATTTCTACAGGTCTGTCTGTCTTCATGTACGAATAAGAAATCCGTTGGAAGGATTTTTACAAAATTTGGTGTTGGAGCCTTTAATTTTTGTTCAAGACGGAAATTTCGCATGTATCTAAATCGTTTTCTGAAGTCATATCAAAGGGTCACGCGGTGTATATATGTCAGGGTATGTAACAAAGTTGCTGAGAAAGACGAATCACAAGCATTGTTACTTGTACACTTTAACAGCAGTCTCTCCGTTTTCGAAGGAATTATAATAAGTAATAAATGTCGTATAATAGTTGACTGTACGTACGTTTCATAATATCTTTATTTAGAATAACACTTACTTCAGTATATTCAAGTACTAGAAAATATCCTAAATTTTGATAGAAATTTTGTAGCAAAAACTGCAGTCAGACGAGCTTTTAGAAGCTCGATTTGAGGATTGGAGTGTAACGTAGCGATCGATCTAAGGGATTTACCGTTTGATGTTCGAAAGAGTTTAAAATCTCAGGAAATTCTCCTATAGTTGCTTCTTTTTGTCAGTAGTGTTAAGCTTTAAGGTTAGTCTACCAAATGTTATTTTTAGGCTAAATAGTCTGCGTAAAGCTTCTTCACACGGATTCGATGTTCCCATGTAAGTTAACAAACAGCATTTGTACACCGTATAAAATAATCTTTAGCAAATAAGACTTTCTGGCACTACATCCGGCGACATATCTTTCGAAATCTTCAGGCATCATCAGGCTAATCTATTAAGGTATAAGAACGTAAATTATACAAATACAAAATAGCATGTGTCTAATTACTAAGAATATTAACTTGATTCCTTTACAGTATATATGTTCCTTTGTTCTTTGTTTCAGACATACTAATCCTCGCTGTCTATTGATTTGCATAAATTTAATCCCTTTGAAACTTCCAAAAATGTAACTGGGTACAATTTGACGCTTTGTTGTAAAATGTTATAAATAACGGGTTTTCTGTAACTAATACAGACCTTAGCACTTCCTTTCAAAAAGAGTAGATAAGACATAAATAACAGCAATAGGACAATACGAAAGAATAGGGATGAAAATACACTTTAAACTGGTAAAATCTCCTATAAGACATCTCCTAATGATACACAAACAAAGGCTAAAATTAAGTGAATTTTAAATTCGCCAAGCACTTCTGCATATAATCTAACAAAATATGTTCCTGTTACATTAATGCAATACTCTCCTCTTCTCTATCCTTTCAACATTAGAAAATCTATTTAAATAGTTCCGTTTGAAATGTTGTGAAATTTGCTTCTTTTGATATGAGCAGGATGCATACAAATATCCCTAAAAGTGAAGTAATTAATATAATTAAAGATGTACTTGACACTAATTTTGTCAAAATGACCATAAAGAACGAAACACCAAATTTATGTTAGGAGGTCCAAAAACAAAATTATTTCAGTTTTAGTGGAAAGCATTCTATACAAATATTGGTTAGTAATGGGAGCCTATACATCATCCATTTTCTCACACTTTTATTCGATGTTTATTCTAAATATTAAAGTTCTGAATTTTTAATAAAATATAATAATAATATGTTTCTTTATATGTTCATGAAGTTATTTGTGTCTGTTGAAAAGCAATTGCACGTTAAGTGATTTAATAATATGTGTTCTGAAATAAAATTTGTTTAGAGAGAAATCTTAAAATAAATTCTTCAAGAAAGAAGAAATACTATACAGGTCTCTATGTTTAGTATACCATCTACGAAAGGTAGTACAGTCTCGAATAATTCATGGCATCCAGAAGGACATAGACAAGCAGGTGCCAGAAATTAAGTAGAGTGAATATGTAACAAATAAATACACATAAAGAAGATACGATATTGGAAATTATCCAGAATATGATATGCAATAATCAATATCATAACAATATTTTAAATGCAAAGCAAAAAAAAAACTGAATGTTAAACCAATTTATAAAAGGAAAAGCGAGAGTATTAACATTCTTTATCTACAAAAGTAGAGAATTTATATACTCACAAAATTGTTTAAAAATACACAACTGGGGATTGCTTGTAAAGGCGGCGGTCAAGGCTGGAACTAGGTTGTAGCACCAATATGATGTTGATTGATTTCTTATGAAACTAATAACAGTATTGCAAAAATCTTCAATACAAATCAGAAGTTACAAAATAAAACAAAATTTAAAAATAGCTTTTAACATACCTAAATTTCGCTAACAAATATGTCGGTCAAACAGATTAACAAATTGAAACCTGGTTTAAGGAACATGTTTATACCAACAACAATAATTGAAAATTTGGCCAAATCTTCTTAGGAAAAGATATTCTATAGCATCCACCGAAAATATTACGGAAATTCTATACATTACAAAAGAAAAAAAATTATATACACGTCGTCGACAGATATTATATATGCAGAGAAGCAAAGACCAAGTCTCATATTAATAACAAAGACACAGCTAGCGCAAACATAACATCTGATGTGATAGTACAGCATGATATGACACAGACGGCACTGAAGGTCCCATACTAGACAGTTAAAACTCGCATATCCACAAAAACGTCACCACCCACCTATTGATAAAAGTGTGTTGACGTGGAACAGTCTATCTTAAAGAAGTAAGTGTGTTGACATGAAATCGCAGTTTAAATGTTTACGTACGCACATAAAAATAGATAAAAATTGCCTAATAATATTCGATAAACTTCATTAAAGAAAAGTGTATCTAATGTAATACTGATGACATATTTCATTAGCCTTTGTGGTCCCGCCATAAATTACAATGTAGACCCTGATTACTCGAGTTAATTTCTTTGTAAATATCCATGCCTGCACCCGGACGGGAGAACATTGTTCCTTTCGGCTGTGAATATTTACATTTAACGGGACATTGGCGTTCCGGTTTGGCCAATAAACGCTAAGGCATAACTACAGATAAAATACGAGATTTGAAATAAGTAACTTATACAATTGTTTGAAGAAATTTTTTTTTACTCCCATAATACCTAAAGAGTTATTGATTGTGCTAATTTTATTAGAGTCTTTATTAAAATTTTATCTATGTAACTGGATATTTATAATTAAATATTACACTTTACTTCACACAAGCAAAATTAAGGAAAAATGCAATAAATTTACCAGCATACAAATATTTTGATTATTTTAAAAGAATGAACTTCATTCAAAGCAATACAGACAGAATAATTTGCAAAGCTGAAACCAAGAACAAAATTAAAATTAATACAGTAGGCAGTCTAAATTTCAATTCCAGTAAACTGACACGATATTTTGAAATTATAAAATATGAAAATTTTGTAGTTTAAAAATTAATCTCTTCATGCCTGAATAAGTCGAAACATATGTCGCTAGATACGAAAATCAAACATCTGGTGTCTTTTGTCCATGTTAAGCTCATTCATTCATAGGGTGGACAATACGCACCGGACATCTGATTCCAGAACTTAATTCATTTTAAAAAAGACAGAAACGTACATGTTCGGACGCAACAGTTATGTCGACAACAAAATAATTTTATACTGTGTTTTAAATTATTTTTAAATATAACACTGATTTTGAGAATTGTAACATTTAATCTTCATAACATTAGTTTTAATCGTATGTGGGTTTACAAAATATAAGTTGAAATATAAGATGCGCATGCTAAAGGAAGCTCCCTGAAGATGGTAACATTTAAGGTCGCAACATGTCGGAGTATTAATTAAGAAACAAAATTCTTGTGCGACAAGTTGGTGTTGAATTTTGCTTGTGTAATATGGTTGCACAGAAAATGTACAACCTTAAATATGTCTCTAGATTTAATGTGAAGAATATTTGTTTAGTAATAAATGTTGTGTTCGAAGTCGTGTTGTTTTTTAATATAGATTTCACAACGGGATCCCAAATGTCAAAATCCCATTTAAACATTCAATATCATTCGTAAGAAAAGTTTCCATATTAGTTTAGGTTTGAATAACTTTTACTGAGTCATCGTGCTTCATTATGCAGTGAGAGACGAAGCACCAGTCTGGATATAAAAGAATTTGGAATTCCAATTGGACTTGATCGTTCAGAGAGAAGTTATTGCCCTTGAGCGAAGCAGCTGCCTGTCATAATTCCCTAAATAAATTAAACGAAACTGAACAAATGTCAAGAAATATTTTCTTAATTTAAACGCGTTTAAAACAACGTAATTACATGAAAAATGTAGCCCTTTCTGATCCAATTGAAATTGGGGATTCTCTTCGCGGATGTAAAAGCGGCCAGATATTGCTAAGGTAAAACATGTTGAGTTGTGCATCTTCTCCCAACACTGTCGCAGAAACAAATGAAGTAATCCAAGTGCTTTATTAACCTTTTGGCGCCGGAATTATTTTTTTTAATTTTAGCACACTCTGTATATAAAATGTGAATAATACAGGAACCAAATACGTTAGAATTATGAAACAAACTGCATTTTGAAGAGAAA
>Ga0131853_10016963_pt1 | contig 13278 bp, 6 predicted proteins | sample TergutLab28metaG_FD_92764 | JGI IMG/M metagenome (GOLD analysis project Ga0131853, IMG submission 92764) | Labiotermes labralis P1 segment gut microbial communities from Petit-Saut dam, French Guiana - Lab288 P1 (version 2) (version 2) | ecosystem: Host-associated > Arthropoda: Insects >...
TGAAACAAACTGCATTTTGAAGAGAAAAAAACGGAGAGTATATACCATGTTTAAAATATTCAGTACCTATATTTGTTGAATAAATATATAAAATGCAACTTTAGGGGTTAGCGGTGCGGTACGTCAACTATAGTTGATGTTAGGCGTCTAAAGGTTAATGTCTGCTTTACTGCGACATGTTCCGGCCGTTGTATATGACAGCTTTCTCTTTGTAATTTTGTATGAAAAATGCCTGGAGATGGCCATATATAATGGCTGAAACACGTCGCAGTAGATCGTGCATTAAAATAAACGAGAATTGTTGTGCTCCTACATTGTGCGTAAAGTAAAGCAGATGTACCGGTTGAAATTCGAGCTCAATGCGATTTATTTGTGGTGTTTACGATCAAAGTTAGGCAGTGCAATACAACCTCGCTTTATCGTTAAAAGGAACTTCCTTTGTTTATGGCAGTAAGTCTACGTGTTTCGGCTTTCTAAAAAAGCCGTCATCGGGCTGTTATAAAAACGTAATTCGAGGAACGTCTGCAAATTCACAATTTTTAGCTTTCTTCGGTGTTGATTTATATCTTGTACCTTGCGTTCAAATTTACTCAAAACTCGCGAGTTAGAAGTTACAGTTGGAATTTCTCGTTGTCCACAGTTCGGTCCTCGTTTCACGTCCTTCTTTGCACCAAGGCAGTTCTAGACCGGTAGGGGACTGGTAGGTAATGTACACTTGCAACCGGCACCGGCTGTCGGAGAGGGCCTAGCGTAGGCAACCGAAATACAGTAATACCTCGACTAACGAAGATAGTTTGTTCCGGAATCACTTCGTTAGCCGAAATCATCTTTAGCCGAAACACACATACAGACGGAAAAGATAAGCTCCTGGAATGGCCCGACCGTCCATGTTTGCTGCTTTATGTTAGTGCGCGCATCCATATTCGTTAGCCGAGTCCGAAAAACAGCGAAAAAAATCTTCGTTAGTCGAAAAATTCGCTCGCAGGGTCACTCGTTAGCCGAGGTATCACTGTATTGGAAAGGTCTGAGAAACCGAGACGACGAAGAGCGCACCGTTCTGCGCATGCTGAAGGAGCGTCTCCATTATAATGATTGCAGAATTACTGATTCATGTTGGCATGCACTGTCTATAGAGCAATCGCGCGAGTGTTGTGTTACAGTTGAATGGCTGCTGAGCTCGGATTGGGTGGGGATGGGGAGAGAATTGTTTTGTGAAAATGAGAAGTGGATCAAACTTCGTTACGCGCGAAGTTGCTAGGGATAACAGAGTTTGTAGCATCCGTATATTGCAGAGTGTAGTTACTGGTATGCGATGTGTTTTGTACAAGAGGCGTGCAGTAAGGAAGGTTGTCTGGTCACAAGAATTCTGTAAGTTGCAGCCTTAAATGTAGGTCGTTCAATCAACTGCAGTGCTTTGCTTTTCACCGTAATCCGCAGCACATTTGGTGCATTAGTCACAGCTTGGCATTAGCGTAAACATTCCGTCGCTGTAGCAGTCGGTCCCTTGCATTCGCGACCAGACACGAACAGCCATTTCCACTTCCTCATTACTGTGCAATCGGCGACCTTCCACCCGCCACAACAGACGATCTGTGTCGTGTTACCCCCCGTAAAGTGCTGCCTCCTACCGACAAGTACAATGCTTGGGATTTGCGCTCTTCTGGGATGTTACACAGCGTAGAGTGTTAATCCCGTCCAGATATTTCGGTACAACCAATCGCTTCCCATCTTCAAGATTCAAGAAATCCAGGAATAAAACCTTTCGCTGCGTAATAACACAGAATTCATGGTGGAAGTCTGAAATCACGCAAAGTAGAGTGCTTGACTAACACAAAATTTTGCAGGGTAGGAAAACTTCGTGAAACTAAATGCAAGAGGTGTGATAGACTGTAATAATTATTATGCTGCTTAATGACGCTGTTGTAATTGTAGATTTACATGGTGTTAAGTGAGATAGGGAGATGTCCATGAATGACCACTAAGTAAGGTTTTAGATGCAGACCGTCGTGGCCGGTTGGAAGGTGTGTACCTCAACTGTCGCTTGAGTCCGAGAAAGCCTACGAAGGGTTTTAGATTAGGCATTGAATTGTGTCACAGATTAGGGTCGGCCACCACATGATTAGAAAGAAGTTTAGACCTAGCGTGGGACTGCATGTGCTTGTATATGCGTTTTGTGCGTATTTGTATGCGTGCGCGCACGCACATTTACGCACGTAACGATCCGTCATAGCTCAGTTATGGTAGTTAGCATGTTGCGGGCTGAACGACCGAGGAATCGTGGATTGATTTCCGGCTGGCCGGAGCGAGAAATATTCTGGTACCGGGACTGGGCCGTGGGACACACCTGGCGTCATGTGGGGTGGCTACCGGCGTCTTTTCCCCGTGGTCGGGGCATGAAGCTGACCACTTACCTCAATGTGTTGCCCAGGTTAAGAATACATGGAGCTGTACCTCCACCCCTTCATCTGCATTTATGGCGTGTTGCTCAATACAGCACAGTGGCAGGCGACCTTTACCTTGCCACGCACATCAGCCCTTTATAACTGTAACATTATGGCAGAAGGCGTAAGTAGATGCTTTCATAATGCGGCGGGCAGCAGTTCTGTAAACTCGACTTGCATGGGATCTGAAAGTCGGTTGGAATATGCAGCTGAGGGTCGTAACAGGTGGAGTACTGACACATTGTTCGGGGTCTCACACTAACGCCAAATGAGGCAAGATTAATTTGAAAATTATGTAGATGTTTGAACTCAAAATGCTTCTCAATTTATAAAACTGTAATCTGTGTGTGGTGTGTGTGTGTGTGTGTGTGTGTGTATGTGGGTGTATGTGGGTGTGTAAGTGGTGTATGTATGTGTGTGTGTGTGTGTGTGTGGTGTGTGTGTGTGTGTGTGTGTTTGTGGTATGTGTGTGTGGTGTTGTGTGTGTGTGTGTGTGTATGTGGGTGTGTGAGTGGTGTGTGTGTGTGTGTGTGTGGTGTGTATGTGTGTGTATGTGGGTGTGTGTATAAAACCATAATATTTCGAACACAACACCAGCAATATCTATGGCTGAAGCTACAAATATTGGTTAATTGTAATTCTAATAATTTAATATTTTAACCTTATATATATATATATATATATATATATATATAAAATCGTGACTCATTGAACTTGCCCAGCTGAGACTAAATGTGGTGACAACTTGCATTTGATGTGATGCACGATACAGGCATCATCGATGAATGTGTATGCAAGTATAGTTGTTGAATGCTTCACTTCCCTTGAAATTGTAATCTACCTGGTGAAGGTTCAGTGAGAACCGAAAAGCGCTGGAGAAAGTGTCGATATAAAACAGCAGGTATCTGCAGGTACCTGAGGAGTTTGTTGTGATGGTGTATAATAAACATGCAATTACAAATGTACGGATTGTACAGCACTTGTGAAGGTAACAGCTGATATTGTTTTTAAATGGGGGCTGCCAAGGCCTGTATTTTGCAACGCAAGAACGCAGTCAAGCTGCTGCCCTGATGCGTGTTACAAAAACCGCAGCCAGTATACCCAGGGTGCTGAAAAGTCCTTAGCCAGACCAGGAAGGAAACAAGCTCGGAAGAATGTCAGGGACGCGCGCGATTTCAACAACATCGAGACGCGAGCTGTCATCAAGTTTTTTACCCCTGCAAGGCAAGGCGCCGAAGGAAATTCACGCCATTCTGACAGAAACATTAGCTTGTTTCCTTCCTGGTCGGGGTAAGGACTTATCAACACCCCTGTATTTAATCCCTTGAAGACTAAAGTTAACCTGAATGATATTTGAATACTTAGTTCATACCGCGCAGTAAACACGCTCGTTCTCGGTACTAAAAAAACCAGTGTTACTGTTGTACAGGGGAAAAATTGTTGTCTTTTTCCGGGATCCATACGAAACACAAAAGGGCACTGTTTGGGCAGAAGGTAATGTTTTTGAAACTTAAACTTTGGGATGTATATAGTAACGTCTGGGCTATGGAAGGTTAGTTATCATAATGACCTTGAACTGTTGTCCTGCTTAAAGCTTAGGGTATTACTTAAGTTACTGACTTTTTCTGTCCTGGGGGAAATTCCACGATAGAACCCACAAACAAAATGATTTATGAAAAAGAAACGCTGACTAGCGTCACTGTGCCCTAGGCAGGATTCGAACCCGTTACACATAGAACTCAGACGCTAAACGCCATTTAGTGCCTAAACTTCCTGCCACCCGCCAGCGGCAAAATTTGTTGTGACAGTTTTTTTTTTCCCGAGAAATAAATTGTGTGTTGTTTTTAGCGTAATGCCCCCTGTGAAGTATTTCAAGGTCCGTACACAGATGGCAGCACATGGCATCCTGTGCTTCGAGCCAAATACCTTACGTATAACGTTCACCGCTATTCTGTCTCGTTAGAAGCACACATGGACGTGGTCACAGTTGTAAATCCTAAGAATGTGTTTCTGATTCGGGATAATGCAGCAAATATCTGTCAGACCGTAACGAAAACGACAGGACATTTCACAACATTGCAACATTTCGTTTGCTTCCTGTCATACTGACCCTGTCTGTCTAACTTGTGTGCGTCATATCCTCGAAACTACTTATGGTATATGACCTCACGTGTCATTAGATTGTTGATTGTGTGTTCACAGAGTGAGTGGCGTTTTGGTCACAAAGTTGTGCTTAAGATCTTCCATTGGCTGTAGGACAGGTCACGCGGACCTGTCTTTGTGGTACAACATTGCCGTGTTTCGAATGTGGAGTAATATCACACATCAGATACAGCAATACAGTCAGTGGGCTATTTTATTGGGTCTTTTGTTTGGTTCCACAGAGTTGAGACTAGATGTAGCTAACCAGCAACTGTCTCCATGGAGGACACCCGGTGCTTCATCAGCTAGTCATTGTTCGCGCAATTTATGGAAGCCGAAGTTTCATGCCGTGTTCACAAGAATCCGCCACTTGCCACTGTCCTGACCTAGATGAATTCAGTCCGTCCTAACCTATCATACTTTTTTGGGAGCCATTTCAGTATATTTCCTTCTACGCCAAGGTCTTCCAGTTGGTTGTTTTCCTTCAGCATTCCCGAACAAAACTCCTTTTTGCACCGTAAGTAACCGGCATCATACTGAACGTTGCACAGGACATCATAGTGGTTGCAACAAGACAGGCAATGTACTGTACGTATATCGTAACATCGAGGCGCGTTCGTTCAACCATTGTTACAGTGGAAAAGCAATGAGTATTACATATTCTGATTGTGTGTTTGTGTGTGTGTATGTGCGTGTGTGTGTGGTGTGTGTGTGTGTGGTGTGTGTATGAGTATGTGTGTGTGTGTGTGGTGTGTGTGTGTGTAAGGTGTGTGTGGTGTGTGTATGACTGTGTGTGTGTGTGTGTGTGTATGACTGTGTGTGTGTGTGTGTGTGTGTAGCCTTAGGTATCCATCATGCGATACGCATGCGTCCAGTTGTCATCTGTGACCTGTCCCGCTCTGCAACATTTTTCCACATTATCTCTTAAACAGCACGATTTTCGAAAAAAAAAAATGTTATCGAACATAAAATGTTGTTTGATTTTCTGTACAAATCTGTCTGACATATTTCTCATTGTAAGAAGATCTGAACGAGATATGACTATTAATTAATAAGTCTTCATGTAAAATACCATCTATTCTTGTCATATTTTAATGAAATTTGAATTTTCTTGACAGATTTTCGAAAAATACTCGTATCAGATTTCATGACATTGCGTTTAGTGAGAGCCGAGTTGTTCCAGAGGGACAGACGGACAGACATGATGAAGCTAATATTCGCTTTTCACAATTTTTTTTTCGAATGCACCAAACAGTGTATTTATGAACCTCCTGTGTTGACAGACAGACAGACAGCAGTGCAGTGCTGTAGTGCGAAGTTTGCTGCAATTTAAGGCAGCTTCAGTGCACCTGACTTAACGACGTAACAAGTAAATTAGTAATTTATTAATAAGAAAGTCCACGTCCTTCCGTGATCACGCACTTTACCTGTAGTGTAGGTTGCATTTCTTCATACAGCGTTTAGTTCGTATCCCTTGAACCCCCCCCCCTCCCCAGTGGTAACTGTACGTACCGCCGAGCTTAGCATTAAAAATTCTGCGTTCTGCCCACAGTGTGTATTTAGGTATTATTTACGGGCCTCAGAACAAATAGCGGTTATTTATCTATAGCTGAGAACTGCGCTCTTGTGGGTTATTACGCAGTAAGTAGTGGCAATTTCTTACCAACTTATCGGGACAACCTGTGGGTCCCATCTTCAGATCAAGAATGCAAGAGAATGCCTGTTCGAAGCCAAGCCGGTTACTTATCGCTACGTAGTAAACCAGAGGAGCCGAAGTTCATATCTACTTTGCCGTGGCAGCTTGAACTCAGACAGCTGTAGCCATAACTGATCGGTTTGTATAACGGTGACGCATCGCGTTTACTGCGCGGTACGGATTGAGTGTTTCAGTATGATGCTGTCGAATATTAGTGTATACAGGGTTATCTCCGTGTGGTTTTTTTTAATTCTGATAGCATTGTTTCTATAACATCTTTATTGTTATTTTAATTTATTTACATGCTTCTTGGGGCGTATTTGGGAGACATTTCAACACACATTAGGTCAGTAGTTCGCATGAAATGGAGTCTCTTGTTGCAGCAAGGTCTTTGTAATCCACTGGGGCGGTGTGCTAAATCAATACGTCATCAGTAGAGGGATGTGGGACGTGCCCTCTGACGGCCGTTTTTTAAAACAGACACGGGAAATTACCTGGTGCTTTTCGACACTGTCTGCCTTGTTTTGTTACTTCTTTTGGAACGTTGGCGTTTAGTGCCACGTGGGGTGTCGGGATTGAGTCATGAGCGTTGGGTTACTGGAGGCTGCCTCGCCCTTGAAAATTTCAATTGACTGTCATGAATCGTGCGAAGGTAACATTTCGAGGGAAGCAATCTGAGTGTTCGTATATCGGTAGGCCTTATGTTAAATGACAGCATGTCGGATGTGCGGAGTTCATTTTGCTTTCGGCCGTGCTCAGATGTGGTGGCATAAGATTCCGTAGTTTTAAGCAGATAGACGATAGGTTGTATGCGAATTGGAGTGACGTGGCTCAGGATTGGTTCCAGGGATGCGCTTTTCAATTAAGCCCGTGGGTATTCCATAACAGCAGTAAAATACTTTCAGTAGCCTTCGTTAACAGCAGTAACATACTTTGAGTAGCCTTCGTTAACAGGAGTAACATACTTTGAGTAGCCTTCGTTAACAGCAGTAACATAATTTGAGTAGCCTTCGTTAACAGGAGTAACATACTTTGAGTAGCCTTCGTTAACAGCAGTAACATACTTTGAGTAGCCTTCGTTAACAGCAGTAACATACTTTGAGTAGCCTTCGTTAACAGCAGTAACATACTTTGAGTAGCCTTCGTTAACAGCAGTAACATAATTTGATAGCCTTCGTTAACAGGAGTAACATACTTTGAGTGGCCTTTGTTGACAGCAGTTAAATACTTTGAGTAGCCCTCGTTAACAGCAGTAAAATACTTTGAATAGACCTCGTTAACAGCAGTAACATACTTTGAGTAGCCTTCGTTAACAGCAGTAACATAATTTGAGGAGCCTTCGTTAACAGGAGTAACATACTTTGAGTAGCCTTCGTTAACAGCATTAAAATACTTTGAGTAGCCTTCGTTAACAGCAGTAACATACTTTGAGTAGCCTTCGTTAACAGCAGTAAATTACTTTGAGTAGCCTTCGTTAACAGGAGTAACATACTTTGAGTAGCCTTCGTTAACAGCAGTAACATACTTTGAGTAGCCTACGTTAACAGCAGTAAATTACTTTGATTAGCCTTCGTTGAGTAGCCTAAGTTAACAGCAGTAAATGACTTTGATTAGCTTTTGTTGAGTAGCCCACGTTAACAGCAGTACAGTACTCTTAATAACGTAGTATCTGGTGGCTGTTAATCGCATTTCTTCACAACAACGTGAGACAATGAAGAACATTCCGAGGTCCATAAACTAAATTGATTTATTGGTTGGTTTGATGCAGCAGGGTATCTAAGTGTTCCATTAACTGAACGCGACTGGTTACCGCGTGACGTCATGTATCCTGTTCTTACCGCGAACTGCTGCCTTAGGAAGCACCCACAGCCCGCTACAGCCAGCCGTCTGTGACGACAAACATGGAAGTCCATTACGGTTGTCGGTAAACAAATGCAGATTATTGAAAGAGCAATGGCAAGTTCACTTGTGTTTAGATAAAATAAATCGTAGGATGTGCCTTCGGTGTAGGTACGAGTGGCGCAGTACTGACTAATTAACTATGAGTAGCATATCTTGTCAAATAAACAGATAAATTCGTAATACGAGGGCAGCAAATGGCTGTGTGCAATTGGGCTTATTGACTTTATGGAATTTTTCCGTCGTATTGATGTTCAGTACTCTGCGTGTCGGGGAGAGGATCGGTACCTTCTTGCGGAACAACAGCTCATCCTGTCCCCAAAACCCAGTGTATTATATTTCACCACATACTGTACAAAACAGCTCTAAAGTAAATGAGTTAAAATGTCATACAGCGTCATAAGGACCGTGCAGAGTAGCTGTATGCTGTCTGCCACGATTAACCGGAAAATATTCGTCACCTTTATGACAAAATCCAGTCATTACACCCTCTAATCAGCGAGCTCGCTTCACTGCCTGTGCCTCTGACATCCTTTTTGCTTACTGTCATTCTCTCTTCTTTTGTGTCTCTCAGGTGTTTGTTTTATGCGTGTGTTCGCAACAAAAATTTCGTATCTATTTCTTGTTTGTGCCTTTTGTGCCACTTTTCTGCCCACGGCGTAGGGTTTGTGTATACATTACATTACATTGACCCTATTGCTTGAGAATTACACATTATAGTTGTTGTTACAGTTATTATTATTATTATCATCATCATCATAATCATCTCCTTTATGCAGGATATTTATACTTATATTCCTGAGACAAACTATGTCCCTAGGGAATACAGTGTTGCAGCTATTCTGTTGTTACTATTCATGGTGCTTATATCGCTAGTTTCAGTGTTGAATCTATTGTACTTTTACATCAGTACTTTCCGCAGTATGTGTGCAGTGCCCAATATGGCGGTTTTCTGTAGTTCCTTGACTTCATGTTTTCCTGGTATGTTGTTCACGTAGTTTCTAAATGACTTTGAAATAGCCCCAGTCGCCCCTATTATTACTGGTATCACCTTTGTTTTTACATTATTATTATTATTATTGCTCTGATTTGTTCCAATTCAGAATTAACTTAAGAAACTATGAATCGTGTTCGACATTTGCTGGAATCTGCAAGCGGGATCGGTCTATCGAGAACCTTCCGCTTGCGCCGTACTGTGCACCGTACAGCAAGACTGTACGGCGGTCTTGCTGAGGAAAGTGTTGTGGAATGTGACGTTGCGTCGCTGGGTTAGTGGTTCCCGAAGTTTCGAACGATCGTAGTATCTGCATTTTTTTTCACGGAACGCCCAGAACCTCTCACCGAACGACGCCGAATTGCATCTCATTGAACCTAGATCCTCCGACTGCGTGATATAAGCGAGGTACAAAATTCGCAGCTCCGTTTCTTGTAGCTTGTTCAGCACAGCCGTACCTGCGACCCGTCTATAAACGGTATTACAGAAAAAAAAAATATATATATAATTTGTTAGATAAGGATAGCAAAATGCATGTTCGTGATTTTTTTTAAACTCAACGGGCCATAATTCGCGATTTATCCGCTGCATGAGAGCTGTCGGTCAGAACTTCACACAACCGCCAGTACCAAAGCCTGATTTCAACAGCAGCTGAATTTTTCATCTCATGCCAAGATGGGTTAAATGCATCACTGTGCTGGGGAGCTGTGTTGATACGTCATAATGTTTCAGTATGCTGCACGAGCTTCATCTGACGGAATCGCTGCCTTTACTAACTACTGGCAGCTGAGTCCTCTTGAAAAGCTGATAGTCCCTCAGCTAGTCAATAAACTCTATTCATGTAACCCCAAGCCTCAGTAGACTCCAGTTGAAATGTGATGGCGCACGTTGATGCGCGGGAGGGGAAGTGAAGGGAAAACTGGCAAATGGAGTGGGTAGCCAGTAGTCTTGCACTCTACCTCGGAACGTGGTGTATTCAGCATTACTACCGCTGATGCGCAACACCTCGGCTGCCAGTAGTCGACTGAACTGACGCCCCCCGGCCGATTTAAATGGACTCGTCCGTTTCGCACGAAAGACGAAATCTGGTTTCTGCGCGTGTGTCATCACATTTCAACTGGCCTCTACCATGTTTACGCCAACGTACCACTTGTTCCTGTTCTGAGCTAGATCACTCCAATCGACGCCCCCAAATCCAATGTCTTGAAAGTCCATTTCCATAGTGATCTCCCACCTACGTCCAGGTAGCGTTGTGATATTTCCCCCTTAGTTGTTATGACGTGGGCAACCGTATATATCCAACGTCCGTCTCACAAGAGACGTTATTTGACAGAGTCCGTCCCTCTGTAACGACCGGTATTTGACATTCGTACTGTTTGCTTTCTTTCAGCAAAGAAGCAGAATGGTGCAGCCTTACGAACAAACAGCTTGGGCTCAGGGACCAGAACACCGCCTTTGGAAAGGAAAAGCAAATTCTCCGCCCTAGGAAGGTTATTCAAGCCATGGAAGTGGAAGAGAAAGAAAAAATCCGACAAATTCGAAGCAGCTTCACGGTGTAAGTATGGAGCGCATTGCACAGGCTATCAAGGACAGACGGCAATTTTTGGCGTTGCTGTTAGTGACTATTTGTAGCGTCGAGGAATTGGAAAGGAGATTGTGAGGGAGTGGGCGTGGCCAACCTTAAAAGTACGTCATGTAAATTATCTACAGGGGACAAGCAAACCGCGTAAAAACATAATGAGGGTATGTGGTGTTCTGAATGGGATTCGAACTGGCTTCTCTCGAAATCATGAGCATTGCTGGAGTTAGTTTTGTCGGTTGAGGACAGATAACGAGAGGTGCTACATTGGACAGTACGTGGCGGGTGGGCGAGTGAAATGATGTGTAACACACGCATTGCCGAGTGTCTCTTGGCGCTGTATTCCGCTGAAGGTAACAGGCGATGTTGCGATCTGTTTTCTTCATTGGGAAGCACACGGCGCCCTCATTCCACCCAGACTCTCGTCTTATCTTTCACTGTTGTCCTGGGATTAGAGCAGCCGGCAAGTGGAGCTGCTCACTGACCACCATGTATTGTTCAGATTAAGATGCGTCTGTCTTTACCTGCTCTGTGTCCGTGTTAGGGAGCCGGGATAGCTCAATTGGTGTAGTGACCAAGCTGTGGGCTGGACGATCAGTAATTCGAATTCCAACGGGGGCAAGAGACTTTTCTCTTTTCCAAAAAAAGTCCAGATCGGCTCTGGGGCGCACCCAGCCTCTTCTTCTGTTGGTACCGGAGTTCGTTCCCGTGGGTAAAGCGGCCAGAGCGTGAAGCTGACTACACCGAATAGTGTCCAGTCTAAGAATTGGTGGATCTGTACCTCTGCTACCCCTATTTACCTTGGCGTCAATACGGACAACTTTGCCTTGATATTTACCTCCGTGTTCGTGGCCTTATATTTAGATACGGGGACAGTTTTTGTCTTTAGCCCTTTTTCACAAAGGCATGACACATTTACATGTAGTTGTGTTGACTATGTCCTACTCATTACGGACGTTCGCTTCATTCGCGCAGTCTCCTTGAAATAGATGGACATTATTTTAAATGACAACTGGCATCACTGCCTCACCCACACAGTTTCGTCTGAATGCAGGCAGCGCAGCATTCGTCACTGTTCCTGTCTGCCATGAGTCAAGGTCCACGCATGTTAGTTCAGTGTATTGCGCTTAGTGTTACGTGTTCACTGACCACGTTTAGGGACGGTGCTGGTAATATTTTCCGTGAGCTCGCAGACACGCCTAATTTCTAACAAACACCTTTTTGCACGTCGAAGTTGTGTAAGTTAAACGAGCCGGCGGGAAGTGACTGGTAATACCTGTTACATAAGGTAAAGGTAATGTTCACCCTAGAGCAGGCCATGAAGGCCCAGAGGGGACTTAGGGGCATAGCTCTACTCTTTCTTTAACTTCGGCGCTAGATGAGGTGGGTGGTCAACGCCACGCCCCGGCCGCTTTACTCCCGGGAAGGAGACCCGGCACCCACTGTACAGGAAGCTCGGTTGACCCCAGGGCCGATCTGGACGGGTGTGGAAACCTGTATCCCCACCGCGATTCTATCCTCAGACCATCCAGCCCGTAGCGATTCGCTATACCGACAGAGCTATACCGTGCCAACAGTTGTCAGATACATGTTACTGTATACTTACAGGTTATGGATACGTAACATGCTGCTGAGAGTCTGAGTAGCCATGTGGTGTGAAAACATGTCATTAGTTCAGATAGCAGATTGTTCTTCATTTTCTATAATACTTACAGAAAAGAAAAGGATGTCACAAGCTCCCATCTTTGGCACAGAGCATAGTGTGGTTCAAAATCGTTAAAAAAATCTGCAGTTGTGGCCGTATTTGCTGCGTATCGTAATACACGTTTTACGTGTTACTCCTCAGTCACTGTCCTTACATAAAAATTATTCCCGCTGAGCGTAATCTGCACGGTAGCATGAATGGTTGGGTGTGGAAGCCGACTCGCCAGCCACGTGGTATCATACCGATTGGTAGGAGCCAGTCACAACATTAAGAAACATTGGCATTAAAGTGGGTTATAAGGAAGGTGGAAATTCCGAACTCCGCAGCTCCTTCTGAATTTTTCTGACCTCCAAACCTGGTTCTTCTAAATAGCCTTGTCCCGCCGGTTTTCCAACTACTGTCGTGTGCAGCCATTCCTTACACTTTCAGAATATCGCAGTTAAAGATCAAGCTATTCTGTGTCTGTGTGTATGGTATGCACTGTATACATGCGCGGCGCTGTAACTCAGTGGATTATTTCTTCCCTTTCAGCCCTAGAACGGAAGATATCCATCCGGGCCAACAGGGACGAACTTGTACAAAAGGGAATTCTCATGCCAGAGAGCCCTACATCCCCACTTCCCGAGCCAGGTGAGTCAGTACACACATTTTGACATTTTCAACCAACATAATCTGTCCCAGTAAAAATGTGAAGCGATTCCGTTACAGGCCCGGTGTGGCCCAGAGGGTTGGTAGAGTTATAGCTCTACTCTTCCATGACCGCGGCACTAGAAGGGGGTGAGTGGTCAGCAGCACGCCCCGGCCGCACTTTACCCCCGGGAA
>Ga0131853_10016964_pt1 | contig 13277 bp, 6 predicted proteins | sample TergutLab28metaG_FD_92764 | JGI IMG/M metagenome (GOLD analysis project Ga0131853, IMG submission 92764) | Labiotermes labralis P1 segment gut microbial communities from Petit-Saut dam, French Guiana - Lab288 P1 (version 2) (version 2) | ecosystem: Host-associated > Arthropoda: Insects >...
GTTTGTGTGTTTGTGGGTGGGGTGTGTGTGTGTGTGTGTGTGTGTGGGTGTGTGTGCGTGGTGTGTGGTTTGTGAGTGTGTGTGGTGTGTGTAAGTGTGTGTGTGTGTGTGAGAGAGAGAGAGAATGTGTGTGTGAGAGAGTGTGTGTGTGAGTGTGTGTCGTGTGGTGTGGGTGTGGTGTGTGAGTATGAGTGTGGTGTGTGTGTGTGTGTGTGGTGTGTGAGTGTGTGGTGTGTGTGTGTGTGTTTGTGGTGTGTGTGTGTGTAATGTGTGAGTGTGAGTATGTGGTGTGTTTGTTGTGTGTAGTGTGTGTGTGTGTTTCTGCAGCCTTAGTTATCCAGCATGCAATGCGCATGTGCCACATTGTCATCTGTGGCCTGCCCCGCTCTGCAATATTTTTCCACATTTTCTCACAAACGGCATGTTTTTTTTAAAAAAGTTACTCAACACAAACTGCTGTGTGTTTTGATTTTCTCTACAATTCTGGCCCGAAACATTTCTCATTCCAAGAAGAACTGAGCGCGATAAGCTAAAAAATGCATATTGGTCTTCACATCTTTTCCGATATTAATGAAACTTGAATTTTCTCCAAAGTTTTTCGAAAAATCCTCAAATATCAAATTTCATGAACATCCGTGCAGTGGGAGCCGAGCTGTTCCATGCGGACGGACGAACAGACATGACGAAGTCAAGAGTCGCTTTTCGCGAATTTGCGAACTTGCCTAAAAAGAAGCAAGATGATTGGGGGTCGGGGGGAGGGTTAGTAGGGCAAGTGCCGTGTTGCACAGTGTCACATATATAACTGGCCAAGTGCCGCGTATACTGGAACACCCTAACCGAGTCGCAACGGTCATTATTCATGTAGGGCTTGCTAATTATTGTAACCCTCCCCTCATCCAAGGGAGAGAAAACATCAGAGCGCCCAGCCATTTCCCTGATACAGCCCGACCACGCGCCATCTGTAATTTCAGTCCGCCACATCATACAGCAAGGAAATGTGGCAGTATTTACTGGAAGGATTTATAGCTGACACTCTGACGAAAGACTCGCAAGCCAGCACCTCAGTCGCCTGCGCACGCACATTTCTTAACCGCCCAGCGTTCCGGTGGGGCTTCTTCAACACACCGCACACTTGAAGAAAAGAATGGCAAAAACGGCTAGGAAGTGGAGTTAAAACTGCCTGGCATGGAACGTTTCATGTAGAAGGTAGTAATTAATTCCGCAAAGATCCTTTACACTTGTCAGCAAAAAATATTGGAATGGAAATATCACCAGAAAAATCTGAGACGATGTCATTTTTAGGACAAGACCCAGTAATATGAAACTCGTTGTGGATAACAAATGTTTACAACAAGTAGAGCATTTTAAATATCTTGGCTGTGAAATTTCCTATGAAAATGGAAAGGATATTCAACCAACACCAGCAAAATTTTCTGAAATTCTGGGATTTATAAACGGCACTTATAAGCCCCAATTTGGTCCAGAAATTTTCAACAACAAAACTATATTAGGCCCTGGCTCTCCCAACTCTTTTACATGTAGGCGAATTTTGTACCCTTAAAAAAGGATAAACAACGATCGACATCAGTCGAGATAATATTTTTCAGAAGAACAGCCACGTACACCATTTGTGACCACACAAAGGAATGAATACATTTTGGAAGAGTTTAAAATACGAGAACCAGCTGACGAGAAACTAAGAAGATACAAATCAAACTGGCTACGACATGCAACAGAATTAACGGCAGCAGGATGGCAAAAAAAACGCTTAATAGTAGACCAGATGGAAGAGGAGGACTTAGAAGACATTTGAATGAGCTATTGGACCAGGCCGAAGCAGGTCTAACAAGAATTAATTGGTGACATGATGATGATGATGATGATGTCTTTACACTTGCTCGGTACTAGATGGTAACATGAAATACATATTCAACACAAATTCGGCTTAGCACCAAATTTCGCTCTTGGATACAATATACAGTCACAGTTACGTAAAGCTGCCTCTAACAGCTAGCAAACAGTAACGGTAAAGATACAGGTAAAGTTCACCCTGGAACAGATCACGAAAGCCATGAGGTATAGCTCCACTCTTTCTTTAACCTCGGCGCTAGATGGGCTGGGTGGTCAACGCCACGCCCCGGCCGCTTTACCCGGTACCCTTTGTATAGAAGGCTGGGTGGGCCCCAGGGCCGGTCTGGAGGGGTGCGGAAAATCTCGATCCCCGGACCGTCCAGCCCGTAGCTAGTCACTACACCGATGCGCTATCCCGGCTAGCAAACAGCAAGCATGAATATTCAGACTGCTGATTTCAATTCATATCGCCTCCTTCCGAAAAGCATGTCATGCATTACTGTCACACATGGAACATAACTATGACCAGCCACACACAAAACATGTGCACAGCGCTGAGTATCCATTTTGCCGCCCAACCATAATTTCACAGTTCCTGTATGCTCCGTACTTATCCAGCACCTTGCATCAGCACTGAAGGAGCAAGTGGCTGAATTTGAGAATCACACAGGCGGATGAAAGATTTTTTTTTATCAGAGCGGCGTGGGATGTTTTGATTTTATGATTTTTACTGAAAAGTATGATTTGGCAGTGAACCTTTATACTGTACCAAGAAATAATGTTTACTTGTGTACAGTGCTGTACATGTTAACTACTGTACTGTACATAACAATACCACACTTGCTGGTTTCGTCGTGTTTCACAATGAACAGTCTATACTTTGATTACAGGAAAACGTAAAAAGGGATCAAGCAAAAAAAGGAAAAAGTAGGAAATGAAACTGCAAATGTGCACTATTCAGCAACAGGACAGACGCCGGAAGCCAGACTCTGCCCTGCATAGTAACAAACAAACACACACACTTATCCAGTTCAGGTGCTTCCTGTTAGGGGCCGTCATCTTGAGGATTGCTCTGTTTTCTACAAGTTCACCCTATAGCACGTCATGGGGGCGCGGAGGGTGAGAATATGCAAGCTCTACTCTTTCTTTAACATCGGCGCTAGGAGGGAATGGGTGGTCAACACCACGTCCCGGCCGCTAACCCCGGTGCCTAATGGACAGAAGGCTGGATGGGCCTCGGGGGCCGGTCTGGATGGATAACGATAAACCTCGGCCACATCGGGATTCAAACCCCGAACCTCCACTGTACCGAAGGAACTATCCCGACCGCTGGGGATTACCTTGTACCGGGACACACTGATGAACTGCGACACGAGACGAACAAGATACACGCCAGCCATAGCGCAGACAGCTGCGGTATTTGTGGTGCTCACAGCGGTGGTGGTGCGGGATATGACAACGTGCCAACAGGTAAACAGTTACCGACATTTCGATCTTGCTACCTCCAACTTCACGATGTGTGCCCTTCTTGGACTAAAGAGGAAGCAACCTCCTTCGAAACGTCTGCAACTATTTACCAATAGTCACGGCGTCATTACCCACAAAGCGTAAACCTTCCTGTAGCTAACTTTACAATATCAACGCACGTATCCCGATCATGACCAATAGCTACCCAGCATGCACAGCGCTGCCTAGTACACAGAAGTCACGTCGCTCAATGAACATTTCCGTTTCTCGTCATGTAACGATTCGCCTTGATTCGGATATGACAGAGACTGCAGTACACCTAACAGGGCACAGCAATAACCAACTGCACTGCCTTAAGACCTTGCACGTATTTACGCTTAATCAACATGGACACAAACCGCACTGAAATGGTCTCTGAACGCCACACACCGGTACAACTTTATTTGCTTAATGTCTTTACTTGTGGGATACGGTCGTCGACACAGTGAATAGGCCACGGCCTGGAAGAACGACAAATGGCGTTCGAAAAGCCGGCAGGAGCAAGCGAAATGTGTCTTCTCCAAACTGCCCAGACCCTGTGTCTAGTCCACCCTGCCTCCAACTCAGCGTATCCCTTAGGCGCTTTCTCCAGGGTTAGAGTAGCCGAGGCGTGAAGCTGCACATTTGTACCCTTGTGAAGCTGCACAGTTGCACCCTTATGACCTCGAGGTGGGCAAGGGGCAATTTAACCTACGCTTTCTCTGTATCTGTAGTTCTTACAACGGCGCCGTAAGTATCCGCGACTGGTGTCATGAGGATTGGTGAACAACGAATTGGAAAGCAGTCGTGGCCTAACTTGTGCTAATATGATGAGAATGTCCGTACAAACCTCATTCAGGGTAACAGCTTTTGGAACCGAGATTTCAACCTCGGACCCCGAATACGAAGAACTGACACCTACTTGACCTCGCCATTCCGTAAGGGCACACTGTGTCCACATGGGCGTCACATCGACGCGCCTTCTACAGTGTCTGCTTCCCCTGCACAGTGCGGAGAAATGGCGTTGCATAAGTTCTATCCCGTCGAAAGTGAAAAAAAATGGCTTTCTTTTGTGGGTGACCATAATTAAATTTGTGCATTGAAAGAAAGAACGAATTCATATTTACAGCGTCTGAAATATAATCATCCGGACGCGAAAATAAGAAACTAGAATAGGAAACCAATAATTTGATGAAGTTCCTTTGTGTTGCTTCAAATACCAGAATTAATTGGAAATGGTAAACAGCAGAAGGAAATGTTAACCGCTGTAGATTGTTTCAAAAACACGAACTTGGCAGAAGCCCAGGGCAGACTCGTGCCTTGAAATCCTGGCTGTTGTACGTGAAGCAGCTGCAGCACCTTCATGCACGGTGACTGTGAAAGACCGTGCACTGTAGGGCGCGCAGCGTGACACGGATGCACGTGTTCAGTGACCGCGGCGGACTTTTCAAAACGAATTCAGCTACGCACAGTGAGGGTTCTAGCAGCTTTGCAGCCTGCCTGATCGTCGATTGGTCATTGGGTGGTCCGCTTTGCTACGTTTCCTTAACTAAAGGGAAATTACGGAACTGTGAATTAGACTACACCTTTGTATAAACACGCTACGTAACTGTCGCTGTGGTAATTGGCCATAGCGTTTGTTGCTGCTTTTATTGTTATTATTATTATTATTATTCGAAACGTCCAAAAGTGCAGGACGTGAAAAATTGGGAGTGAAGCTGAACTAAGGGCAGTGAAGTGATGTGAAGTGGTGGTCTTGGGTGAAATGTATGTATTATCATTGATTTATATTTATGTAGCTGTATGTATGTTCTGTGCAGTACGTCTATCTCATTATTTGCTTCTATTGGTTAGTTTGTAATTACTCGACTATGTCTTTTAACATTCTTTATGTGTTGGTTTTCTTGTTTTGTATATTTGTTTTCTATTTTGTATTGTTTTCTGTATCGTTTCTCTTTTTGTATACAGATGTCTCTTTCCTACATTTGCACAAGTTTACCGCCCACTGCCACTGGGTGCAAACCCAACTCCAGTAACTAAATATCACAGTATACATATTATACTATATCCTATCAGTATCGCGTTCCCAAGAACCCGCCATTCGTCCCTTTCCTAAACGAAATCAATGCATTCCCCGCCATTCCATCTATTTCCAGAGATTCCGTCAAAGTTCACTAAATTCAGTTGTAAGCCTATTATTATTATTATTATTATTAATCAAACAAGTATTTCACCTGTATTACAATTGTTTAACATAAGTCAAAAATTCTTCATTATCAACATGTTTCTAAATTCAGGCTTACAGCAAATTTACAGCACAGTCACTCAAAATGTCACGGTACAATACACCATTTGATATCGATGTGAAACTGAAAGCTGAAGAAATGTTGTTTTAGGCCCACTGTGTAGTTCCCATCACGTTCCATACAATCACCGTTATCACCGCCTTGGATCATTTCAGAGCACTACATGAAGTGTCGCTAGTGTCGCTCCAAACTTCACAGGCTTGTGCATCCGTCGTGCTCATGAATGCCGATGTCAGTAAGTCAGCAGTCACGAGCTTCGAGCATCTTCCTTTGACATAACTGTCATACCAACTTTCGTACAAAAACATGCACGAGGGAACACGCACAGACAGCAGTGCGATTTCATGGCCCATACAATCTCCAACGAAAGAAGAGCAGGTAAAAATGAGTTTCGCCCATCCTGGCGGCCGTGCAGTCTAAGGCGTAGTTCTGCGTCCGCTTGATGGCAGGTATCGTTGGTTCGAATTCCGCTGAAAAAATGAATGTTCGTCTGTTGTGTTTGTTGTGTGTTGCGCAAGTAGCGGCCTCTGCAACAGGCTGATCACTCACACAGAGGAGTGCTACTGTGTGTGTGTGTGTATGTGTCTCCGTGTGTGTGTGAGTGAGATATCTGGAGACATGAACTACTAGGCGGCCTAGATAGGACCAGAGCTGTTGCGTCAAAGACATAAAACTAGTTTCATAATCCACCTAAGAACAGAACAGCAAGAACTGAGAAGCCCACGCCGATTCCACCGTAACTAAGGGCGCAAGTTTCTATTTATTTACAACCTACGTATTACAAATTGTAACTGTCTAATACGATACAGGTTGGGTGACACCGTGGGCTTAGGGTGACAGCAATATTACAAGTCCAAGCTGGCTGCCGTTAGCTTGATATTTGTCGAACTGCGCCACGTAGACCAGCTGGATCTACTTCGTTGCTACTTTTCTCATGTCAAGGTTTCATATTACGTTCACCACATATACGGGTTCATTTCTCTTCACCCTCTGACATCCGCTTTCATCCCCTTACATTGGTATATATATTTTAATAACATTCTTCTCACACTCTCCCTCCTCTTTTTTCCTTGTCTTGTTTTTTTAACGACACACAGGAAGGGATGTAAATTAGTGCAAATTAAATCGAAAATATGGAGAAAAAATATCCTTTCATTCTCGTCCTTCGTTCATGGGGGTGGGGGAAGGGGGCGGCACACTGATCTAATTAAGATAGGAGAACCCTGGCGTGCCACCGGCGTGGCCTGAATACATGTTCCATTTTAGGTTTTTTGAAACGGATCTCTTTTCTCTTTCAGGCGTCACCGGGTGGTGGGAACTAAGGGCGCGCGCCCCCTAGTCACGTGACAGCGATATCTTCCTGGTCAACACAAGACCGTGCTCCTGTGTCACCACGTACTGCTGCACATTAACACAACACTCACATGAAAACACTCGCGCAAGAGACAAAGACAGTAGGAACACTAACACGACGTGTTCACCAGACTCACCCATGTTGGCGCAACGCGACGTCTGAACCTCGACGTACGCCTAACTTCCACGAACCCCCTACGTTTAAGCCCCAATCGTGGGTAACATTCGCAGAGCAGAGGTAACGTACTTCTCAAATCTCCAAAGCCTCCAGACCGAACCGGAACCCAGCAAGTCCCCTATTCTTCGGGTACAGTGGGACGTTGTAACCAGGGATGAAGTGGCCAACGGCGTGGAGCTAACCACTCCACCTCCATTCTGTGTCGACCTTAAATATACACGTAGTTAGTTACACACCGTCCACCGATATGCATTCAGCAGGAGATGCTTGACGAAGCACAGGCACACGTCACCTTTACCTATTCCTTTACTACACGACGCATGCAAACTACAAAATAAAATTGGAGGTAAACTTGAAAGGCAAAATTCTTCACCTGTTTCATTCAATGACATGGGAGAGTGGAGGCACACAGCCAAGCACTCCTAACCTCGGCACTGCACGGAGGTGAGTGATCAGCGTCACGTCTCGGCCGCTTTATCCATAAGTAAAGACGCTTTGCAGATGAGGAAAATCTGTCTTTAACCCAAAAGCGAGGTTCAGCCCGTAGCCTCTTCACTATCAAAACCGGCCCTGGGAACCAGCAAAGCCAGCACGTGCCTGGGGCGGCATTTGAGCCATCTTCTCCTTCCGCCATCGGTACTACGCCCCTGGGTGGAACCTGACCTCCTCAATGAACTTCCGCCATTCCGCTCTCGACTGTGCATTTATTCCGTAATTTCTGCACCCAACCCGTGCGACGTCCTCCTCTGCCTCATCGAACCACCTCAACTTCGCTATTACCTCCTCTTCTCTCTCCATTTCCCCCTGGTTTAGTACAAAGGACTTTCTCTGCAGGATCACTTACTTCCAACCCCCTCACATGTACAGCCCATCTAAATCTACCAAGCTTAATAAACTTCACATCAGACCTGTACAGTGGCAACACGTGTACATTCACATCAGACCTGTACAGTGGCAACACGTGTACATTCAAAGTGCATACTAACAAATCCTCTGCGTGATTTCACGCTTCCGCCGCGAAGCAGTTGAGAACCGCGCTCTTCTGGGTCATTAGGCAGCTTAGAAGTGGTAATTCCTTCGCAGACGTTTCGGGACAACTTATCGGTCCCATCCTCAAGGTTCAGGAATCTTGAACTCTTAAGATGGGACCGATAGTTTGTCCCGAAACGTCGGTAAGAAATTAACACTACTCTCTGCGTAATAAGCCGGAAAAGCGCAGATCTCAAACAAATCCTTTGACTGTGTTATCAGTCGTCTGTTTACCTTCACACTTTCTTTGTATTTGTGAAATAAACTGTCCGGCTTTATTTCCCTGAGGTTGCGATTTTAGCCATCAGTTTTCGTTTTTATAAAAGCAAAAATCCACAGGACTGCAAAAAAAAATTCGAGACACGAAGGTCGCAGGTATAGTCTCCGAATATTATTCGGTTATCGTTGACAAACTCAAGAAGTGTGCGTAAAAAGCGAGAAATAAAAGGTGAGAAGGTGGTCAATAATTTGCTTGCCTGGGGTCACAGAAAACACAGAGACGGTGCCGGTCGCACTGCGCCCCCCTGGCTCACAAAATAACAACGAAATGCTATATGCCTGTTCCTTCCTGTCCTGCCTCATCAGACTTCAAACACAGAGGATGGAAATATACAGCAGTACAATTTGTGTGGATCTGACTCGATTGCTGCTGTGAATGGACGGCAGACAACAGCAGGCCTGTTATGACGCACAACAGCCAAAGTAATACGAGCTGGAGAAAAATGCATAATGAAGAACTGAGACTGACTACCAACCACACCGAATGTTATTGTGGTTATGAAATGAACACCATCGGAAAGTGTAAAGGGAAGAAGACTCAGGATGCAGAAGGGAGTATAATACAGTAGGATCTCGTTTTACGACGGTGTTACGTTCTACACTATTTGGTTGTAAATCGAATCGTCGTTAAACGAGTACTACTCAAATGGTTTAAATTGAAATAGGTTCATGGGCCAAACACATTAGTCGAATAATTTTATAATTTACAATATGACGTACAATTTCAATTTAATTAAGTATATACAAAATTACACATATATTTGAAAAAATATCAAACAAATCACTTTTTATTTTGTTGAAGAAGGCCCAGGCCGTGGTTCAGAAGACATCAAGAAAGAAGGTAACGTCAACTGGTTTGACATTTTCTTCTTTTCTGTCTTTTTGATGGGCGTTATGGGTGGAAAAATCACAATCAACTCAAAAGAACTGCATTAAAATAGAAAAAGAAGAAACACATGCACACCGGAAAAGAGCACAAAATAAAGGACGCTTGAGTTGCGTCAGCGATGCACCACAAGTCGGGAGAACTTGGTTCCGACTAGACAAGGGTCGTAAAAGTGAATCGTCGTAAAACGAACCTTCGCAAAACGAGACCCTACAGTATTAAAATCGATTTTTAAAAGACAAGACAGCAGGGAAGAGCAGACCTGCCGGATATATCTGGCTCAAGACAGAGACTAGCGGAGCCTTGTAAACGGTAAATAACCCTAGAAAGTTTGTCAAACTATGCGTATGTAGAGATCTCTACACCACGCGCGCGCGCATGCATAAGTTCCCTAGACAACCTGATGATGGCCAATACAGGCCGAAACATGTAGTTGTTTCCATCACAGTCATTAAATACACCTCAGTGATTAAGTTGTGTTTGACTACATACCTTTTCCTAGTACGGTAAATAACGGTGGGGGTTCTTCAGGGGACACAGAATTTCTTAACTGCACGACGGACTATCGGCTTTTCATGAAGAATTTTGCTTCATGGAGTTTATCGGAAACTGTTATGGGTACAACGAAGCCACAAACTGATCGGCAAATTTCATCGGCTCTGTTAATAATATGTAGACCATTTTAGCCTCATTGCATATTTTATTCTAATTATTTCCGGTTCATTCAACGATATTCGCCAGCTCAGACAGTACAGCGTCGAATTACAGGAAGGCAGAGCAGTGAACAACGAATTTAAGGGCAAGTCCAATTAATTTCGATGCCATGTATTGTGTGTTATTTTATTTTCAAAATTCCTCATTATTGCGGCCCTTGACGCGATGTTTTTCATTGCAGATGTGATAACACACGCAGCTACACCGCCAGATTAACCACACCGCTGTATCATAACCAATTGTTCTAACACTGTAACATCAGCAACCTCACACAGTACGCTCCCTGATGATGGCGACCACACCGAAACATGTTCCAGCTGCTGTATTTCTAATGTAAATTTTAATGTTCCTTTCAAAACAATTCTCTTGTGCATCAGTTGGTAGTAAAATACTTTGATAACGAATTTTAAGGTTGCTGAATTCGGCTACACAGATTTAGAGACGGGAAGTACAGTTGGCATTGTGAGTTCCGCCACAAATTATTGTGAAGGTTTTTAAAAAGAGAAAAATTTCGTGGCCGTTTTTTGGGGCACCGCGTGGGATGGTGCGCTTAAGTTAACTGTGTCTATCGCCACCAGCAGCCACTGAATGAAGCATTGCGTTCATTACTTTTAGGGTGATGTATAGTGCCATATGAAAGCTACTGAAAAACGGAACGTGACTTGAAATAAACGCAAACAAATAAGCTACTCAGGGCTTCACAAATTCACAAGGGTGCTCCAAATCATGTTAACAATTCAAATAAACACAATACCAGCACACCGTGCAATACAAACGCTTTATGAACAACTGTAGGAGATGGTCTCCAAATGAAGATGCCACTGACTATACAGCTATTATTGGAGGGGGAGGGGAGAGGGGGGCAGCGGAAAAATACATGGTAATGTAAGTGAGAAAATTAAATATAATTTTTAACAGTTGTCTCTACGAATGGACAAGTAAGGCATGATTTTAACCAGTCACGGTTCTAGTACTGTGAACTGAAGACTGAACACCGCTAATACCAAGGCAATGGGCACGATCTTAAGGCAGGATTATCCTCCTCATATCATGATAACGCACACTTTAATTAACACTGTTTTGCAATCTATTTGTTTCAAGCAGTTTCTCATTAAAAAAAACAGTTCCGTACGGAGTTAATATTTCCTCCTCTGCAGTCAACATTAACCTAAACGCGATGACGAGCCGCACAAATTATCAAATTTCTGCAATCTCCATTTCCTCTACGCCCACAGAATTAACCGTTTTTCTGAATCACGCACTTAAACGTGTGTAATCCATCCTGTTCTCTCACACAGAGGCAGCATATTTCATACAAACCGGCATCAGTACTGCGTTAAACGACTGTTTGTCTTTCGAAACTATGATCGTTGCATCAAGAACATGAAAGGGGCCTCCACGGTGCAGGCCGCTGTCCGCCATCCAGTGTACTGACTGATACGGCGTTCTGTACTGCCTAAAATGTCACAAAGTGTTACGGCACGTGCCTAAATGTAATTTCATTTACGCCGATAAAATAAAAACGACCTTCCCTACGCCAACTCACGGAACTGAAACATGCTCAGTACAACTGTGCGCACATTTCTTCTGCAGAATTTCGCCCAAGTTGGACAAAAAAAACGTGACAAGCACGGACAGCAATTTATTTACGTCCAGAAGTGAAGAATGACTGTCAATGAGCCCATTCTCATAAACCTCAATATCACGAAACACATTTTTCTGAATTTCTTTACCGTCTTTGTTTTATTTGTTTATTTGACTCTAGTTTCAAATCGGTCAATCGGTACAAAGTATGGAAACATTTCACGTACGCCCTTCCGTAAGGTAGGTTTTCTTTACATCGATTTTCACGTAACTCAAACCCGCCCAGTGGCACTACGTGGGATCTCCTGCACCGAATTCAACCCACATCGGTCAAGAAAAACAGAAAGCGCACAGATAAATCGATTTACGCCCTTCAGTAAAGTGTGGCTGTCAGTGCGCCCATTTACATGAAACCCGTGCTGCCCGACAACCTTCGGTACAACTCCCACATCAACCTTCAAGAAAACCGCACGAACGATTTAGTCGCCAATACTACGTCACACACAAACGGACGGACGTTGTTTCCACGAACAGCTTTTCTCGTTGCGTCGTCTCTTAAAGAACGCCTCCAGAGAAGGTCTGACGATGGGCTCTGGTGAAACAAGGGACCTACAGGAGACCAACAGCCCACTGCGGGACAGTTCGTACGTTCAGGTTAGACAAGACAGAGGGTGAGCCACTGGTCTGGCACGACAGATCGACTGCAGTGAAGGGCAATGCCAGGTCCTCCTCCTTGTTTCTTTCTGCTCTAAATTATTGACAGTTTTTAAACTGTCCTAACTACCACGTTACTGCAGCATGGTTGATAAACTTCAGCAACATTATAACGCACTTTGTATGGGTTGCGCTGTATCTGATGTACATCAACTTTCGGTGGGTTGCCCCACTTGTGGAGGAGGATACACAGGTCAGCCTGTAAGAGAGACGAGAGTTTGCTGCCACGTGCTGTGCAGTCCGCTGCTTAAATGATTCTAACTTGACTTCGCAGCTGTAAGACACGTTTAACCAAAATCAGTGTTGTACCTGCGACACCAAACCCTCGACTCTCTCAGGAACATCGTGACAATAAAAAAAGAAGAGGAAGCGTTGAAAATGTGCGTTACAAATCTTGTATTTCAGTTAACAATGATTTATTCTTAATCCAATACAGAGTTTGGTTTCAGATACCAACTCAAAAGTGCTAACTTACCCTAATGTGAAGTTAAATTGCAGTCGTTGTACTGCAACGAACTGTAGCATATCAAAAGTATTCGCTCTTTAATTCGCTGAATCTATAGAATGAACCCCAGCAGGGTCGTGTACCATATCAGGTACAATTCACGCAGTGTACGATGTCCAGTGTAATCCAAGCACCAGTTTACGTGGTTCAGACACTCAGTTATACAGTGATACCTCGGCTAACGAGTGACCCTACTAACGAATTTTTTCGGCTAACGAAGATTTTTTTTCGCTGTTTTTCGGACTCGGCTAACGAATGTTTTAGTGGATTCGCGCGCTAACATAAAGCAGCAAACATGAACGGTCGGGCCATTCCAGCAGCTTATCTTTTCCGTCTGTATGTGTGTTTCGGCTAACGAATGTGATTCCGGAACGAATTATCTTCGTTAGCCGA
>Ga0131853_10016965_pt1 | contig 13277 bp, 5 predicted proteins | sample TergutLab28metaG_FD_92764 | JGI IMG/M metagenome (GOLD analysis project Ga0131853, IMG submission 92764) | Labiotermes labralis P1 segment gut microbial communities from Petit-Saut dam, French Guiana - Lab288 P1 (version 2) (version 2) | ecosystem: Host-associated > Arthropoda: Insects >...
ATTAATTACGATAAATTCAAAGACAAATCTGTGGTGACCTAAAAGTGATTGCCTTTCTGCTTGGACTACTACAAAGATTCACAAAATATTGCCGTTTCATTTGTGAATAGGACAGCAGAGCTCGGCCTCTTCATTGCTCAAGAAAGGATTGGCCTGCCAGAAAATCTCTGGAACCAGCAATCATGAATGTGGAAAATCAACCACTAGTGGAACCGAGTAAAATTTTGTTGCCATCCATGCATTTAAAGCTTGGTCTGATGAAAAATTTTGTAAAGGCCATGAACCAAGAAGAAGCTGTCTTTACTTACTTATGGGAAGAGTTCCCCAGACTAAGTGAGGCAACATCGAAAGAAGGTGTTTTCATTTGTCCACAAATACGAGAAGTTATCAAGGACAAATTCTTCGACAGTCTTCTTCAAGGTGACGAAAAGGCGACTTGGGACAGTTTTAAATTTGTAGTAAGCGGATTTTTGGGAAACAGAAGGGCTCAAAACTATGAGGCGTTTGTAAACAACCTTTTGCAGAGCTACCAGAAATTAGGATGCAACATGTCACTAAAAATACACTTCCTTCACTCGCATTTGGATTTTTTCCCCAGAGAATTGAGGTGCAGTGAGTGACGAACACGGAAAATATATCCATCAAGACATTTCTTCAATGGACAAGAGATATCAAGGGAAATGGAACTGTGCAATGCTCGCCGACTGCTGCTGGACTTTGGAAAGGGCTGCCCCTACCATGGAATACAAGCGACAGGCAAAACAAATAAAAATTAAATGATTTTGTTTGTGTTAAATAATGAACTTACATAAAAAAGACTGTGCAGATGTTCAGTTTACGTTGTAAACATTTACCCTAAACAGAGTAAGTCTACTAAACACATTCCTTTCCACTGAATAATAATTAGTTTTTTTTTTATTTAATCCACTGTTCCGTATATTTCAACCCATGTCGTAAAATATCATAGTGTAGCACAATTTTAAAACTAGAGCCAAGTATTTTATGTCCCTTTTCTAACTTCACAGATACAAACAAATAAATTAATAACATATTTATGACAGACACAAAAAAGTTTTGAAATTTGTCGTCCAGTGACATCACACGGTAGGGCTGGAAGATCTGTTTGAGTAACCGAACAATTCTAATGCCCCTATCCACCGAAGGGTTCGGGTGCCGAATTTTTATTCGTGGGGCGATCCCGAAAAGAATAAATCGGTAAATTAAGAAAACATAACTTACATCTCATTTCCTTTCCGGGGTTCACTCAACCTCAATCACCCTCACAAAATTTATCGACGTTTCTGCCATTTTCTAACAGTAAATCCCCTCTCATCCCATCACACACACACAAACACACAGAACATCGTATCGAATACAATGAACAGTCTCATTCAGTGGTACGCTCTTGATGTATTCAGGAGAAGACCGGTTAATATCTAGACCACGATATCGACTATCGTGAGGTGATTCGTAGTTTTCCTCCGTCTTCCGGACAAGTGCCGAGACAGTACCTCCATTATGCCACGACCCCTTATTTCCAAATTCCTTCCAATTCACCATTACGCCTTAACTATACTGTGAGAGACGTGAGACATACAACAGCCTCCCCAAAACACAACACTGACTGCTACCTTAATTATCCGATGCTCTTTCCCCTCTTTTTCCAATTAAAATTCACCGTAACCGACGTATATGGATCGGCCAAAAGTGCACCGTCACACACGAAGATTCTGGATGAGTGGAGCTACACATCCCCCCCCCCCCACCATACACCACCATGGTGTACACGGTGACAACTTTACTTCCCCCCCACCCCCCCCAGTTTTCCGCTTATATTATTCTGGCGGCACTGTCATGTGACGCAACAGGTCACTGCACAGTGGCTCATATGTTATCGTTCTGTTGCACATCAGTTACATATACATACAAAATGGTATTCTGCTCTTCGGCTATCGGGTTCCATGCAAATCCCATACAAATAGTATGTATATTTAGTACAAGTCTGTCGAAAGTTTTTCCGTTATACGCAACAGTAATAACCATTGGCACAATAAACTATCTGCGCTGTCAAGCTCGTCATGAACACGAAGTGCACACACGAGCGGTCATTTCTAAAACCATCTCTTTCCCTTATCACTGGCACTTCTGACATGTTCTGAAATAACATTTCGATTCTACATAGTTTGAAGCAAACACACGAACGACGTGACATATCTACCTAGGGGACAGAATTCTGTACCCATTATCCGCGACTTGAAATTAAGAGAACTGAACCACCCATGCATATGCAGGCCAATCACTGTGCAGCTGAAGTTACCCGGACGTCGCAAAACTGCGAACAGGTAGCGCAGCGTCAATAAGTACGAAGCTATGAATCAGGGATACACACACTTTCCAAAAAATCTAAAAGCCACCTCGAAATTCTATGCGCTAGAAGGGTGATATTCAGTTCCATGCTGAGGACCTACACATATCAGGTACTAGGGTACAAAGTTTAGTAGCCTTGGGGACCTGGCGCCCGGGATTTGTGTACGCCCGCTATAAAGAAACGCTATATTCGTATATATGAGTAGTAAGTCTCACGAATGAACGCGAGACAAAAATAAAGACATAGCAACAGCTAGTAAATCCTTTTAAAATGTGGCGAAGTTCATATGGTTGGGAAGGACAGGAATACAGAAAAATGTACTCACCAAGAAACCAGAAACACGTTAAATTCTGGTAACGCCATATACCATTCGTTTCAAAATCCTCTTCCTTGCCATCTGACATCTAAAACTGTAATTTTACTTCTTCTGACTAATGTAGAGTGTGTGTACTCGACTAACACTACTATATTTATTTGTAGAATATAAAATATTTTTTACGTAAAGTACAATTATATGTTTCGGCGCTCGATAATGGCCATCTTCAGGTTGTACATGAAATATTTATTAAGCAGTTATATAAAATAAACAAGGGTTTTATATGGGGTAGGGAGGGGGTAAAGTGGGCACCAGATCACGTATCTGTCGGAAAGGTTGGGCGGTTTGAGTTACATGAGGGATCCATGCTGTTACCAAGCTATGTCTAAGCTTATTATAGTTAAATCTACCATAGATTTAACTATAATAAGCTTAGACATAGCTTGGTAACAGCATGGACCCCTCATGTAACCCACACCCCACAACATTTCTGACATACGAGATCTAGTGCCCACTTTACCCCCTCCCTCCCCAATATAAACAACCCATGTATGTTTTGTATAACTGTTTAATAAATATTTCATGTACAACCTGAAGATGGCCATTATCAAGCGCCGAAACATGTAGTTGAACCTTACGTAGAAAATACTTTATATTCTACCAATAAATATAGTTGTGTTAGACCAGTACACACACTCTACATTAGTAATTTCATAAAACACAACGGGGACAACGAACCTCGTGATTACTTGTTCTGTGCGGGTATGTAACTTGGTCTATGACATTAAGGGTATGTGAAAAAAAGGTGTTGAGGGAAATATGGTGGGGCAATAGCACGTGACGATTTTCAAATCTTTTTTTTTTTTAATGAATTCGGTTTAATGTAAGAAACACAAAAAAATTACAGTATATCAGCAGTAAAATACCATTTAATATTCCCCTCTTATTTCTCAAGCATTAATAACTGCACATAATATGCCCCCGACATTGCAGTACGTTAATTACAGTTGAATTCAAGTATTACCGCGTTAAGGGACGAAACGACACGTCAGGGTCGAAATTAGAGCAACTGATAAACGTCTGCTGCAAAGTTACGGTTCATTTCCGATCACAATTACAGGAACGCACTGCATGCCAGGAACATCATGTGCGAGATGTGAGTTTAAAAAATAAAAAGGCATCCAGTTTTTTTTCCTTCTTATATTAAATCCGATTCATCAGGACAGCTATCTGGAAAATCGTCGCATTCTATTGCGACACCCTGGGAGAGATTACAGACAGGCTGCAGAAAACTGCAACAGGAGGAGCCCAATCATTTGCAGTGATACCCAAACACTGCAACGGACAAATGAATGACAATGATACGAACAGATACAGTTGCAAACACGGGAAAGACGAGAAACGCATAAAGAGTTTCGCTCGGTGAAATGAAACATGGGAGTCCACTTGGAAGATCCATGCCAGATGTGCCAACAGTGTTAAAATGTCCACTGAAGATTCGGTGGTTTTGGATAGGTTTCATTGGGCTCAGGACAAAGGGAATTCTTGTAACCACCACAATAAACTTTGGTGCGCATAAAATGGGCGGGGGGATTTCATAAATACCTGAGCTACTATTAGAAATCAGACAGGACTTTTGTTTCAATGTACTGTATATACTCTCTGGGTATTGATATCTGTAACATCATATAATTTAAATGTAGTTAGAATTTATCATGCAGGAGATACAGATGTCCGGCACACGCCATGAAGGCACAAAGGAGGAGAAGAGGCATAGCTCCACTCATTCAAACCTCAACGCTAGATCGTCGTCGAGGTCATGATCCGGCCGCATTGCCCCTGGGACAGAACACCGAAACTCACTGAAGCGGAGGCTCGGTGGGTCCCAGATCCGGTCTAGACGTGTTTGAAGATGAGAAAATCTCCGAGCGGGAATGGAACTCCGGTTCGTCCAGCACTGAGCTATTCCGTGGAATTTATCGAATAATTCCAAGATTCTTATTTCAATCAAAACACGGATAGCTTATATGCAGATTCATTTTCACCCCGTACACAGAATGAATACGAATAAAAAGCCAAGCAAGCGAGGTCGCACACAGAGCAATGCACTTGTGAAATACACAACTGAGTGCCGTGAGAAAAAGTAGATTGTTTCGGAGAACAAAGATTTGACAATAAAACTGTTTTATATAACTACTCACAACATCATCACATACACACGCCAATTTCTTTATTTACTTGTGGGAATGGCTCCCATATTCGCATGCTTCTTCAGGCAACTTTCCGTTTTCAAATGCCGTAACAATGAACAATTTCTTCAGATTTCAATAACAACACTGAAGACTTAAGCAAGACTACTCTCTTCCAGCTCTACTCATGCTTAGCCTCGGCACTAGATGGAGATATGTGGCCAACTCACGCCCGGCCGTAAACCCCCGCTATATTAAATAGGTGGCTAGGTTGGCCCCAAAGGCAATGTGGACGGATTTGGGGAAGATAAAATCTCTTGTCTATGCCAGGGTTCGAACCCCAGTCCGGCCAGCCCGTAGCTAGTGACTATACCCACAGCGCTACCACGACTCCTTTAAGGCAGAGCGTAGCATTAAAAACTGTCATCAGCGTTCCCAACGAAGGGCAAAGAACACCTGAAATGCTGGTTTTTCTTTGGATGTTTTCCGTAGTCCCCCCCAGGCCAGTATTGGGAGAGGCAAAATTAAACCACCACACTTTGCTTCCATGTACTCTGCAATTCGATATCATCCACCAACCGAGGATAAACAGTCCCAGTCAAACATGCATTTGCAGAAATCAGGTATGCTGCACAAGGCTTATTTACGCAATGTTTAAAAAGGTAGGGGAAAGTCGCCTATTATGGGGAGGTTTTTTAAAAATTGCTGTGGGCCGGGTAGCTCAGTCGGTTAGCAACTGACTACGGGCTGGACGGTCCGGGATCGAATCCCGGTGGGGACGAGATTTTCCCCCCGTCCAGACAGGCCCTGGGGCTCACCCAGCCTCCTGTAAAATGGGTACCGGGTCTTTCCCGGGGGTAAAATGCGGCCGCGGCATGCTGCCGACCACTCACTCCCTTCTAGTGCCGCGGTCATGGAAGAGTAGAGCTATACCTCTACCCATCCTCTGGGCCACACCGGGCCTGTAACGGGAACACTTTACCTTTACTTTTTTTTAACTGCTATTAAACTTAGGAAAAAGCTGTAAAACTTTTCAAACCACAAGAATAACTTCATTTGTTATATGAAGAGACAGTTGTTACATAAACATCGTAAATTAGGAAAAGAAAAACGTGTGTAAAATTAGTTTCCTTAAAATCTTCATATCCCTTAATTAGGCGCACACGTCTTCCTAATTTGGGGAGGTCATTAATTTACACAGGCATCACAAAGAATAGTTACAGAATTAAAAAAATTGCAAATACAAAGGATACAAACTAAGAACAAAACAGTCTCACAAACAATCTGACTTCATACCTACACACAGTGTGTGTGTGCCCATCCGAAATATTTCGCACATCGTATCCACTCTTCTCCTTTGTGGTCTTCAGAGGCGCAACCAGCACAGTACAGATAATCAGCGTCTTGTTCCTCTTCTTCAGTTGAATCGTTAGCGAAAGGAACAGCCAGGTCAGTGTTCAAATCTTATAAGTGTCAGACGGAGTTGGATCTCGGCAAACCCACTCTTCCGTCTTTTTGGAGGATCAAGAACAGCATTAGACGCAAGCCGATTGGTTTAAGATTTTGTGGCCTGTTTGAAATTCTTTTTCTGAGTTGCCCCAACAAATTTTTTGTAAGGTGAATTCGTTATTTTCTCTGCTGTTCCACCACAAGTATTTGGCTGTAGGTTCAGGCTTGGCATAGGACGGACATCTGATGCTCAGAGACCCTCAGCATAAGTTAACGGCGAAAAATAAACAGTACTGTATGATGGCTGATCGCTGGTATTCACCAACGCAGGATGGTTCACAGGATCAACATCTGTGTCCTCTGAGGCTAGAGGGAAATCATGTGATCTGAAGATGTTCTTGTCACAAGGAAAGAGGCCTGTTCCCGGAAGCCTTAAGCCGCTATCTCGCCTGTTGCAGCTTGTAGTGATTAGGGTATGAAATTACCTGGCACACACAACATACACACGCACACACACAATTGTATGTGCGCACGGCACTATTTCTCCGCGTACGTATAACGTCTGCAGCCGGCCACTTGCTGCGGCACCGGATCGCAGCACACACACTGACACTACTTTGCAGATGCCACGTCACTCGCAACTCCGTCTCAGTGCTCATAAGATTGCGGTGTATGGACGATACACGTACTATCCTGGCTAGTTGGGTGGGCTAGCCAGTGGCGTCCACCACAAGCTCGCTGTATGCATTGCCGAATTGTTCGCCAATTTGGTAGACGGTGACGACTCGCCTTATGCTTGACGGAGTTGTTTTTCAATTTCTTGGCAGATTTAAGGGGCCCCATGAAATTTTACCCAAGCGTAGCATTTTGTGAATGATGTGAGGTGGGAGGCAAATGATGTCAACATGATTCTCTCGAGCTAAAGTAATGACCTCCAGGTTCCTCGTGTGTGAATAATGCACATCCGGTATTAAGATAAAAGGATCTTATTTTGACGACTTTGTACGTTTGATGGAATGAAGAACCCACTGGGTGAAAATCTCGTTCTGTATCCAACCAGAGAAATAGCACACGTGGATTGATCCAGGCGGTGTGCCATTCATTAGTTCTTGTTTCATACATGTTCTTGGCAATACAGTAGGACTCATACAGTTGACGACTGTAACAAGAGATCCCCGATCTACGGATTGAACAAAAGATATCTGACGTTTGCCTTTCTATCCTAATATTTTCGTGTGTTTGTGCTGTACAAAGTGATGCTGGTTTCGTCGCAATTTTAAAGTCTTACAGGTTTGTTTTGAATGTGTACACAGTGGGTTCGCAGATTTAAAAAAAAAAATGAGCTACTGATTCTGGAGTGAAACCACTCGCTCTTGAGAGTGAAGACCTTCAGTGGTTGTAACCGAAATTACTTCATGACGACGTATGAAATTTTTCAACCACTCCTTCTAGTCTTTTAATTTCTGTTGCAAAATTGGTTTTTAATTCCGTTTCTTACAGCGAGGTGCACAACGCCTGCCATTGTCAAGCCCAAAAACTTTCTTCGCATCAAAAGACAGTGCTCAGTCAGATCATTTTCTACTTCACAAGTAAGAACTTGCTTTCTACCCAGTTTTGTTTTAATGCTTCACTTGAGCTTTTCCCGGGTCTTTAATATAACGCTCTGGTGTTGTTTGTGGTACACTGAAAACTCCGGACGCCTTGCAGCTGCCCAGTTCCTTGTTCCTCATAACTTTAATAGCTGCCTTCATCCTTTCGGGGTCTCGTTTTTCCTTCGAGGCATCCGTAATATTATATAACCCAGAAGGAGTAATTCACAAGGTACTGACTTCCTAATATGGGGAGCCCCATTTTAGGCTATTCAGACCTCCCCATAATTGGCGAAAACAGATGCTCGAGAAAATGGGCGAATAAAACATAAGAACCTTAAACTGTACCTACAAAACACACCAATGGTTTAAGACTAAATTTAACAGAGAACTAAGCACTAAACTAATTCAGAAAATAGCTTACCTTCAACGGCTCATGAGTCACAGTTTAGGGATAAGCAAAAATTTCACAGCGCACCAAAACAAAACATCCAGTCAGTACCAAAGTCTTGAGGAACTGACCGTTTATAATATGATTACAATTAATAGCCTAATCTGCTTAATGATTTACATTCTTAAGCTCAGAGCGCAGAACCTCCCGGTATGAAATAATTCATTTCCCCATATTAGGAAACCTCTCCATAATAGGCAAATTTCCCCTAGGGGGAGCTTCTTAAAAGACGGGCAGTAGAAGGATATGGGTGGCCAGCCACGATCCCTACAACTGTGTCCTCGGTACCCAATGGACATCAAGCTGCTAAGCGCCATGGCCGTTCTGCATCCAGTGGCGAGGAGCAAAATCTGTCTGCCCCTAACCTAATCACTTCAGTAGTTGAACTACGCTGGCTGTTAAATTCATTGCTATCTAATAGAAGTAAATGCGATACGCAAAACTACGAGGAGTACGTTCAGGAGAGAATCGGCGCTTTGCGACTGTGTGCAGTGGTGCTATACCGAGTGAACCAGACTGCATCACAGCCGCGAAATCACACAATGAAAATTAGTGTTTCCTGCCCACTCTCGCGGTCCAACTACCGGTCGAAGCCTTTCACCAACACACATGAACAAAATGACAGGATACGTCGCAACCGCCTCCATAAAAGAAGTGCTTTATACGAGTAAACAAACCGGAAAATAAAAAATTTGCTACATGGAAACGTCGTTCACATGATGTAGACACCTGCAGCAAGCAATGTAAGAACAGAGCGACTTGTTCCCGTATTTAACCTTCGCGAGACAAAGACATTCTTTTCAGATTCCACGAGTCCTTATTCCTTTGAACCCAGATATAGTGTGAACTATCATATCGAGTCGAACTCAGTTATAACGTCATGAAAGGGACTGAATATTTTGTGTCGTTATAAACGAGTGTTGTTCTGAGTAGTGTACTGTTACGGTTAGCAGCGAGGAAATAATTAGTATCACAGAATATCTGACGCAATATACAACGTGTGACAAACCGATGTCGTTATAACCGGGTTCGACTGTATATTAACACAGTAAGGTCTGTTGGCAACATCATAATCTACTGGACTACAGAAGGGTTCTTTTCTACATACGTTACTTTTCTCGAAACCCTATGATTCGGTACTGACAGCAATCTCCTCACTTCTTATCAATTTTATCAAAAAACTGTTTTTAACAAAACCGGCTGACCTTAAGAACTGAAAGTGCTGTCTCAAGGGAAAGCCATGGGAAGCTAAAGCATTTCACTTACATCCCTTGACCTCTTCTTTCGGCAGGACTGTCGATTTCAACGTTTTGTTTCTCACTTACAAGTACTAGGAAGGTTTGTGTTATTTACACGCTGCTTATGGTCCGCTGATCTCCGAAAGACATTACCCAGCATTAGTTAGTACAAGTTTTAATGTTCATTAAGACTAATGTGCTGTAATTTTTGTTTACTACATATTTTACTGTTTCTACGTGCGAATTATACATACGGTACAACCATTATGTAACAATTCAGTTCCCACCTTACAGAAAACACTGTGATCGCATCACAAACGCTCCGTTTCGGGAAATAGGCAGTGTCTGTGGGACTCAACACATACATGAAATTTAAGGGCAAACTTTCTGAATGTCAAAGCAAACAGTATATACAGATGTCATTGTGCTACAAGGCTACATGTATTCTGTCCCGTCCCAACCTGGAATGTTGCCTCGAAGTTTCTTTAACCAAGACTGTGGTATCCCGGGTCGTGACGCCGCCCAGACTTGTACTTGGATGCCAAATTTGAGAACGAATATGTTGCCTTCATTTTCAAGATCGAATAGGTTTATTGTAATGCTTAAAGGACCCCACTACTGCACTTGACCCGAGTCAGATGAATGCTACCACCCCCCCCCCCCCAACCAGCCTGTCCCGGAAGTATTCTCCTCCCTTAAAATTGTCCAAACAAAATATCACATGCATTTCTCAACTTCTAACAATGTACATTCCCGCCACCCCATACTTCTTGATTTGATCACCCTAACAATATCGGGCGAAGAGGACGAGTTATTAAGTCCCTCCTTACACAAGCATCTCCAACATGCTCTAATTCCTTCCCACTTGAATCAAAATATTCTCCTCAGCCCTGATAAACTTTCAACCAATTTCCCATTGTTATGGTGACAACAGGCATTCGCATAAAACATACCTTTACACTTCTGTTATTTGCGTTTTCAAAAGTAAATGGGAAGACACGCTTGTGGTTCCCACAAACGTACAACCTGGACCACATTCTAGACAATAATCCGCCACGGGGCCTAACAGAGTACGGACAATCCAGTTCTCCAGTCTCCCGAAGAAGGAAATAGCAAGAGTTACAGAACAGATGTATATTTAAAAAAAAAAAAGAAGGATGTATGTCGAAAATATCCGTCAATAAGAAAGTTAGTCGTCACTTGCTAATTCTAAAAAAAAACGAGAGGAGGGTTATCCGTTGCGAATGTGCAGTGCAGATATTACCACAGTTTCATGCTTGGAGAACGGGGGCAGGAAACAGGTAATAGTTTCCGAAGCTTTGTCTGTCCACTGTTCCTGTTATTACTCAGAACGGTATACGTGATCATACAAAGGGCACAACAACAGCTCGTCGGTTCATCCGTAACGGTGTACAGTTGAGGCTCTGGTTTTGGGCACGTCTGCAAAATTGCGAAAACTGCCTACTAGTTTTGTCATGTCTGTCCCCGTTTGTCTGTCCGTCCGCATGAAACATCTCGGCTCCCGCTGGACGGATTTTTATGAAATCTGATGAGGACTTTTCGAAAAACTGCCCAGAAAATTCAAGTTGCATTCAAATCTGACATGAATAAAGGATATTTAACATGAGGACCAATGTGCATTTATGAAAGGATCTAGCTGAATTCTTCTCAGAATGAGATTTAAAAAAAATCTTAGAGTAGACAAAACACAATTCAGTGTTCAGTAACTTTATTCCGAAAATCGCGCCGTTTATGAGATAATATTGGAAAGATATTCTGGAGTCCGACAGGCCACAGATGACAATACACGACGTCGCATGCGCCGCTTTGAATACTACGTAACTTAGGCTACAGCCACACAGTCAAATATGTAATACTTATTACTCGTCCACGACAACAATGCATAAGCGAATGCGCCTCAATATTACATTACACTTTTCCACAAAAGCCAAGCAGTATACGACATGCTATACACAAAATGTAAGGGGCTGTACATATGTAGGAAAGTCACGTAACGTTAAATAGCCTGGTACACGCGAAATACATGACAACGGTGTTGGCAGGCGCGATTTGCACTGTGTAGGAAACCAACCGGCGAGTAAAACTTTGTGAGGCTGGAGTACGAAGCCAATGTTTGTTCACCTCTGTTGCAACACCAGTCTCATCCTCGCAGCAGTGAGCGATCCTGACTCCAAATAGTAACTACGTCGTCACCTCCCTCTCTCGCCTCATCTACTTCCAGCCGGCCCGGTTCCTTTTGTTGATTACAGTGGATTACGGAATGATAGATCCTCCCTCCCTCGCGCCACACTTCTGTCAATGCCAGCACAAAAGATATGCAAGTTAGACTGGACGAGCTTCAAAACTTCACGACGCATTACCACAGCACAACACACAGGGGTCCACAATGAACCCCACAGAGGCCGAAATGTTACTGAATGAAAACGGGTAGAATGGGCAGCACTCGAGTGAAATTAACAGGTGCGTTCCACTTACGCATGACGTTTGCCTCTGGTCCAGATATAACACTGAATTCAATTCTCGCAACATAATACTATTAACACTCTAATGTAACTCCCATTAACCTAGTATATAAAATACAGATTAAAAAAGATATATGATTGTTCCTTAAAATAAATAAGAACCTGAAGTTACCAGCAGCAGGTACTGTGCCTACATACATAAAACCATGTCAACACCAGATGGTCTTAACTCCGGATCGCCTGTCATTTTCGCAAAACCCCGCAGTCAAGTGAGTGTTTAATTCATTCCATTCCTTTCCGCCATACAAACTCACCTTACCCTGACGAAACTGAACACTGATCACCGTCACAATTAAATGATTCGCTTCGCTTTCAACTTACGATGACCAATGAATTTAGGCCGATTAACAAGAACCATGGAAGAATTTATCATCAGACATTTGAAAGTCTGCTCCATCCGCAGCGAATCATATAAACAATAGGGCCTGCTAGCGTTCAAGCTACCGATGGTTACATGTGCACGCAGCGGCCTGCACCTGTGATTTAATGTCGGGGATTATGGCGACTGCCACTCAAATGCACTCAAATGCACTTTACATGAAGTAAGTTTATACTGCTGACTGCAGTATGAAATATTTTGTACCTCGACAACAGTGCAAAGGGAACCCATTCTTGCGTATCCATGGCAACACTAAACGGATTTATACTGCCCAAAGCTACTCGCAGGCCAACAACAGAAAGAGAAAGTATTGTTGCTTTTCAATAGCAACAATGCCCACGAAAACGTGTCATAATGTTACGCTATATGTACACTGCCTATCTATTTCATCCTCAAATTCATATGTATATTTCAAAATTCAACTCATACCTCACAGACAATACAGTGCCTCCACTAAAAATACCAATCGGGTAATGAACTACACGAGTGTTGCCCAACTTCAGACTCACAGGACAGCTACGTAAGTTGTTAAGGTCTCGCCTAAGGGCTGTACTTGGGTGTGTGTGTGTGTGTGTGTAAATAAATAAATATATATATACAGGGTGTCCCAGGAGGAAAGGACCTAACTTCGGGTAGGTCAAACTATAACGATATAACCCAAAACACCTATATCCAAAGTTCAATGGTTACGGAGATATTGGCCAGAGAAGTTTGAAACTTTGACAGCTATTACTCACTTATTGATTACCAAATAC
>Ga0131853_10016966_pt1 | contig 13276 bp, 5 predicted proteins | sample TergutLab28metaG_FD_92764 | JGI IMG/M metagenome (GOLD analysis project Ga0131853, IMG submission 92764) | Labiotermes labralis P1 segment gut microbial communities from Petit-Saut dam, French Guiana - Lab288 P1 (version 2) (version 2) | ecosystem: Host-associated > Arthropoda: Insects >...
CCATTGCTGTGTGTACAGTGAAAAACTCCTGATGATGGACAGAGGAACCGTCCGAAACATGTAGAGTTTTATTCCAAAAATAAATTTGAGAAATTAGTGCATCTAGTTGGTTTTATTATAAGAATATATCATGATGCACGGTCATCTGATTGTCAAATTTATACTACTTATTTGTACATATGTTGGTATATAATAAACACTGCAGCTCTTAAAAACGGCTGTGCTTAAACACAGGTTAAGTGATAAGGTAGGAAGGTGGGATTGTTTGTACTGGCATCATGAAGTGTCTAGGGGGGAGGGAGGTGTAAAGCTGTGTGGAGGTGTGCTTGGATGTGGTTCTGTGAAGTAATATGGGCATGAGCATTTCAAACATCTCTCAAGAGGCCTCTTGTATTCTCTGAGGTAGTGAATGAGTGGCTTTCATGACCTGTTACAGTTCTCCCTGTGCATGCTGTTGGGATACAGTTTCATCGCCGTTGCTTACCTGGAAAGTTGGTAAATGTAACCAGGCTTGGTGGAAGATTTGGTGTCCTTGTGTTAAATTTGTTGGAAGTGGTTGAATCTGTGTACTGTCACAGCCAAACTCTAGGAATGCCCAAGCTACATGTGTTGGTGGTGTTTCTTCACTCTAGTCTCAATGGGCAGCCAGTTGGTCAGAAGCAGACCTGGCTTACTTGCACTGCATGCTGTGCACACTCACAGTCTTCAGGTCTGGATCATCCTTAACCTGTTGTGGCAATTATTCTTGGTCCACTTGATACTTGGGAATGAACACAACATATTCCTTCAGAACGTTGCGAACCACTCACCTAATGTCACAGCATACCATCCAAGTAGACTGGAATCACCAGGGATTGTTATCCTAATCACATTTAGCCAAATGATACTAGTACCAATGATGGAATATCACATGTTCTAAGAAACTAATTTATAATTATTACATCACAGCATGATTCATATAATGTGCTTAACATGTAAGTCCGCCCTGTAATTCTTCCCAAAATAATGTTTTTGCCTAGAAATTATAAAATATGGCATTACTTAAATGTGAGCACAGAAACAATCAGCTGTTCATGAGTAAAGCATGTGTTACATGGACCAGAATACTTGAATGAAGTAGTTGTACAAACCACAAATCCTCTAAAGAATAACTTTCACACAGAATCTCAACAATGAACTTCAGAAATGCAGCACAAATTGTTCATGGATCCCAACATCCTAAACACAAGAAACAATACATATGCACAGCAACATTCATTAGTATAAATTGTGAAAAATGTTACGGTTTTTTATACCATACCTTACATTACAAACAGTAATAATATCCTCCAATTAACAGTCTACTGTACTGCTGCATATACATTCCTTACTCATGACTACTCTCATATGTCAAAACTGTGAAATCTTACAGATTTCATTAGGGTGAAGGACATTGCATCTTTGCACAACAGTGCAACAGGATACAGATGCCTGTATAAAATCTTCCAGTCATTTTAACCAACATCCATTCTCCATCCATTACAGATGGAACTGCTATTGCAGTTAACAAATTATTGCAAAAATATGGACAGTAGTTATCATGCTAGAATTTCTTCAATCCTAAAACTTCTAATAAAACAGATAAAATATGTTATAACTTTAAACTTAGGAGTCAATCATATTTTGTGGACTGGTGAATGTGTTATTACATAGCTTCTGTTGTAATTACTTCCTTTCCTAGCTGTTACGTTATTATCACTGAAGATTTATTCCATTCATGTTGTCTCATTTTCTAAACTATAATAGTAAAATTCAAATATACAAAACAATAATATGACCCATTGTAATATATGGGAGTGAAACCTGGGTGCTTACCACGTCAGATGAGAATCAATTAAAGATTTTTGAAAGGAAAATATTAAGAAAGATCTATGCGCCAACCCAAAATCCAGATGGAACATGAAGAATTAAAACGAATGATGAGTTGAGACACAGGATGAAACAAGAGGATATAATAAAATTCATAAAATCACAAAGACTGAGATGGGTAGCCCATGTAATGAGAATGGAGAACAGGAGAACTACTAGAAAAATAATGGAATGGAAGCCATATAAAACAAGACCAGTAGGGAGACCCAGGTTAAGGTGGATGGACCAGGTGGAAGAAGATCTAAGGCTGGAGGGTGAAGATTGAGGATAGACAAGTGTGGAATAGAACTGTCGAACAGACCAAGACCCACCCAGGGTTGTAGAATCAACAGAAGAAGAAGAAGAAGAAGAAGAAGAAGAAAAACAAGAAGATGTCCTCTCATTGTTGCTTGCTCATCGTTATTACCTGCTAAGTCAAGCTGAAAAATATTCTGTATGTGTATGCCATTTGGCAGGCAAGAAATTATGTTCACATTGTATCAGTGGCTGTTGTTGGAATATCAACACTGATATAATCTAAATTCAAAATTCTGTCTCTCAAACAGTATACGCATGAAGAATATTATCACCTAGACTGACCACACTACAATGATCAGCAGGTAACAACAACGGAAAATATGAATGGAAGAAACTTACAATGATATTAACACGATAACTCTAAGAAAAGGAGTGATTAAGTTATAATTAATAACTTACCAACCTGCAGATCATTAATGGTTTGTGAATTAAAAGTTTTAACACGATGAATACTACAATACGATACAATTTCAATAATAGACTACTGGATCAAATGCATTAGAAGGGCAAGGAAAAAACCAGTCACTCTGTCCTTTCATCTCCTACATTAATCCTGAATTTCATACTCCATATCTGAGTATCCCTTCCAGTCTTGTCTCAAATAATTCAAAACCAGTAACAACTGATAACTGCACACCAAAAGAACTAACAGTCTATAATTCAATTTCAACATTAACTTAAAACTTTGAACAGTAAGTATCTAACTAAAAATGAGTGCTGTATAAGAAGTTACATAACCAAATGGGAAATTATTATTCTCCAATAAAACTTTTAATTTATAAATAAATGTTTACTTTGCAACACATTTAAAAAATATTTTGTTTCAACAATCACCACAGATTGCAGTACTGGATTGTATGTACTTTGAACAACTTTCTACTGCCTCAGTTTGTTACATGAAAGGAAGACAGCGGCTCAGTCAAGTCCAACAAATTATAAGCACATTTGTATGGTGCTGCTGTGTTACAGAGATCTTAGAACAGAGGCACAAGTTTTGTTCCACAGCCAAAAAATTTGAAATTTTTATCAGTAAGGGCAAAATGAACCATGACTAGGACAGACTTACTACATTAATACCAGCAATCTACAGTATGTACGATCAATTTGTAATAATTTGTCATGCAAATCAGAAAGTGGAACTCATGTCTGTGACTGTGTAGAATGTTCAGGACAAATCACATAAAAAGGCATCTGCATTCAAACCTGTATCTTCGTAGTCCACACCTTGTGAGACAGATTTTTAACCACTGTGTTAATTCCGTAATAATGAATTTTTTTTTTAGTAATGAAGAACATTTACAATGACTGAAATATTTCTCAGACAAAGGATCTACAAAATAACAAAAAAGATATATTTATGTGTCATAAGTATGATAACCTTTCTCAGAAATACATTCAATGTCAATGTAGAGTAATGAATGCTTTGAGCTTGCATATTTCCACTCATTCTAGACTACACTACACATTTCTAGTTACACACAACAAAATATATGTATTCAACACAACTCACTATCATGTTCCACTATTCAGGATCAGCTGTACTTAATAATACCTAAACATGAGTTTAGTCTGTCAATAATTAAATTATAATCAGAGCACAATTTTAAGAAGCAAATGGGGCTTACAGAACATCATTTACACATAGAGTTACAGACAATCTTACAGTACCAAGATTAAGGGAAAAATTTTAAATTAAAAATGAAGGATAGGTGTATTTTATGGAAATCACAAGTAACAGACAATCACATGCACTTTCCAAATAAGAATACTTTTAGAGACAATCAAATACTAACTGCAGTTTTGTTTATTCATAGGCAGAAAGCAACCTGGCTGGCTTTTGTATGCCAACTATGAGGACACATGAAAAAGGTCACAGTATCCTGCAGTACACACATGAAGTATGCACCTCAGGACACACTTACTTAAAAGTATACGGGATATCCTTTACAAGTTTGTATTGCATTCATATTTGTACATTTTCTGTAACAGCTGCCTTTCTGGTTACAGTACCGTATCTTATCAAGCAACATTGTTTCAGTTAGGAAGCATGTTTTGCTTTTCCACTGTGACAAAAGACAGGTAATATTATAACAGAGAAATTATCCCTACAAATCATTACATGCAATTAAATCACTAGCTGAAGGAAGGAAGAATATTTAGGAAGCCAAAAAATCAAGAAAGTTTATATAAATTGTAATGGAAAGTATAAATATATTTATAACCAACTGTGAGGCCAAAATGACCTTTATATATCACTAAAATATTTAAAGGAAGAACTATTAACAGAAACTCACTGGGAAGGGCCGAGCATGACTGAATTTAAACTGCAATAAGCATACACAGCTTATAATGTTTAAAATAGATATGAAGTGTTCACACAAAAGAGTTCTGAACCCTCTCTTCATTGCTAATCAATATTAAGCAAGACAGGCAGATCTGGCTAGGCTGAATCGATGTAATAAACATTTTGCTACTTGCTTCTTTTCTGTCAGTACTTAATAAGTTTCTGTATGACACATATAAATTGACATCGAGCATTCACTGTGTAATATTTAAATGGCAAAGTTGAAAATGAGAGGTTCAATTATGTCAACAGTTCAATTACCATACATATAACAGATGTACGAACAGTCGCACATATGCATTCATTTCTCAATTATGTCCTAACAAAATTATTTGGTACCAAACAACATCAACTGAGCTTTGAAAAATAACACAGGTCATATATAAAATCTGAAGGTGTCATGGTGGTAAAGATTCACACTGTGGTCTTCTGGGTTGTGATACCATGTAGTCTTGTGGGTGGTCACTGACCTTTTTGGAGGGGTACCACACCATAAATATGTATCAGAAATTCATCTTCACATCTGCATCCATTATCATTGTGATTTTGATATGTCAACTGAAGTATTAAACTATCAGAATACAAAAAACTAAAAAGACTATTACCAAAGATTATAATATGTGTGTAGGTCACTCACCAACAAATGCACTATTATATTAACTTGGTTAAAAGATTTAAATTTACATTAAAATACACAATAATATCGCTCCTACCTGTTTCGGTCTTTAATGACTATCATCAGGGAGCTTTATCTGTACCTAACTACAGTTATATTTATGTTAAAACACTCGGTGAATTTATGTAATGACATAATTTCACCGAGTGTTTTAACATAAATATAACTGTAGTTAGGTACAGATAAAGCTCCCTGATGATAGTCATTAAAGAACGAAACAGGTAGGAGCGATATTATTGTGTATTTTAATGTAAATTTATAACTTTTAACCAAGTTAATAAATAGTGCATTTGTTGGTGAGTGAACTATGTAGATTTCAAAATGCATGGTGCAACGATGAAAATTACAATACGTACTCTTATAGCCATATTTATGTTACACATATGTACTTATATGGATGTATATAAAAGCTATCATGTACCTTCCATGACCCAGTGTGAAATAAAAAATTAGATTTTAGGAATTCAATTTGATGATTGATGTTTTAAAATTTGATTTTCAGTTTTTCACAATATATTTTGTAACTGGAAGACCATTCAGTAAGGCTCATACTACACTACCAAAAATATGAGAGAAAAATGACAATCAGATTCAGGTCTAACATGGTACTGATGAGTGAATAAACCCAAAAGATCAAACAAATATATAGTTGTTCAGACAGAATTACAAAATCTTTCTACCACAGTGTCTGTAACAGACACTGTTACATTTTGATACCAGTAACTAATGAATAAGACAATAGCTGACTCATGCTTTACAGACATCAGTTAACATAATTTATGCAAATATATTAGTAATGTCAAATTATGGCATGTAATTTGTTAGGTAAACACATAACATGACTGCAGCCTGTCACTGTACATGTGGCCGGTAAATTAAACTCTTTTACACATAAATATAACATCAAAATGCATAAATTTGTTACATTAGGGTAGTGAAAGATATCAGAGGAAGCTGAACAGAGCTTCTTAGCTAGATTGCCACAAATGAATGCCCCAACAGCAGTGTATGGGTTACTTGGAATTCTATGGACTGCTCTCACAAAGAATGTTCCATGCTCCTCATTTTAATATGCTGCAGTGAAACCACCAATCACACAGGGTAATTCCTGCAAGATTTAAGGTTCTCACTGTATTGCTGATGAAGATTGAAGTCTTAAGGGATGACAAGTTCAGACTTCGACAAAGAATCCACTACAGCTTGAAATCAACATAATTCATTTTTTTATTTATGAATCAGCTTTAGTCATGCATGTAGAAAGGACACTGTTTTGAATGAATGGTCAGTACTTGGTTTTACGTATAACAGACCACTAATGCTGAAGTTAAAGTTGCAAATGTACTTTGACAAAGAGAAATTACTATAAATGAAAACCTTTATAAATCATTCTTAACACTAGAACTAATAGCTGGAATGGACAAGCAAAATATTATGAAGTATTAACTGGAAAACCACACAAAAGTTTATAATTGGTACAACTTATATTAATTAGTCTTCAGAGCAATCTCACTGTTTACTGAGATGGGCATAAGGTTGTCACACTGACTACTTTAATACTTTGACATTCAAGTGTTGCTCAAAATATCATTACCCAAAGTTCCATACAATACGACAATTCGGTGCAGTCAGACAGATACCTTGACATGACAGTCAGGTGCATGCCATCTCATGTGGACATCTTAAATATTAAGAAACAAAGTATCACAGCAACAGCAGCCAACCTTCAAGTGCAATGACATGAAACTCACTTGCAACTTCAAATGCCAGAACTCTAATATATTTCTACATTCCTGAACAACCAACCTTGTGAAATGCAAACAGGAACTCACTCCAGGACAGCAAGGCCTTTATATCAACATAACAACAATGTTAATTATGCATAGTGAAATATTTGTTAACTTAGATCTATGACGTCATGGTCTTTAAAACAAACCATATGCCTTTGCCAACAAATTTGGGTTATTCTATCAAACATTTTGGCCTTATACTGCTTAATGTAACGAATTTTTCATTTCTGATTTCACTCACAAACCAAGTAAATATTCATCCCTCTTACAATAACTTGTATCAATGTTAAATTACACTTTCATTTTTTAAAACAAATTATTTGTTACATGTAATCTCACATAAAACATATAAAATATGCATTTTAGATTATCTTTCAAAGCTCAGTTTCTATGAGTTCACATATAGTGCTGAGCAACCTACAGGCAAATCCTTCACAGATGGAACTCCACAGTAACTACTTGTACATGCTAAAGGAATTACTGCCCACACAGTTACCTGGGATCAAATTGTATTAAAATAACAGTCCTAAAAAAACTGCTTATATTACCAAACCAGCAAAAGCACCTGCTCTTGACCTAGGTTTTTCTTAAAAATAAACTGTACTCAAATAATGAAACTGCTTATTCATTAAGAAAAACTTACAAACAAATATTCCTGTTGACCAAAGTTCTATTATATACCACCACGGAAATGCACAGAGATCAAATTATGAATGAAATGATTTCCAAGCAATGCAACAGCCCTGGATATAAATCACTTATAGATGATGTATTAAACAGGTACCAAGTAACAAAACGACGACACTAGAAATGGATCGCTTCTGCACGTTAAGACCAATCATGGTTCTGTTACATAAATATCAGCTTGGGGAGAAAAAAAAATGCACAAAAGGATTTCATATATGCAATTATAAGCCCTAAAAATGTAACACAAAGCCCAGAGGACTTATTATTAGAACAGCGGGTCTTAAGTAAAGTTAAAGGACATAACAAAAGGACACTTCTTGCTGTCACTGGATTTTCTGTATGAATGCAGAACCATTCTAATGCTTGACACAAACCTACTGAAGCATTCTATCAGAGCAATCACCTTAAGAAGAGCACAGTTCCTATATAAGTTGCTCGTAAAATAAATAACTAAAAACCTTGATGCCTTAGGTGACCTGGGCAACACAGACCTTTAACACACAACTGCTCTTAAATAATCAATCACACAACATACACTGATACATCACATTTAAATAAAGACAAGTACTACAACTATGATGCTTTACGCAATGGCAACCAGTACTTATTGTCTTCTTTCACCGTCAGTCACCAAAACATGTCACATTTCACACCACAATTCTATACTTTCTGCCTTAGTCAAAACATACTGAATCTCATAATCCTGTCTAATCTACACCAATGTGCAAGTGGTCCACTGTGGGTTACCTGTTGTCTGAATCCATTACCACTTGTTTGAACACTCCTGCTGGCATCTGACTCTTCACCTCATGGCTGCCCAATGCAGTTGTACCATCCTTTGCAATAAAAAGCTGCAGACCTGATGCTGAAAATTCACACAAAAATTATAGTCAAAATAGAGTGCAAAAATAAAAATAATTTTGTTGGTAATCACAACCATTTGGTTAAAAACTCCAGCTACAACACGCGGTTTTCATAAATACATGACTTCAGGATTGTGTCAAATGTCAGTATCATTCCATCAATGCACCACACTCATAATTCATTCACATACCCTAAATGCTACACAACTTTTGCAATTGACAGCACTGTTAAATAAAACACTTCTCTCCACCTTTATAAATTCTGAATGGTTGAACAGAGTCTAATTGTCAGGAAACCAGCAAATTTTATCTTTAACACCATGTCTAGACTACATATGGGTCCCAGAGTGTTACCTATCCAATGGATAATACGGATCTTACCCCAGCAGCAAACCAGCCATAGTGGATGGGACTGGCTCATGTTTGCATACAATGGCAAGTTTTGGGAGGAGAGTCCTCTTATATTTCGGTAAATATTGTACAGCATTATTCCTCTGTTTCAGTTCAGTAAGAAATAAAAATTCCTCACTGTTACGAAAAACAAACACGCTATTGGAAAACCTGTGTACTTCTTGAATACTGACTGACTGACTGACTGACAAAATGAAGAAACATGAATAAATCTGTTATAATTCACCACTATTTCTTTTTTTTACATTCAAGTATATCAATATCCTCGCAGGAAGAAATTACATTACTGGTACCTGATTCATCATGTGGTTCTAAGTTGGTGGATCGCAAGATTTCATCAATAAGGCTGTCTGGGTTCACTCGTGTTACTTCAACACGTGCCTGGGGTATGCCTTCTTCAGATGCTTTCTTGCGTCTCTCAAGTGCTGCCTTCGCACGGTCAAGTGATCCAGTCTCACTTAATCCTGACCCAGAACTTGGATTTCTAGAAAAATGAGCCCAAGGGTGCAACAACAGAATAGCACAAATGACAGCCACATCTATTAACAGCGCTGCCCATTTCACAAATGCATAAATGCTGATAGCATCTGTACCACATATACAGAAAACTGAACATACTTCCCCTTAATTTTCAGGATGTTAATTAAATGACCAGTTTCAAAATCAAGAAATGATATTTTTGGTAAAATTTCCAAGATATTCCTTGATTAAAAGATATTTTCTGACTGCAATATTTGGGGGGAGGGGGGATAGAGACTGTGAAAGCACACATAAGATATCCCAACTAATTGCTCTCCATTGTATTCTCATTTGACTACTCTTCCTCACTTTCATAACAATTATTAAAATGGATGCAAATGAGTTACACTTTTTATATGTGGTTGCCAATGCATTGATACAACTAAACTTATGTATCCACAAAATGCAACAGATTTTAATAGTTTTAACTAACTACACCTTCAGAAGCAGATAGTTTCCTGACAAACATTTTGTAAGCATTTCCACCTCCCCGTGCATGCTATATGCCTCCTCCGATTTCCACAATTTTATCACTTTAATAACATATCGATCTGCAATACTTTCTACTAGCATGTGACTTCTACTCTCTGTGATCCGGCATTTGGCAGTAACCTGTTCTCAAGCACCCACAATCTATGTGCACACTAAGACAAATTATGAAATTCTGGATTTTTATACAATTACTTGTAGTTGTACATTTCATGTTCCTAGACAAGAGCTGCAAGGCTGTGTGCAGTTTATCTAAATTCAAATGCTAGATACATGAGCAAATGAATTTTATGTGCCCTAAAACCGTGCATATAAAATTATCCAAACGGCCTTTTCAAAACAAAATGGAGACTGATTAATCAACTACCAAACCAAGTAACCAGCCAGCCTACCAACTAACCAACTAATCACCATATGAAGCAGAGTCCATCTATTTAATTAACAAGTTATGTCAAAATCCAGTAGCTTACTATGGTAATTTTTCTATCAATTCACAACATTATGGAAATCTACAAAAAGGATAACGTCCTATCTCCTTGTAAATTCATTTATGCCTGCATTACATCTTGGATACTTTCGGTCTTATTTGTTCGTTTCCATTTCATTTACTTTGTGTATTCAAATACCTTAGAATTTGTCATTTCAAGCTCTCGTTTTCACATATTGCACCATTTTCTCTGTTTTAATTTAATCACCTGTTAAACCTCCCTTCACTAAACTACATTATTTTAAATTAAAAAAAACTACTGTCATGGCACAATTCATTCCAAATTATTTTATATACTGTAATCTCCTTAATGAAAGTGCTAAAATCATCACACAAAATTTCCATGGCTTTATTAACATCAATTGCATTATATCTTCATATTTTTCTAAATTCTCTGATTTTCTTTGTATAATTTTTGACTTGTACGTAACTTCGCTGTTATCACTAAAGGGGTCCAAATTAAATACATACATTGGCTGACCAACACTATTCCTTTATTCAAAACACCACATTTCACGGGGATGAATTACTGTTAATCTGACACCCAACCCACGAACTGGAAAACCACCTTTGGTCAGCTGAGTGTAGATGCTCAATGGACATGCCTCACAAACAACGGCACATGCACAATCTATTCAGGTGTTTAAAAGTGTATTTTATGTGGTTAAAAGAGGCCATGACAAGAAAATTACACACAACATCCATCTAATGTTACTTTAGGCATACACACTTCTCTGATCTTTGAAATTAGGTATGGAAGTTCAAAATACTGACAATTACAGACACCGTACTTCAGAAATAAATAAGTTGGAGTCATGCAAATGTATTCTAGTAGACTGCTGACTCATGCATTCTTCACAATCCTAAATTCCATAATGACACATTACCTCACCTAAATGTACATATCTCTTCTTGAAAGTGCAATACTGTTATTATTTATAGCCTTTAAAACCATGCTTTTCACTACACAAAACAAAACACCTTTGAATTGTTACAATTTTTTTCTCCCCAAAAGCATTAAGTCCAAAAAGATTATAATTAGTTACCAACAACCAAAGTAACAGGCATATAGGCTTCATCTCTTGATGTCTTGGCCTATGGTAAAGTAAATTTAATAAATCTTGCATTGTGAACAGATCTACAACATTTTGTGACAAGAGTGAACATGAGCAGCACATTAAACTGATGCACACATGCTGGAACATTTGCAGAAAAATTAATTTACAGTAATGTACAAGAAAGGATCAACATTTACAATACTATATAAAACTTGCAGTATCTGTGACGGCTAAATGTACTGAAGTCTTCTTAGGTGATACGTCACAATAATACAGGCTAAAAAAAACTGACACCTACTGTCACATCCTGACTCTACCTCAATGTGGCTGATCACCCAAGAAGACTTAATGACATTTACATAAAGTGTGCATCTTCCAACTTGTATGTGCAATTATTAGCAGATAAAAATGCTGTTTAATGGCAATTTCTGTGGTGAAATGAAAATGCTCTTGGTGACAAGAAAGGATTAACACAAAACCAACTGCACAGAAACAATAAACAACACACGAGCCAAAGTGAGGAAGAATACAATAAACAGACGCTGAGCAACACAATGACTATGCAGCTGGCATTACACAAGACCCACTGCACAAGCCACACACAATAGGCATGACAGAGGTACACTAACACTGTACTGCTTCTGCGATGCATGACTGCAGTCAGGGTCAAACAGTCACTCTCCTCTTGCTGGTCATCAGGGCTGATTGCCACAGTTGGCAGTTTCGAGTTGCTTTCAAATAACTTCCGATGCTGTGACATCACACTCCTGTAAGCCAACCACTAGCATTCATCTCCCATGTTGCTAAACACTACGGCACTGTCATCAAGCATATGCCACATAAACATGACTCAACTGGATGTTGCACACACCTTCCTATGTGCTGTACCGAAACTTCACACTGGATTTCGTTTGGAGAGTGAAGGAGAAACAAGCCATGAGGTACAGAGTACTTTTTATTGCCAGATTGCTTGCAGCAGAGCAGACATTGTTCCTACACAGCAACTGATAGTGCTCAGTCTGCCAATAAAAGATACCTGCTGTACACTGGATATACAGTTTTGGAATCATATGATTAAAATTAAACTTGAACAATTTCGTTATGGCTGCAATATGAAACTGTAGTAAAAAACTTTAGAGGGATATATTGTTATAGAATTAAAAGTTCAGACGAAGATCAACACAAGTTCTCACCTTCACATCAAATTGCAGCTTAAAGAAGAAGAAAAGAAGAAGAAGGAGGAGGAGGAGGAGGAGGAGGAGAGGGAGAATAACAAGATTAACAATAACAACAACAACGACAGAAAGCACAAAAAAAGGAGCTGAAAAATACAAATGTAATGTCTTCAATAATTCTGAAACAGCCACAAACAGCATTTTGACACAGTTTTACATGGCTTTTGTCTCTCAGTACACAAAGTCATACATCAGCACAAAACATGAACATTGCACACTGCATCATTAAGAAACAATAAATGCACAGTTACAACACTTAGACACACATTATGAGTATGTTCAGAATCTGGAATTGACATTTTTAGATATCATAACTGAGTGACTGGCTGGCTTACTAACATCATGTGAATAAGAATGTTATTCTTCATCCTCCACCCCCCCCCCCCCCCCCCCCAAAAAAAAAAAAGGAAGAAAAAAAATCAATGCGAAAAAAAACTTATTTTTTTTTTTTTTTTTTGTGGTGGGGAGGAGCGACACCAGAAGTAGGGTGGGTGGGGTGTTTTTTTGTGGGCGGA
>Ga0131853_10016967_pt1 | contig 13276 bp, 6 predicted proteins | sample TergutLab28metaG_FD_92764 | JGI IMG/M metagenome (GOLD analysis project Ga0131853, IMG submission 92764) | Labiotermes labralis P1 segment gut microbial communities from Petit-Saut dam, French Guiana - Lab288 P1 (version 2) (version 2) | ecosystem: Host-associated > Arthropoda: Insects >...
AATCCCGATAACACCCGAATTCACAGCACTCGTCACTGGGCATGGAAAAACCAGAGCTTATCTACACAGATTTCAGCTAGCAGACGACCTCATGTGTCCCTGTAAAGAAGCACAGCAAACATCCGACCACATAATCTTGGAATGTAATATTCTCGAGGCACAAAGAGGTTCCATGATAAAGACAATAGTGTGCAGCGGAGGTATCCTGGCCCCCTCCAAAGGAAGACATGACAAACAAGTACATACAAGCATTCTCAACTTTCATTAAGTCAATTGATTTTCAAACACTGTGATAGTTAGTCATAGTTCGAAAAATATTTCCACATGTGGTGCCAAAACTGACCAAAAGGACAAACAGTGAATCACATGAACACTGGAACATGTAGTATTACCATGTAATGTAACATGTTGTAAATAAATATTAATTTAAAAAACACACAGACACACACCACACACACTCACCCACACACCACACACACACACCCACACACCACACACACACACACTCACACAGTACATTGTTATCTTCTTAGTATATTTATTAAGCATCTACGCAGTTGACATATGACATATTTACATCTTGAATTTCTTGGAATTGGTATTAACAACTATTTTAAAAATGTTTTATACAAAAACAGTTATTTTTAACACTTTTGTGGTGTTTGTATTTTACACTGTTTTTACCTTGCATTCTTGGCATATGTAGTAAAAGAGGAGATCTCTTGCTTAATGATTTTCAGTTTCTCTATGTATTCAATTTCTTGTATTATTGTGGCCTGATAATGGCCCATGTTGAGGCTGAAACAAGTCGCCGCTTAGTAAACATATTGATAACAGTGTATAAATATTTTATTGTCCAACTTATGCACAATTAAAAACACTTAGATACAATTAAAATTATAAAATATTTAGAAGTGCTCCAACATGTTTCGGATCACAGAGGATCCATCATCGGGGAGCCTTGTACAGTACTTGGCTAAAATTACAATAATGGTTCTATCGTGTCCGTTGACATGAACAAGGTTACTGTCTCGAAAGGTACCTTTCTAGACAGTGAACTATACACACTCACACACACACACATGCACACATCGGGTCACAATATGCTGCCATAACGCCGACCACGTCCGTGTCAAAGGACACGATAGAACCATTATTGTAATTTTAGCCAAGTACTGTACACGGCTCCCTGATGATGGACCCTCTGTGATTCGAAACATGTTGCAGCACTTTTAAATATTTTATAATTTATTGTATCTGAGTGTTTTTATTTGTGCACAAGTTGGACAATAAATTTTGTATATGTTGATGATGCACGGTGCAAATATGATGATAACAGAGTGTTGGTTGTGAATGGACATTTTTAGATCCTTGAAAGAAAAGGGGAATTAAAAGTGTTGTGAAACAAAAGTGAAATACTGTAAAATGAGCCGTTAAATGAAAGACTTTGCAGGAAGTGGTACTGGTCATGAGTCACAGCCCTTTGTGATATGCACCGTACGACATACATTTATGTACTTGGGAAGAATCATAAAAATCTAAATATTTGTGCACACGCCTCAGTTTCGCACAGAACTCTCAGCAAAATATCTTTTATATCTATTATACTTCACTCACTTAACCCTAGGCTGCTCTGTTTTATCCCTAATCTTACCAGACGAGAAGCAGATTTACGGAGGTCTACATGCAGGATGTCCACACTTGTTATCCCATTCGTTTAAATCCTCGATAATACATTCAGCATAGTGTGCATTGATCACAAGTAGTCTAAGTAATATTTCATCGCTTACCCGACGTCTGATGATCACTTGCCTGGTGATTTTGCGTCTTGCTGCCTTCTACGATGTTGCAGTATGAGGTCGTAACCCGTCCCGATGACCACCAGAAGAGTCACCAAACCGATCACCACTCTGTGAAGTAATATCACCATCATCTCAGTCTGGCTACGTACAAACCTGCGTACATTTTGTGGTTCTCCTCAGCCTCTTCCATAAGGTGTCAACAAACTCACATTACGTTCATCATCCGTTACGTCCTGCAGAGGTCACTGTTCAAGTATCCTGACAGGAGTGCTGTCTGAACGAAATGACGTTTTAGTAAAGCGGATTGACCAGTGATTTTGTTTTCATTTCATCATTCCGTTGGCATTACGTATTAACCCTTGAAAGTACAGTGCTTGCTATACGTACCACCTGTTTTATGTTTTAACATGATACATCCCATTTTATTTACAAGATAAAAAAACATTAATCTGTTTCAACTCAACGCTTTACTGATGAAACAAACTACTTTGTTTTAGAAGTCAGCTGCAAGTTAACGGCTTATAATTAAGCCGTTAACTTAAAAAAAACAGTTTTTAAATATCTGCCTCTATAAACGTTTTATGAAAATATTCTGGCGATGGCTTTATTATAATAAGCCGAAACATGTAGCTGTGTTCGAAAACAAAGATATTGGTTTTAACTATAAACAGTTTTGTTGGATTTGACTACTATTTTTTGCCATTTTTACGTGCCACCTGTTTTAAGATTGAAATGAAATTAAGACACACAGCAGCTTATCTGTGTGATTTACGTTATTGTTAGACGAAAGGTAGATTATTTCGATATGCAATGTGAACCGTAATAGTGAAGACGCGAGTGCGTATTGTGGGACAGTAGTTGCTGTTTTTGTGTTGGTAACGTTACATTTGTGTGTCAAAGGGATGACCGATCTGACCCTGATAGGATCATTCAGTGTCTCATTTCGAAGTCACAGACTTTGGCCGTCTTGTTGGGGCTAGGACACTGGAGGAAGAGGAGAAGTAGGGAATTTTTTGTGTAACGACTTTTTCAATTTCTAAGTCAGTCATATAGCGTCGATCATGAATGAATGCGGATGGATCACTGGTGGAAAGGTAGTAACAGGGGAGGCCAAAGCACTCTTAATGAAACTTAGCACTGTGCCAATTCGTCCAAAATAAATTCCTCATCAACTGACCTGGGATCCGATCCAGACCTGCGCAATAAGAAGCAAGAAGAAAAAGGTAATAATGATTATTATTATGAAGAATAAGAAGAAACCACACACCGGAAGACCTCAGTCTTAATATTTACATCTTAACTTCTTTACAGTTTGTTACTCCGGCATCCATTTTAATATTATCCTCTCGCCTAGCATTATTTTTCGTAGATGTGGGGAAACCACGATAGTCGTGAGATATGATAGTCATTTAAAGAAATAAAACTGAGGAATTTACAATAAAAGAATGCGTATTGGATACCAAGTCTGTAAATGATTTGTCGAGGGCAACTATGTTTATTCAAAGTAGCTGCATGTTTGGGTCACAACTGACAATCATCGGGCTGTCATACGATGTTTAAAAGAGGGTAAAAACATTTTACCTTCTTTAAATGTTGTATGACTGCCCGATGATTCAGTTGTGACTCAAAATGTAGCTAGTTTAAAAAAATTAGTTGTGTTGACCCACTATGTAAATATTTGTCTTACAACGTTCCCTATCACAACGGGATGCATTCTGTCCAACTATAATGCATACTGCACGTATCGCAAGAGTTCTGTCTCCTCGTATGCCGGTCTTGCACTGAGGTGCACCTTGTGTTCAGGCCTCTGAGATGCTGTTGGTCACTGAAGACGGACTGAGAGTGAAATTCTGCAGTCGCTATGCTTTTAAGTAGTCATGCGTCGCTTAACGACGGGGATACGTACTGAGAAATGCGTGGTTAGGCGATTTTGTCGTTGTGCGGACTTCATAGAGTGTACTTACACAAACCTAGATAGTACAGTATAGCCTACTACACACCTAGGCTGTATGGTATAGCCTATTGCTCCCAGGCTACAAACCTGTACAGCATGTTACTGTACTGAATACTATAGGCAATTGCAACACAATGGTAATTATTATAATATTATAATCTTATGGAACCACCGTCGTATATGCGGTCCGTCGTTGACCGAAACGTTATGCGGGGCATGACTGTATTGCTACCGCCCACAGCCCAACACAGACCCACTTCACTAAGGACGAAACAGCTCCAATGTGTCGTCAAGTTGGCACACAGTGCAGTAATTGGCACTGTAGGAGATAACACAGTTTGCTAACCAAATTGCTTGTTGCCTGTTGCCTAGTCACATCGCGGTACATCAGTCTGTTGATACGTTATGTCGAGCGTAATAAGCGTTTTGCGTAATGTCCTTACATTTTCAAGATCATCAACTTCGCATCACCCAGTTAAACAGGCGCCTCGAGTTTTGTAAAATGTATGAACAACCAAAAAATGCACACTGATACTCTACGATGCTCTTTTATTAACAGTACTCTCACTAACAGTAATCCGGGCATCTTCACGACGAAGTTTTGGTTACAATAGTACAGTTGTAGTTAAATGTATCACCATCACCCCATAATAGTAAAAGTGTACAACTCTGGTTATAATTTTTTACTTTTGAATAATAATGTAAAATAATATAGGACGAAAGTGACTAATTATAAATTAGTGCAAGTTCACCACACGGACAACTAACGTTGTAACTGCTGTGTCCACTGCACCACACAGACAACTCACCCTGTAACTGCTGTGTACGTCACTGCACCACACAGACAACTCACTCTGTAACTGCTGTGTACGCCACTGCACCACACAGACAACTCACCCTGTAACTGCTGTGTACGTCACTGCACCACACAGACAACTCACTCTGTAACTGCTGTGTACGCCACTGCACCACACAGACAACTCACTCTGTAACTGCTGTGTACGCCACTGCACCACACAGACAGCTCACTCTGTAACTGCCGTGTACGTCACTGCACCACACAGACAACTCACCCTGTAACTGCATGTACGTCACTGCACCACACAGACAACTCACCCTGTAACTGCTGTGTACGTCACTGCACCACACAGACAACTCACTCTGTAACTGCTGTGTACGCCACTGCACCACACAGACACCTCACTCTGTAACTGCCGTGTACGTCACTGCACCACACAGACAACTCACCCTGTAACTGCTGTGTACGTCACTGCACCACACACACAACTCACCCTGTAACTGCCGTGTACGCCACTGCACCACACAGACAGCTCACTCTGTAACTGCCGTGTACGCAACTGCACCACACAGACAGCTCACTCTGTAACTGCCGTGTACGTCACTGCACCACACAGACAACTCACCCTGTAACTGCTGCGTACGCCACTGCACCACACAGACAACTCACCCTGTAACTGCTGTGTACGTCACTGCACAAACACTAAAGATTTCCAATTTCTATTATTTTATAATTAGTCATTTTATCCTATATTATTTTACATCATAATTTTTAAAAAATTGACAGAAATTATACATTTTTAATATTATGGCGTGAATGTTGCCACATTTAACTACAATTGTATTCTTGTATCATTACCTTGAAGATGGATGAATTTCTGGCCGAAACATGTTGGGTGACGATATTATAAATAAATGGAAATACATCATGAAATTAAAGTGCATTTGTTGGTTGTTAGTACAGTTTAAAAATCTAATTAATGTGCGGTATATGGAACATTTCAAAATAGACAAAACTAGATTAATCGGTTAGGCGGATGGAACAATACTTAATATTAAGTAAATCTTTCACCGTGAATATGCAGCTAAGAAAGACAGAAGCAGGTACGTTAGGGTAGGTACAGCATGTGGAAGGCACAGATATTTTGTTTAAAATATCAAGTTCGACTTATGAATTGCCGCGATATACAGAGGGTGGGGCGGGGGTAGAAGTATGGTTATACTCTTCCTTTACCCTCGGCGCTAGATGGGAGTGGTTGTTAACGTCATGCCCCGACCGCTTTGTCCCCGGAAAGACCTAGCACCCATTGTATCAGAGCCTGGGTGTGCCCCAGGAACAGTCCGAACAGCTACGAAAAATCTCGACCCCCACCGGTATTCGATCTCCGGACCGTCCAGCCACTAGAGATTTTCTTAGTTTTATGTTAATACATCGGTGTGCCTAGAAGCTTCACTGCATAACTTAGAAAGCTAATAGTATTTGAACACGTAACTTGTACTCAGGAAATATGTTTTTCGAACCCCGTTAGCGTTCGGAAGTGCCACTAATCCGGCAGCACATCGTGTCGTTTCGCCCGCCTTGTGCAATGCGAATGCAGTCCGAGAAATCTGCGTACATGCAATCTTACGCAAAGCGGCATTCAAGTAAAGAAACAGAACCCAAACTCTACGTACAGTGATCTTGCATATGGACATAGAACCGTGGGTCTATGACTGTGTGCTTCAGTACTCACCTGAGGACGTAGAATGCCGGTTTATACGTTCAGCAGTGCTCACATAATGATATAGAACCCCGGTTTATAGTTCAATAGTTCGCACGTAGGGATAGAGAACCCCGGTTTATAGTTCAATAGTTCGCACGTAGTGATATAGAACCCCGGTTTATAGTTCAATAGTTCTCACGCAAGGATACAGAATCCCGGTTTTTACGTTCAATAGTTCTCACATAGGGATATAAAACGTCGGTTTCTACATTCAACAGTTCTCCCGTAAGGAAATAGAACCCCAGTTTATTTTAATTAGTTCGAACGTATGGATTATAGCACCTCGGTTTATACGTTCAATAGTTCTCACGTAGGGATATAGAGCCCCGGTTCTACATAATGCTTACGTCAGAATGTAGAACCCCGGCTCTCTCCAAATCGCAAAACCAGGCTCTGGCACGGTGCGGACCCCAAGTACGGTGGCTGCAGGAATTGTCGACAGATGTAGCAGCTGCCATACGTCAGTTCGGTTACAGGACGCCGGCAAACACACACCCAGTTCCACATCGCGGCTCTGAAAGAAATAGATATACAATTTTTTGATTCATTTCTCTGTCCTGTATGCTTTCCACATAACAGTGCTAAGTCCATTTTACCCAAAATATTTTATTTGTTTTTAAATATACGTAAATCCCACTGCGAGGTTCCCAGAATTTATTTTGACGTTCAGTTGCTGGTATTTCGATAAAGACGTTTTCTTACATATGGTGTAAATCCAGTAACGTTGATCCTGAGGTTGACCACAGAGTAGGCGCCCGGGAATGGGGGTGCGGAGCCCTCCTGGCGAGAGTTGAAGTGAAGCTGTTGGCATAATGTGAAGGAACCGAGCCAGTAAGAGTTGCCCCAAAGAAACTGCGACGAGTAGCGCCCACTGGCGTCCAGCACTGAGAAAATAATTGAAAATTGAGAATCGACACCGGGACTGTTGGAAGCAGTTAGTTTTGGGGTAGTGTTTTGGGGATACAATTTGCTTTCCGAAATGTGGGACAGACCAATGTGTTGCTTATTGGAGAGAGTCAAGCACAAGCGGAAGATAAAGGAATGGCGGCGAGTAAAAGGGACGGCCAACCCCGCTGCTGAGAGAGCAGGTAACACTGTAACAGCTGAATGATCATTGTAACTACTGACATTTATGAGGAAAGTTGATGAATTCATTACAACATTCGGTTCCACTTTCTCCCGTCCCTGAGCTCAGGAGCTCAGTTACAACATTCAAGGCAAAGAGGCCATTACCTGCTCTTGTGAAGAGTGAAAAGAACGAAAACGTAAAACAGATTATAAATTTTCTGTGTTCAGAAAAACACACCTGATAAAAATGCAATATATTCTCTATATTCTGTGTGACATGTTTCGGCCTATTTGTTTGGTCATCTTCAGATGGCAATATTGTGTCCATAAGAGAGAAAACTATTTCAGAACGATGTCTCTCCTTTACAAATATTAAATACAGTGATGATACTAAAAGTATTATTCCAAAATTTGAATAATATTGAGATAAATAACAGTGAAAACCGGCTGAGCACAAAATATGTGTGCTTATTCCTTCTTGTGTATATTTTACATGGCTCAGAGTGAGGATATTGATACTAGTGGCGCATGGTGCAGAATGTTGGTTGTTACTGGCGCATGATGCAGAATGTTCGTACTAATGGCACATGGTGCAGAACCTACGTGTTACTGGCGCATGGTGCAGAATATTGGTACTAGTAGCACATGGTGCAGAATGTAGGTGTTACTGGCACATGGTGCAGAATGTTGGTACTAGTGGCACATGGTGCAGAATGTAGGTGTTACTGAACATGGTGCAGAAAATTGGTACTAGTGGCACATGGTGCAGAATGTTGGTACTAGTGGCACATGGTGCAGACTGTAGGTGTTACTGGCACTTGGTGCAGAAAATTGGTACTAGTGGCACATGGTGCAGAATGTTGGTATAGTGGAACATGGTGCAGACTGTAGGTGTTACTGGCACATGGTGCAGAAAATTGGTACTAGTGGCATGGTGCAGAATATTGTTGTTAATGCCACATGGTACATAATATTGGCAATAGTGACACAAGGCACATGATATGGTTACCATTGCCACATAGTGCATTCAGTACTAGTGGCACATGGTGCAGAATACTGGCACTAGTACCACATGATGCAGAACCTGCTAAGAATCGAACCACTTTTCCTCGGTTGCACATCCCATAGTCCTGTCGCTATACCAACTGAACTACCCCGGATCGAATTGTTGCGAAATGCGCATATTTCCTACCTTGTTAATCAATAAGTTATTGACTGTTTGTTCAGTCTGTTAGTTTGTTAGTTACGTGATAGAATCCATCCTCTTTTTGTTCACGGTTACGTGTTCAAAGCAAAGTAGGCCATGACTCACCAGTTCTTCCAAGAACTTGTAGTTACGGAAGTTTCATCTTGACCCCGTTCGCTATGGCTTCCCAGACACCTCATTGTACCTTCGTAGAGTGAGGAGTAAAAAATGCAACAAACAGCGGGAAACTAGATGCTGCTGGTGCTTGTTTTGATTGTAATCGAACTTTCTAGAAAGTGGCTACATGGAGGTCAGCTACGGCGATCGTGTAGAGGTGGTGGTTGTGCAGGGGGCTGACAGCGCGGCGAACGGTGACGTCACGCGTCCGTAGGACGGGGCGTCAGCCACCTGACTTATGTGATCGAGGGGGGAGAGAACCTGACGCTAGATAAAGCCGCCACTTCGGTAACATCATGTCGGTCAGATCAGCGGTCTTGAGGCTGTTAAAGTCTGTAAAACGCTCATGGCTGAAGCGGAATGTTATACGAAGTTCTGTAGAGTGAAACAAGAAGTGAAATAGAAGTTTTGAAACGCATACTTCGTTTTAATAAATTAAATATTTAAGGGCGTTTATGAAACACGTTATTTTATTTTTTGTGATTTACACCGAAAATAAACCCAACGCCCAATATACACAAAGATGGCGACAAACATTTACAAAACGCAACCAAAAAAGTTATCAGAATAATACCTACTAATGTTATCATAGGCGATCTCAGTGACCGCGCGGTCGTAGGTGTGTATCTGCGGTCGCTCGCTTACTAGGATTGCGGGTTCGAATCTCGTCAGGCGCATGGAAGTCTGTCTCTTGTGAATGTCTCATGTTGTCAGGTAGAGGTCTCTTCGTTGGGCTGATCACTCGTCCAGAGGAGTCCTACCGATTGTGGTGTGTCTGAGTGCGATCGTGAAATCTCGATAATGAAAAGACCTTGGCCCACTTTGGTTCTCGAGACACGAAAAAAATATACAAAGCGGAGCCGTGATAGCTCAATAAGTATAGTGAGTATGCTACAGGCTGGACGACCCGGTGTTCGAATCCCAGCAGGGAATAGAGATGTGTCTTTCCTCCAGTACTTCCAGACCACAGGGGTTCTTTCTCGCCTGTTAGCGGCCTGAACCTGAAGTTGGGTACGTACCTCCAGTACTTCCGAAATAAAGAATGCGTGGAGCTACACCTCCACTTAAAGTATATGCCTCACACACTTGGAGAGGGGAAAATCTTACCTGTATATTTTCAGTATTAATTTAGCGTGCTCGTGGAACTCCTGAATATCGCCCTCGGAACTCTGGATTCCCTTCAACATGGTCTGAATATTGCTGAATTACAGGGGTGCTGATAAGTCGTTAGCCCGACCAGGAAGGAAACAAGCTAATGTTTCTGTCAGAATGGCGTGAATTTCCTTTGGCGCCTTGCCATGTAGGGGGGGAAAAACTATATGACAGCTCGCGTCTCGATGTTGAAATCGCGCGCGTCCCTGACGTGCTTCCGAGCTTGTTTCCTTCCTAGTCGGGCTAAGGACTTATCAGCACCCCCGTAGAAGAACACTACGACATTCAACAGGATACATGGATACAACCTAGAACATGCGTTATTTAACGGCGCAGTCATTCACCAAGATTATATAGGGTCGGTGACTGAATGAGTATGTAGCAGTGATGGAGTGGAATGATACTGACAGGGGAAAGCCCGAAGTAGGCCCTTCTCGAAGAGAAACTTGTAGTGGCTTGTTTTAACAGTACAAATCTCACGTGGACTGGATTGGAAATGAACCCGAGCCTCCGCAGTGAGAGAGCAGCGATGTACATTTGTAGATGTGGCTGGTCGGCACAAATCAGCAAATTATGGAAGAAATATATGAGCCTTAGCATTAGCACAGCATCAAATGACGTCTGATGGATGGATTATGGACGCTCGTGTATATTTTGATTAAAACGCCGTAACAGATAGCAACTAGCCTGTTAACTAAGTCCATAGAGCAGAGTCAAATACAGAGGTTAATCGTATTGACGTGTTATTTCAATATTGTATGTCAACTTTTTTCGTTTATTTCGCTCCAATTTGTCAGCCTAGCTCATTTTTTTTAGATCAGTAGACTCATTTTTTATTTCACCAGCATGTCGGAGATAGCCTTTATTTTTCATATATAATTAATATTGTGCATTTTTTCTACCATGGCGCAACAGCCCCCCAGTGGGCCAAGGCCTCCTCATTTTCGAGAATTATCACACTCAGACACACCACACTCGGTAGGACTTCTCTAGACGAGTGATCGGCCCGACGCAAAGACCTCTACCTGACAACACACAACACTCACAAGAGAAAGACACCTGTACCTCCGGCGGGATTCGAACCCACAATCCCAGCAAGCGAGGGGCCACATATCCACGTTTTAGACCGCGTGGCAATATTGTTCAATTGTTTGGTGAAACTAAGTACATAAACTTAGGTCATGATGTGTCTAAATGTTTGCGTGCGGGCAATTCGTCTCATGGTTCGATACACAGGCTACAGGTATCGTATACAGCGTGACTTCGCACGCAGCAGAAGCAGGGAGAGTACAGTACAATACTTGTTGACACGAAGATATCCCCACCTGCTGCTGTTATCTGCAGAAAAGTAAACACTTGCAGTGCCATGATGCAGCAGTAGAAAGTACGAAGCAAACAGCATGTGTGAAACCGGTTTACAGCTGTTTGTTTGGTACTTTATTTTAACGCTTTTGGATTAAGGGATTATTTCATTTACCGCCAGGTTTAACATTCACAAATTCTACGTTCTGCCCACACAGTGCATTTGTTTTGTGTGGATCTGAGAACAAACAGCGATCATTTCCCTATACAGCATTAACTGACTGGGGTTTTGTAACTGAGACGGAGTGTTTACTGCGCGGTACGAGCTGAATCTTTGACCACGATGCAGATTAATCCCTGTTTTAAATAGTTTATGTATTTATTTTATCTTTTATTTCCTTTGATGATGTTTTGTGTTTATCTCTTCGCGGTGTTTCATATATTTTCATTTCTGTATCAAGCATTATTTATTCTTTACTTAATATTTACATTTTCGCATTTCCCTTTGCATCTCCTTAGGGGCCTAAATTTTGTATGTTGTTTATCTGTGTATTTATGCATTCATTGTATGTATTATTGATCATGAAACATATTTCGAATTGCGGTTAGCTACCGAAATGTCTGCCACTGCATAGGCTGGTTGCATTTCAGGTTTGGTGTTTCAAACTACTTTGTGCTGAAATCTTCGTTCAGGTTGCGTGTTCAGTGTGTATTTTTGGTTCAGGAATACTCGTGGGTAGGGCTTCAAATTTACTTTTTACGTTGGGCGCAGAGACGTCTTCAACCAGCCCGGGCTGATGTCACCGTTTTGGACACAGACCATTTGCAGTACGAAGCGGTCTAGACTAATGGCGCTGAATATAATGTAATTACATCTTGCGATATTCTTTATTTTATTTATCCACAATAGGCCCTGTTGGGGGGACCGCAGTAGCACAGTGGTTAAGGTGCTGTGTTAAAAATCGGAAGGTCGCTGGTTCGATTCCAGCTGGTGTCATTGGAATTTTCATTGACATAAAATCCTTCCGAACGCATAATGGCCCTGGGTTCGACTCAGTGTCTAACAGAAATGAGTATCAGGAGCATTTCCTGGGGGCAAAGGCGGCCGGTGCGTAAGGCTGACAATCTTACCACCATCCTGTGCTGTTGTCATGAAATCTGGGAACCTTAACTTCCTGGAACTCCAGGCCTGTAGCGGGACTGCTTTACCTGTTTTAAAAAGCCCTGTTGAAATTCGCAATGGAAATTTGTAAAAGTCACATCTCTGGCTACACTTCCCGCTTATTCCCCTTCCACTGATCCAAATTATACCCTTTGGGGTACACTCTGTAATTAGGGTCGTACCGAAAGTCATGAGCAACAATTTTTTGTAAAGTAACATGCTTTATTATTGACAAACCAAATACACCACCTTAATCTACAGACCCTTCTTTATTTTTCCATTTTGTTCGGAGTGATACTGGTCACGTGATGCAAGCTATTTACGTCACAAGACACTCAAGGATAACACAACAGCTGGTTCCATCTACCACCATACTCTCCTTCGTCTGCTGTTCCCGGTTCGCATGCAAAAAAAAAAAAGTTGCTCATGACTCTCGGTACGACCCTCGTATGACTTCCTTCACCATGCACGCTGTGTGAAATTATCGCTAAAGGTCTAGGCTTCAGTAACCACTGATGCATAGGTACCTCTCACAGCCGTTTATTGGTACCATCTTGTGTTGCTGTCGGTAACTGCTATAAACTGCGTTCTGCTACATGAGGATAAACTGGATAGAGCTAGACGTCTCTGTGTGAGGATATATGGAACGAAAATGTCAGCAGCTCCGGTAGCTACACAGCGACAATTGGCAGAATGGTTAGCAAATATTGAACTGCTGAGTAAAGGGGCACGCGGTAGCGCAGTTGGTTGAGGCACTGCGCTACAAGCCGGAAGGTCGCGGGTTCGATTCCCGATGGTGTCACTGACATAATCCTTCGGGCCGCACTATGGCACTGGGATCGACTCAGCCTCTAACAGAAAAGAGTACCAGGAATATTTCCGGGGGGGGGGGGGGGAAAGGGGGCGGGGGGG
>Ga0131853_10016968_pt1 | contig 13276 bp, 7 predicted proteins | sample TergutLab28metaG_FD_92764 | JGI IMG/M metagenome (GOLD analysis project Ga0131853, IMG submission 92764) | Labiotermes labralis P1 segment gut microbial communities from Petit-Saut dam, French Guiana - Lab288 P1 (version 2) (version 2) | ecosystem: Host-associated > Arthropoda: Insects >...
ACAGAACTCGCGATTATTCAATGGCATTGTGTGGATATTTTCCTTACCGAATTTCAACCAGATCAATAAATATTATTAAATGTACGGGTGAAAATGCATTTGCGCCCTTAAGGAAATTACGATTCTTCCATCACCGTTAATCACGACACTGATGAACGAGTTAATTATCATCAAGCACAATTTCCCAGAACGTGACGACGTATAGTACATTTTTGCACCGAATCCAACACTTCGTAAACAATGTGGGAATTCGCTTATTTAAACATTTAACCAAAGAAGAAATGTTAAAGAACAAGCACAAAGAGCTACAAGCGTAACGAAGACCATGAAGGTGATATTCCATGGACTTTATATTGCTTACTCTGCCACTACATCGCAATACAGTAACATAATCCGTAAGATATGAACCAACAGGATGCACTATTTACTTTTAATTTATTTCAATAATTAACCTTTGCATGTTTCGAGCAGGCTTACTGCTCATCATAATCAGGAGGTATTACTCTGTATATACACAGTAGTACCTCCTGATAATAAGCAGTAAGCCTGCTCGAAACATGCAGAGGTTAACTATTGAAATAAATTAAACGTAAATAGTGCATCTTGTTGGTTCATATTTTACGGAAATATAACGATGCAGGTCAACAAAAGATTAAACAGTAGCATAACTTACGAATCCTGCGTTAAGCACATTTTAATCATTTAAGTCTTTATCGCAACTAATTCTACACAGCAGCATTTGTTGGTTGAATGTAAAATTGAGAACTTGATTATTAATATCTTTTAGTAAAATTGCATACAGTTCATTTTTAAGAATTTTGTATTAATTTCTTGAAGATGAACATATCGGATCGAAAAATGTTGCCAGAATAAAAGTATAATACACAATAGTTGTTTTTGAAGTTAATTAATTCGTTATTCTAGTCAACAAAATGGGGTATCAATCATACAAAACCATGTCACGACACTCAGACTGTCTTCACAACGCGGTGCAAAGAAACCTTGTACCAAAATTTCACGGAAGTCTAACAAAGGAATGTCGTCACCGAATTTCTTTTAACTAATTTCATTTTCGAATAACTTAAACAACAAGACATTATCTTAGACACAAACATCTCAATGTTTATACCTAATTTATAAACTGCAGTTGCTAAGGACACAGACAGTTGCTCCTCTGTTTTCCACTTTCCATTCCAGTAACGCCGTTAGGAGTTTATAGTACAAACACAGTTTCACTTGAACTATGTGACCCTGTAGATGATGGCATTACAAGCCCTCGAATCATCGAAACGTTCTCGCCCAGCAACACAGCTCACAGCCCACACGACTTGAATCTTCAGTATTTTCGCTTGTGGCTAGTTTCCCCTTCTTCATCCTAGTTCGTTTATTTTCGTAATTAAATTATTTGCATCTTTGTGTATTTCTCATTGTTGTACACACACAGTAACTTCCGCACGTTGCAACTGCCAGCTTTCGGGAAGTACTCTATTAAAGGAATTGAGTGTGAACTGTACAGAAGTTAGAGGACACGAGTTAATTATCTTTGACCTTTAAAAAGCAAAACTCTGGAAGAATCAACTTACTGAGAGAAGAAATGTTAGTTCCGCTATAGAAGGGCTATATACACTGCCGCGTACGGCAAACAAATTGTGTAAACATGACATTAATCATGCAGTGCCTCTGGGTGCAGACAGGTTTTGTCTGACTCAGGGCATGAAACTTGTTGGCAGTCCTTTTGCTACAGTAAAGCCTAAACATAGCTCATGTCGAGGAATTTAGAGATGCGACTGCAGTCTACAAACTATTTCAGGTTCCCACAACGCATACTTTTGTAACAGTCACGTAGAGGATCGGTTACATAACTTATTGAGCGTGGACCCATCCCCGCCCTTGGTAACCTGTAAGTTTCGTGGAACCCCGTACATTTACAGCTGTGACTGTAAGTCTGTAAGTTCTGTTAATTTAGTAAATGCATAATGACAAAGAAATGTCATAATTTCAGAAACGCTGTACATTGTCACATTTCATCCCTCACAATAATACTAACAGACGATAATATAGGAAATACGTGGTTGTCGGGAGAAAAAGACTTCCTGAGAATTATGTAAATTCCCGAGGTCCGTAGGGTAATTTGCTGAAAAAACCTGTCCTTATCGTAAGTGCCGGCGGTCCACAGATTGGCAACTATTTAGAGGAATTCTGCAGTACCTTCTTCAAATACTCAATTTGCCTTCCAATTGCATTCGTTCATAAGAAGGAAAAAGGTAGGTGTGTAAATATGCATGTATGTGTATGTATGTATGTGTGTATGTATGTATGTATGTATGTACGTATGTATGTAGGTACGTATGTAGGTATGTACGTATGTATGTATGTATGTATATATGTGTGTGTGTGTGTGTTTATGTGTGTGTGTGTTTATATATATATATATATATATATATATGTCCAAACTCCCACCATTTTCAATTTTTGAACCAGCTTGAACTATATTCACCACACTTGGTTCGAATATTATGTAATTAAAGTTCATAAGCCGTCCATTATAGTTCTGTAAGGCGAGAGAAGCCGCTACCAATGGCCGCGCGATGGAAGGCGTGGTGTCTGCGGCCGCTCGCAAGCTGTGATTGTGGGTTCATTTCTCACCGGTGGCATGGATGTGTGTCTGTTGTGAGTGTTGTGTGATGTCAGGTAGAGGTCTCTGCGACGAGCTTTCCACTCGTCCAGAGGAGTCCTACAGACTGTTGTGGTGCGTCGTTGTGTGTGATCTAGAAACTTCGTCAATGTAGAGGCCCTGGCCCACTGGGTGGGACTCTCGCGCCCAATAATAAAAAAAACGCGAGGGGAAAATATTTTGTCAAAAAAAATTGTAATGACGTGAATGTTTGCTAATGCAAACAGACAATTTGACTGTCCTCCTGCACAGTATAAACTGCATTCTGACATCTACATGTATGGGCGAACTACATGCTACTGTGTTCAATAGAAATTAATTCTGTAATTTCGTCTGTCAATAATAAAGAACAAAGGGAATAATCTGACCCTTTCGTTGTGTATTTAACGATGCTCTCAATAGCTAGACAACATAAAATTCCATTAAAAGGAAAGGAGCATGTATTATTTGGTATCGACGTCTCGAATGAACCTAGTGCCTCAAAATTCGGGATAGAAAATCACAACTTATTATTTCACGGAAATCCGTTTTCTTTACATAAAAAGCCCAAACACAGGAGTGCAAATAATTCCCAGAAATCTAAGAATCATCTGAAAATTCTAGGTGTCCGAAGTGTAAGGTACGTGCAGAGGTCCGAAAAATATTACATATAGTACACAAAATTTAGTGGCGTGAGGGGGAACTTGCGCCAGGATTTGTGCACCCCTGGCCTAAGACTATCAAATTGCATATAATTTAAAAATATCACTTATCAGTACATCATAATTGCAAACGATGAAGTTATTGTACTTGGTGGTACAAATATTCTGACTCATACTGTATTTCTGTTTGTCCCAACGGGGGTTTTTGCACTGCACGAAGTAAAGGAGAAAGTACCGCCCATCTGCGAGGGTGGAGTGGATGAAAAAGGGCAGTGTTGTCGTAAAGCAGACGGGAGTCAACTGACATAGCCAAGGGAGAGGAGAAGTAACGAACAGTTATGTAAGGTTAATCGACAAAATGTACTTATTAAATTAATACTTAAATCAATTCTTCTTCTCTTCTACATTTTTAGAACATCTTATGTTCACCATCAGGTAGGCTACATTGTACATGCAGCCTTATAAGTTATGTTGTCCATGGTTTGGCTTCAGTTATTTTGACATGCCTGTTTTTTACACCATTCTTGTAATAAAACCAACTAGATACACTAATGTCTCAAATTAATTTTTTGAATAAAACTCTACCTGTTTCGGACAGTTCCTCTGTCCATCATTAGGAGTTCTTCACTATACACACTGCAATGGTGTATGTCATACAGGTTACAGTTAACAGCTTGCGAGCAGGATCCAGACGGAACTGGTTCCGTCCTGATCCTGCTCGCAAGCTGTCAGCAAACCCTGTACGACATATAACATTGCTGTGTGTACAGTGAAGAACTCCTAATGATGGACAGAGGAAATGTCCGAAACTAAATTTCAGAAATTAGTGTATCTACTTGGTTTTATTATAAGACTTTATCACGATGCACGGTCATCTGAACGTCAAACTTTTCATACCGTACAGCTGCATTGACTTCGCACAATTTTTCCTTTGTGTTCCTATACTGATATATTTGTTTTGCCTGTTGAGCATTAGCGAACTTTACGTTTTTTGTACCGTGCAATGTGATACAATTAAGTAATGTTAACCAACGTGGAAAACATACCATATAAGGCTGTATGTACAATATAGTCTACCTGATGATTAACATAAGATGTTCGAAACATGTAGAAGAAAAGAAAAATTGAATTAAAACGTTAACTTGAAAAGTCCATTTCGTTCGGTAACATTACTTAATTGTATCAAAATACACGGCACTAAAAAAAATTGTAGTGTCTGTCGGAAAGGGGCTGGATTTCAACCAAACTTTGTATCGACAAATACTACGTGAAAAGATTGTATACTGACTTCATTCGGTAGTTTACGCTGCCATTATATCAGATCTCTTATCTGATAAGAGAGACTCAAAGACAATACAGTAGCTTCGTCTAACTACACATTCTAATTCACTATGTTCAAATTATGTACAGTGGAAATAATAAATCAAGTTCACAAATAAATCAGTAAATACCGCAAGTTAGCTTGCCTGATATATAAACCAAATTACGCGAATTTAGAATTAAGAATTAAGTCTGAACTAGGTCCGAATGTAGGCAACTCAAATTCTGTTGGAATTTCAAAACAACCAGCACGGCTTACCTGGTAAAATCAGAAGACAGAAGATCATTGCAAGACTCATAACCAAATTATATACTGTCTTCGTTTTCAGTCTTCTTCAACAGCTCTGGATACGTAACTGCGGTAAATCAAATAATTACTTGTACGTTGTGTATAAAATGCGTAGTAAAAAGGTCGTTTAGCGGGCGTACTGGCTTATATAGAGATGAAGCGTAAAGTCAGCCATTCCAGAAAGTTTAGCGAACTGTCAGGTCACTTTCAGACGTACAAATGTCTCTAAATCCAATGAATGGCAGAGGTATTTGCTGAAAGTGCGTGGCTGCTAGCTTCCTGCATTTATGAAAAAAGGTAAAGTGATCCCATTACAGGCCCAGTGTGGCCCAGAGGGTGGGTAGAGGTGTAGCTCTACTCTTCCATGATCGCGGCACTAGAAGGGGGTGAGTGGTCAGCAGCACGTCCCGGCCGCACTTTGCCCCCGGGAAAGATCCAGTACCCATTTTACAGGAGGCTGGATGGGCCCTAGGGCCGGTCTGGACGGGCGGAAAATCTCGTCCACACCGAGTTTCGATCCCCGGACCACCCAGCCCGTAGCTCAGTCGATATACCGACTGAGCTACCGGGCCCACATGTATGTAATGAATAAAAATTTCCAATCAAGTTACAAGTTTTAAACCAAAACTGTTAATTAAACATGGCCTTCACTACAATAAAATTCGCTGATGAAGAGTATTGACAACAGGCGGAGAAAGTTTATTTATAACGCGTCATTATATTGTTATACACGACTTGTTCACTGTGAAGCTCACCGTTCGGCTTCCGCTTAATTCTATAGCATTTAATACTCTCTACATTTAAAAAGAGTTACTTGTTATGCGGCAGCCGACAGAAATGTGTTAAGAAAATTGATGATTTTCATCACGACTTGTGCGAAATGCGTCACGAATTGGCCGTTGTGCTGTGTAGTGCTATAATAAAGTACAATCGAAATACTTCCGTTGATCAGTTGTGTTTAATGCAAAATGCTGAGTCGTCTTAACGAGCAAAACGAAAAATACACGACATTTCTCTTAGCGGTGCCCCAAGCATTAGAGCTTTATCGCGTAGAATGCCTGCATTAGACGTGACATCCTGTTAGAGCTTTGGTGTTCGGGACAGAGATAAAAGAAACGCAATTTTATATTTGTATTTCCGTGCATCGTAATTCTAGTTTGAAGAAATCCGACAAGATGCAACTGTAAACAGATATTTATTTACTGCTAAATTACTCTACATGTTTCGGGCGTCCATCACGCCCATCATCAGGAGTACATAAAACTGTAGTTGCAGCCTCTGGGATAGGCCATACTATCTGGGGAGCGAGCTTCTTCAAACGTGACCACGTGGTCACTTTTGAAGAGACTCGCTCCCCAGATAGTATGATCTGTACCAGAGGCTACAACTACAGTTTTATGTACTCCTGATGATGGGCGTGATGGACGCCTGAAACATGTAGAGTAATTTAGCAGTAAATAAATATCTGTTTACAGTTGCATCTTGTTGGATTTCTTCAACCTAAAAGAGACGCAGTAACTTATTCAAATCCTTTATGAAATAACTTAGACTTATAAAATTTGTATCCATTTAAACTTCTTGAGATTTAATATTTTTGAGATGGGGAATATTGGGATACTTTCTTCCAGAATGTGATGCCACGTAGCTTGATAAATGATACCACGACAAACTCTTCTACCACGAAGATGGAGAAAGCAGATCCCTGCACCACTATGACACCCATTTATCAAAGTACGCAGCTTTACATTCCGTAAGGCAATGAGACCCATTTAAAACTACTAAGCATGAAAAAACTGTAAAATTACTTTTATTTGCTTTGTTCTCCACATATAAGAAAGAACATTCTGCTCTTTCACCATCCCCAAACTTCGCCCGCTTGTCCTTCTTAAAACAGAAATATTAAAATGAAGAAGAATATGGAGCATTTGTGGAATGATGCTTAGGTAGGAAAGCTGAAGCACTCGGAGAAGAACTTGTACCTGTACCAGCAAAACGTTGTGCACGACAAAATTCGCAGGGAATAATCTGGAATTGAATCCGCTTCTCGCCCGTTACACGCGTGGCAATAACTGCCTGATCCATGGCACGGCTTTCAGGTCATAAATTTCTTTTAATGTAACTTAAAAACTCAGTTCGTACGTTAGAGTAAACACACAGTTCCACCGGTAAAGACGTCAAGTGACTAACTTTTAAAGCCCAATGTTAATATATGGACCATATCCCGTTTAACATTTCGTAATCCCTATTATTTACCTAAAGAGTGGTAAATGATTGGTCTTTGTAGCGGAGGAAGAGTACACTGTGTTTGAGATACAGAGTTAACTGAATATCTTGTACGCCTTAGACGTCAAAAATGTATTATTGCATAGTCTTATAAATAAAATCTTTAGGTGAAATACAGTGCTTTAGTAAAAACGTATGTGGCCTTTTTAATTGGGTTAGACAAATTCAGAGCAAGATTCGACCAATTTTCGACTTAGTTTAAACACCTGTCATTTACGAGGGTGAGTCACATGAAAACCTTACTTACTTACTCCATGGTGCAGAGTCCTTCTTGAGCAGCTAACTGGTTTGCAGCTAGTCAAGAAATTCCCCGCATTTCACCTAAACCGAAGGTTCATTACCGCACTCACAAGCGTCCGACACCTGTCCCTATCCTGGGCCAGCCCAATCCAGTCCATGTACCCACATCCCACCTCCTGGAGATCCGTCCTAATATTATCCACCCATCTACGCCTAGGTCTCCCAGTGGTCTCCTTCCCTCCAGTTTCCCCACCAAGACCCTATACACCTCCCTCTCCTCACCCATACGCGCCACATGCCCAGCCCATCTCATTCTTCTCGATTTTATCACCCGCACAATATTGGGTGAGGCGTACAAATCATTTAGCTCCTCGTTATGCAATCTCCTCCACTCCTCCATGAAAACCTTAAATATATTTTATCACGTAATTCACTGAACACAAAAGGTACACAACGACTTCATTTTTTTATGTAGTACCGTACTGCCACCTGTCGGCCACTCTTCAAACCATGAGTATCATTTTTGAAACTTACAAGACAATCAAATAGTCGTTCGAATTTTTATCGCACTTTTAAGGTTTACAGTTGATTCTCCCTCTTAAATATTTCCACATAAATCTACATTCGGAGTCTTTAGAAGAGCCAGTATTTAATTACGTACAAAATTCAGAATATTTTGCGCAGCAGAGAACGGTTTTCACAACCGCTTAACTCAATTATTTACGTTCACTTGTCTTTTCTTCCTCGTACGTCACAATTGTTACTTTATTTATAGATTGCCCTTGTTCTCGTATTCTTAGTTTAAAGAAGCCCCCATCTGTTGAGAATGTAAATCTCCGAAGTAGGAGAATGTTAAGGGACAACGGAAGTGCAAATGGCCCAGAATTATCGTGAATTAATTTAAAGTACGCCGAGATTTTCTTCAAGTTTCTGAAGAAAAAGACGACGAACTTCACGCGGTATCCTTTCTCCCGGCAGACATATAAATCCTGGATCTCCGGCATGTGACGCAAGACACCTTACACTTACCCAGGATCCGTAAAATATTTTGCATATACTGCAAAGCCACTGTTACGTTACGGGCAAGAAATGTATGTTGCATAGTTTCTGTGGACGACAAAATTCACAGAGTTAATTGGCTTCTGGCATACGAACGAATGGCGAAACGCGTGTTGTTTGGACACAGCAAGCGTACTGTCATGACAATGGAATGTCGTGGGTGTTAAGGAGCGCGGACTGGCGTTCCTTCCTTGTTCGGACACGAGAACTAACGTACAACCTACCACATCTCTCCCTTCTTTCACGATTTGTAAAACACGGCTGTAAACAAGTGTGGAATAAATTGAAAGTTTTTATTCATGCTCTGGTTTAAAGTGTTCCTGTTGATGGCCCAGAAAGCTCTCACAGAGCGACTGCTTACTTTTGGATTCCCGATCGTTTTCGTGTGTGTTAGTTTCTAGGCGCGTTTGTAAAATTGTGAAAACCGACTGTTAGCTTTGTCGTCTGTCTTTCTTTCTATTCATCCGCATGGAACATCTCGGATCCCACTGGAAGGATTCTTATTAAATTTGACATGCGAGTAGTTTTCGAAACTATAAAGCGAAAATAAAATTTCTTTCAAATCTGGCAAAAAATAAAGGCACTTTACACGAAAACCTATGCACATTTACTACAAAATCTCGCTGAATTCTTCTTAGAATGAAAAATTGTTCAGAAAAAAAAAATTGTAGAGAAAATCAAAACACAAATTTTATGTTCAATAACTTTTCAATAACTTTTATTTTCCGCAAGACTTATTGTTTATGAGATAATGCGGAAAAATATAGCACAGGCAGCGATACCACAGATGACAATATAATACGGCGCATGCGCCTTTCGTGTTAGACAAATAGGCTTCAGACACACACTGAGCATATGTAACTACTCTAATTTTGAGAAGAATTTGGTAAGATATCATCATTAATGTGCATACGTTTTCACGTAAATTGTCCTTTATTTCTGTCAGATTTTAATACAACTTGCAACTTTTGCGACAAAAATTTTCGATAAATACTCAAATACCAAATTTCATACAAATCTGTCCGGTGAGAGCCGAGTTGTTCCATGCGGACAGACAGACACTACGAAGGTAATAGTCGTTTTCCGCAATTTTGTGAAAGCGCCTAAAAATTATTATAATCTCCCAGCTCGTAGTCTGTCGTTTTACTAAACAACTCTACAGTATGTCTCATAGCTATCATCTCTTGAAGAATATAATTTCTCCCATGTATTGAAATTAGACTTCGGTGCTTTCCAATGTACACGTGTCTTTAAATTTCTCCATTGTGACTTTCAGGCGTGAGAATCAATTGTTGGAGCGCGTACCTCTACGTGATGTCATAGAAATCACGACCTGTCGGCACAGAGGCACGTGATATCCAAAGACGTCCCTCATGCACGTAATTTTCACACCATTCATTACAGTCCTGTGTTACATAACACTCAATTTGTTGCGAGAATTTTTATTGTGGTCTTCTGAGATTTGACACCGTGGAGTCTTGTAAACACAGACTTTCAGTACAAGTGCTGCACCCAGTTCGCAGGGCTGACTGAGCTCCAGTGAAGAAGACCGAGAAATTAACTGAAAAGTTTGTTTACAGGCGCTCGCTGGTAATTTATACGTGATTAGTTACAGGCCGATCGTTGACTTAGCGATTAAATACTTCCTGGAATTCAAGCTATCCACCGTGTTAGTTAATTATGCAATTTATAATCCTCTTGATTACATGAAAAGAGAAGAGGAAGGCTACGAGACGTTTTATAAGTTACAAAAAGTAAAGTCTTCACTGTACAGAAGACGTATGGGGAGAGAAGAGGTATAACTCCACTCATTCTCATGGAGCTGAATGGTTAGCTTCACATCACGGCCGCTTTAACCCGCAAAAAAACCCGGTACCATTGAATAGGAGGTAGGTGGGTCAGGACGTTTTGGAGAGGAAAAAATATGTAGCCTCTACTGGGATTCGAATACCGGACCCTCTAGCCCGTAGTCTAGTAGCTACACTGGCTGCATTATCCCTGCTTCTTGCATTTATTATAAGAAGACTAATACAAAATTTTGCGGTCTTTAAGGTTCCTAGGTTAGTTTCGCTTTTCCTTCTGGTTAAGGTAAAGGTAGGTTGGACACAACAAAAAGCTTTCGAAAATAAAAAGGTAAAATCTCTAAATTCTAAAATGAGCCATCCCCGTTGTGTGTATATAAACAATAGGCGTAGGTATCAGTCAATAACACAACAATATCTAAAAAGATGTTTAATAAAGGATGATAGTAACTACATGTTTCGGCCTATTGCGGCCATCATCAGGTTTTCATCCGAAAACCAATCCTATAAAACACTACCACCATACGTTCGGATGAAAACCTGATGATGGCCGCAATAGGCCGAAACATGTAGTTACTATCATCCTTTATTAAACATCTTTTTAGATCTTATGCGTATTGGACCGTGCATCATCTTGATATTTGAATAAAGGTTGAACAACTAGATGACACTTGCTTTATTATATATTGCTCAACATGTTTCAGACGTTAATACGTCCATCTTTAGGAGCTTGCAACTATTTGTTGCGTTGTGTAGGCTGACTTGAGACGTGCTGGTGTTATGTAGCGGGATTGTCTGTTGGTGATGTGGTATCCGAGTGCAGGCTGAACCACTAGTGATTCAGCCTGCACTCGGATACCACATCACCAACAGACAATCCCGCTACATAACACCAGCACGCCTCAAGTCAGCCTACACAACGCAACAAATAGTTGCAAGCTCCTAAAGATGGACGTATTAACGTCTGAAACATGTTGAACAATATATAATAAAGCAAGTGTCATCTAGTTGGTCAACTTTTATTCAAACATCTTTTTAGATATTGTTGTGTTACTGACTGATACCTACGCCTATTGTTTAAGTTAAAATCTCTTCTGGATCATGTCAACTAATGTGCGGCATTTATCACCATACTATTTGACAGACAATATTCATGTGAAATGAGTGATACACCTGGAGATGGAAGCTTAAGACTGCGAGGGTTTTGGACAGGGCTTCGAACCGAGGGACTTCTGTTCGTGGCGTCAGTATAACGGTGATCTCTGCCGTGGTGGGAGTAAGTACATATCTTCACCGCAGACACCTACCTTATCAGAATTGCAACACAAGCAACTGGACATTCGACTTGAGGCACACACAGCGATGTTAAACCCTGATCGGCAGAAGAGGGAACGTAGCGAGCGTCGACCAAACGGGCTTCTTTGCATGACCTCAACATAGACTTTACTTAATATTGAAATAGATCGTCTATGTGCTTCTGAAAAGCAATTTACATCTATTGTTACCAGACAAGCACCAATATAAATAACATCAAACACGCATAAACACAATCAATATTTCAGCACAAAGAGGTAAAGTAAAATAGCTTTACATAACATGTCACAAATAATACCATGTTATTGGTGATCCGTGTTTTTGCAAAAATGTACCTACACTGTGAAGTTTTTGTCGCATCAGCAAATATATGCTTCTTTTCACAACGAATTCAAAATTCTGATGATAGATCGTTTGTCAGGGCGCAGAGAAGGGGGAAGGAGCTTTGTAACTTAACAGCAGTTTGGTAACTTTGCAGCAGGTCTAAGGCACATTATGCATTCACGCACTTCACTGTGAAAAGCAAGAATATTTATTGCGAAGACACACAGTTGTGCATTAGACATACAAAAATCACGCTTTGCTAATGCTCTTATACTAATCAGTAACAAAAGCAGAAGAAGTGTAAAATATTCTCCATTAGATATGATTTCACCTGTCTCTAATGTTCGTTACATGGAATGAGGAAATGTCGGCTATTTGAACATAAATTCTCTGACCATAATTCTAACATAGAAACAATTTTTCCATATTCCTGGCTATCCCTAAGACAAATCCAGTCCACACTTTCATACATTATTTCTTAAATATCCACTTTAATATTATTTTCTTACCTAAGTTTAGTCTCCCAAGAAGACAGAACTTGTGTGGAGGCGCAGACAATCCCCAAATCACACAATTTCAAATCTACCCAAATTTAAAAAAATATTAAAAATCGAAATAGTAACATTTTCTTAAAAACAGAAGAGAAAAGCGCTCTTCAGGGTCATTACGCAGCGAGTAGTGGCAATTTGAAATTCTCGCCGACAATTTGTTTACGGGAACGAAAGCGCAGCAAGACGAACGTGTCGGAAGAATACTGCTGGGGGATGACACAGTCTGCGTGGCGGTCGTGCTGCAGCCGGAGTCCAGAATGTTCGAATTTGAATTCTAACTGGAATGTCTTGTATAGATATACATTTGATGGCACGTATACTGTATTCTGACTTACACAAAATCCGACTGGAGCCGGATCTTCAGGAGCGTAACTACGGCGTAAGTCGGGAGTGTACGTACTGAGAAAAACCACAAAAAAACCCCAAAGTAATTTGTGTCTCGTCCGAGATTCGAACCAACCACCTCCTGAACGCAAGTCTCCAACGGTAACGCTTTAGGCTTTCCTGAAACTACTGAAGAAAACTACGACAAACCTCAGTCAAGATAATCTTGGGTCCGGGCCATGGTAGGAAACGGACACTTCGCCAATCAAATTCGGAAGCGCAACCGCTTGCATCAAGGTGCTCGGTTTGTTGTTGTTGTTGTTGTTGTTGGTGGTGGTAGTGGTGGTGGTGGTTGTGGTTGTGGTGGTGGCGGTGGTGGTGGTGGTGGTGGTGGTGGTGGTGGTGGTGGTGGTGGTGGTGGTGGTGGTGGTGGAGGTGGTGGTGGTGGTGGGGGT
>Ga0131853_10016969_pt1 | contig 13276 bp, 7 predicted proteins | sample TergutLab28metaG_FD_92764 | JGI IMG/M metagenome (GOLD analysis project Ga0131853, IMG submission 92764) | Labiotermes labralis P1 segment gut microbial communities from Petit-Saut dam, French Guiana - Lab288 P1 (version 2) (version 2) | ecosystem: Host-associated > Arthropoda: Insects >...
AACAGAAGACCAACGTGAGCAACGTCAGACAATCGCCCGTGATTTGTTTGAGCGTTCATGTGAAGACGTGCAGTTTCTTAAGAACACTGTGACAGGTGACGAGTCCTGGGTTTACGGGTACGACCCGGAGACAAAACAGCAATCGTCTCAGTGGAAGGGTCCCACGTCTCCGCGACTAAAGAAGCGGCGCCAGGTGCGAAGCAAAACAAAGGTCATGTTACTGGCGTTTTTTGATTCTGAGGGTATCGTACACCACGAGTACGCTCCCGGCGGGCAAATAATTAACAAGGAATTCTACGTGGAGATCTTGCGACGTTTGCGTTAATCAGTTCGCCGAAAACGACCGGGAAAATGGCGGGATGGCGACTGAATTCTGCACCACGACAATGCGCCCACACACGCTTCACATCTTGTGCAGCAGTTTTTGGCCAAACACGGCACCGTTCAGTTGCAGCAGCCGCCATACTCACCAGATCTCGCACCGTGCGAATTTTTCCTATTCCCAAGGCTTTAAGAAAGTTCTGAAAGGACACCGATTTGAGGCAACGGAGGACATGAAACGAAATTCGACGAAGACACTATTAGACATCCCGAAAGAGGAGTTTGCAAAATGTTTCCAACAGTGGCAGAAACGTTGGGCGAAGTGTGTAGCTGCGGAAGGGAACTATGTTGAAGAAAATTAGGGTTAAAACTCTGTAAGCCTTATCTACTTCATGTACTGTGGTCAGTCCGAATACTTTTTGAACAAAACTCGTAAATCTTGTTTTCTGTTTTAGAATTATTTCGTGGAGTCGTCATTTACCTCCTCGAAAGCTCTGCTGTTCTAGCTATTCATAACATCCACCGCTTGCAGTTGTCGCTGATTACTGACATTCTTTCGATAAAGACTGAGACACTCTAATTTCCACATGTATGTAATCTAACAAGTCTTACGATCGAGGTTCACAGCAGATTTAACGGCAACATTCAAGACGTAAGTGCTTAAAACACGTCATTGTCCCTCTTCAAAAGTTTACTAAATCCCTTCAACGCCATAGTTATCTTAATGGAGAATAAAATTCCTCTTGGTCTTATTCTGTATCGAAAACCTTCTACTGTTTGGTTGATGTTGAAGAAGCGTACATTCGACGTGATGTACTAGAAATTCGATAGGCTCATTCGATGGGGGGATCGCAACCGCTCAACCTCTTCCTACAGGGTAATGCAGATGTACGACATATATCAGCACACTCAGCAGAATGGGGCCCGATGACTTCCTTGGTGAAAAGTCAAAGTGTGTTCTTGTCCTTAAAGAACGCCACAATAAATATGTGGTGAGATACTAAATTTTTAAAATCCAATGGTCATTCTATGTACCAACAGCGTTTTTCTTAAGAATTTACCATTTTGTCCACACAAAGATTTGAAGTGTTTCTTGTGATTCTTCCAACAAACACCGATCATTTTCCTAATGCGGTTACTCAGTACTTCTTTCGTATGGAGTAGGACTGTTCTGTGTGAAGATAGATCGGAATTTTTGGACATAATTTGGATGAACTTCGGTCTTTAAGTCTCGGCATTGGCCTGGGTTCGAACTCGGTTTAACCCGTATAGAATTTACAGGGTAAAAAATGACACTGAGTCAGATTTTTACGGGTACATCGGGGTTTTCCTGTCAGAATCATTTCACCGATGTTCCACAGCCATCTTCACCTTCAAAGCTACTCCTAACAAAGACAAACAGTTGTAGTCCAGGACTGCCTATCAAGAAAATCGATGCTCTTTCAGAAGTACGGAATATAAAATAATACTTTCTTTGGTCATGAGAAAGTGGTATGAATAGAAGAATAAAGATCTGCCTTTGATATAAGTACCACTGAAATACCTGAAAACATAAAACATATTATTTGTGACTCGAATATACACAAACGTTAGCAATTTCCCCGTCAGTCTTTCTGCTGTACTGCGGTCACTGAGAGAGCTTATGTGAATCAAACTTCACAGCTCCTTTCACTGGGACGCCTCATCTTCCAGAACACCGCCACGTTCCCTCCCAACTAGCCGCCTAATCACTTTGTCCACTGAGTTCGTAACAGTACACATTAACAGAAACGTTGAACTTGTTGACTTAACGCCAGCGGACTACGGCAGTAACCTCGACGGATGACGTTCCCACGTTCCATGGCATTTACTTATGTTTCTCAGCTTGTACACGTGATTTATTACCAGCGTATAAGCGGTAGGTACCATTACTGGGCTGCGGGCTGTGCGTTAGGTATCTTAGTTCGCTGCTAGGCAAAACAAAGAGTTTATCTCCTCTCTAAATTGTCCAGAACGACACCCACCCAGCCAGCTATGCAATATGTACCAGGGGCGCCTTGCCTGGGAGTAAAGTGGCCTAGATGCGAAGTTGTCCGCTTACCACATGCAAAGCCAAGGTTAAGAATGGGTGGAGGAGCTATACCTACGTTCCTCCATATGCTTTCAAGTAGTACACAGAGTCAGATGCGCCTGTTAGCTTAATAGTTTCAGTAGATTTAATACTGCAAAGTGCACGCGCTTCGCGCAAAGTGAATTAAGTCCTTAACCGCGGCCGATGTTTGTGCTGTACATGACGAAGCAGCTCGACGTCTCCACTTGTTTGCTAATCTGTGTCATCATGGCGCCGCGCATTATTGTTATTAATTAAGCCCACCGTCCCTTTTCATTACCGAGGTCGGATCAACCAGACTGTTGTGTGCGCGACAACTCTTACCTCTTCAGCTGCATGCCTGTAAAATGTAACAAAAGCCTGGATTAATGCCTTCTTAGGAAACAAAACACACTCTGGTTACTCTTTACTGTTGAAACTAAACCAGACTACATTCCTAATGCTGACGAAATGCGGAACCGGAAACAGCTTACATTATTCTGACTAATTTCCGCCCCATTGCATGTGAAATATAAGCATATATTTTTGTTACGAACGTTTCTCACAACCTTTTTAATTCTTGGAGTTGACAAAATGCAAAATTACTCAAATATACCATTTATCGTGGTCATGTTTGTCTGTGTCAGTCAGTATAACGGCATGTAACAGTTCGAAAACTATTGAGCGAACTCTCACGAAATGATTTATTGGCGAATTTATTAACGCAATGAAACTTTGGTTAAAACTGGATAAATTAAGGGACACTTTCCATAAACGTATACGCGCATTTCAAGCGCGTCTCGTCATGATATTTACTGCAGCGCAAACTCCTTCTACCAAAATTTGTCTTACTGGGCGGAATATTGCGACTTGTGGAGAAAATTTAAACGCGCATTTTGTTTACGACATTTCTTACATAAATGCTGCGGTTTTACATATATATAGCTCAAGAGTACTTAGTGAGCAAATCCCGATGTTACTCCGTGCCCATATTTTGTAACATTTTATAAATTAAAATTAATATTTTTAATTTGTTGGTTTCCATTCAGAAGACGCCGATCTTCATCGCCTTTCTTTACTTTCATTTTCCTTTACTCTCATTTAATTAGCAAACCAACTAAAGCACATGCATAATTTTTTTATATTAAAACATTTAAAATCGCTCCAACATGTTTCGATCTTAAGATTATCTTCGGGAAGCTGCATTGTTCCTTGCTAAGTGTTAAAACACAACACACACCCATAGTCAGGCGCATTCTCAGCAGCGTACGACTTACACAATACGACATGCTGCTACAACACCAAGTTAATATAAGGAAATTAATCAGTGAGTGTTTTTAAAAATGTGACTTAGCAAGGAACAGTGTAGCTCCCTGAAGATGGCTTAGGATCGAAACATGTTGGAGAGAATTTAAATGTTTTAATGTAAAAAATGTATGTATGTGCATTAGTTGGTGTGCTAATTAAATTGCTCTACGAAATGCACGGTGCAACGATAAAGATTCCTGTACTGTGTTCAGCAGTATTCTTCAAACCTTCAGTAGAAACTTCTTACCCATCCCTCAGCAAGCCTGTGTGGTTCAAACACAGTCAAATCACGTAATTCCTATTATGTCTTACAAAATTTGGGTCGATGCATCCAACATTAACACAGATTTCCAGATGGAAATGAGCATGAGGTGTTAGTAAGAGCTTTTGTTTCAGAATGTAAAAAACAGATTAGATAAGCTGGCTCAAAATTACATATCGTTTACGTGCTTCACACGAAATTTCTAAACCTAGGTTTTAAATTTCCATGTGTTTAGGTCCAGTTTACTTTGGAAGGGAAAATACAAGACCCAAATTTATACAGGAGCTACAAACTCTTTTGCAGAACCTTCTGCTAAGAAGTACTTCATAAGACGACAGTCGGAACTGGCAGATGTATAACACTAATGAAGTAATTTCCAGTTATGACTTTAAATTTGGTATTACTGAGTATAAAAAAATTAATACAGCTTGATGGCTTAATATGTAATAGGTGTGTTTAATTTCACAATTAATTTTACTCTGCAAATAATGGAACAGGATATCAGTTAATAGATTATAGAAACTTTGTAGAATACCTCAATTAATACATTACGCAAACATGACGTTAATACACCAATCACAACCGCATTAACGTAAAGTATGTTACAATTCTGAATGTTTTCATTAATTATTAAATCAATCTCATGTCAAGTGCAGTCTACTGTAAATTGTTATTATATAATGCAATTTCCGACATCTAGCCCTCCCAAATTTAAAGCATAAATGGAGTCTATCATTTTACCAAAGATATTTTAGGATACTTGCACAACTGTCAGTCATAATTTGTATTTCCTGTGGACGTAAGAGCTTATGTTCGCGGTCATCGCAGTACTACAGTTTATAAGCCCAATAAGTTTCCAACCATCAGTTTCATTTTCAAAGGACGTACACCGTAGTGATTATATTCATTACTATCAGAATTTTTCTGGATTTATGTGCTACAACGAATGGGGTTATGGCCTGCATTGAAATGATATTTAAATTGTCCCTTGGTTCACTAAATTCACATAGCCCTGCTACATATGTACGGTACTCAAAAAGCGACTTCCAAAGTGTACACATTAGAATCTAATTGATATTGGCATATAAAATTCCGAGTTTTGTTATGAAGTGTTATGTATGTAAGATTTAGTTCCTTACATGCTGCCCACGGGTAGGCACATGCGCACGCGACTGCTCTCTTGTATCCGTTGCGGACCCGATGAGGAACGTATCTTGGATGTTGTTTCCAGGAGGGACGGAGCTCGGAACTCAGGTTAATACGGGGAGTCGGGCAGGCCGCACACACATTCAATAATCCCCAAGTAGAATGTACTGGAGTTTTATTGTGCGTAATTAGGGAATAATTTTTGCGCCAGTCGAAATCAGTACGATGTCGCCTTTCATGAAAAAGCCCAATACGTCTTATAGTTCGCCGAGTTTAACGATTAACATAGCCATTATCTTTAAACAAAGTTTTGTCAATAAAAACATTCTTCTACAAATTAGAAAATACGCGCATCTCCAAAGTACCTTAAAAATAATATTTGCATATTCTGCTCGTTTGGACGTCGTGGTTTTGATGACATGCCTCCTTTGAATTTTGTAGCATAATATTGGCAGCCCGTGCAACACATTTTTTATCGTGGCTTAGTGTATATAATAGAGTTCAACTTCCTATTCTGGAATCCATGGTCTTTTTCATCTGTCGCCGCCCCCCCCCCCTGTTTCCTTAAATTGCGTAAGCCAATGACGAATCGATTTGACATTCGAAGGTTCCCTTCTGCACGTACCGCACGTCGTAAATTGCTTTGAACAAGAGAGTGAAATTGAAACTGGCACTTCGTTAATGACTTCAAACGTCAAAATTTTAGACAAACATATTTCTCTTGGATCTCATTTTCATGATTTTGAATCAGCGTAAAATGTCAAACATCTGCGATATATGTTTTATTTGTCTAGGAGATATTAGACATTCAGTACTGTCTAGACAGAGCATCACACCTCTACAGTTGGTTATATTACTTTCAGTATCTATATCTTAAGTGGTTATGCCAAAAAGAATTTTAATAATATGCATATATCTCATTGAGCACAGTCGGGCTGGATTCGAGGAAAGTCATTCGATTTCTGGCATGGGCAGGGCGGAAACATAGACGCTATCAAGAAGAGCACGGAAGCTGCAGTAGCCGCCAGCAAGGAGACTGTTCAAGAAGTAAATGCCGAGCGAACTAAGTACATGGTCATATATAGAGACCATCAAGCAGGACAAAAACCACAATATAAAGTTAGGTAAATACTCCTTTGAAAAGGTGGAACAGTTCGAATACTTGCGAACAACCCCAAAAATTTTAAATTCAATTCATGAAGAAATCATTGGGAGTTTGAAGTCGGGGTATGCTTGTTATCATTCGGTACAGAATCTTTTGTCTTGCAGCTTGCTACCCAACAATGCAAAGATTAGGATATACAGAAATGTAATTTTGCTTGTTGTTTACTATGGTTGTGAAAATTGGTCTCTCACGTTAAGGGAAAAACGTAGGCTGAAGTTGTTTGAGAATAGGGTGCTGATTAGGATATTTGGGCCTGAGGAACGAGATTACAGGACAGTGGTGAAGACTACTTAAAGAAAGGCTTAATGATTTCTACTGCTCGCCAAATATTATCCGGATGATCAAATCAGGAATAATGAGATGAGTGGGACATGTAGCACGTATGGGGTAGACAAGAGTTGCGTACAGAGATTTGATGGCGAAACCTGAGGGAAGAGAGTTGTAGATGGGAGGATGATATTAAACTGGATCTTCAAGAAGTGGGATGTGGGGCATGAAGTAGATCCATCTGGCTCAGAAGGGGACAGATGGCGGGCACTTGTGAATGCGATAATGAATGGGATCCAAAAAATGTGGGGAATTCTTGGCTAGCTGGGTACTTGTTAGTTTCTCAAGAAGGACGCTGGTCAATGAAGATCTTTAATTAGTTAGTTAGTTAGTTTTCAGGTGATTTTCTCGAAATTTCTATGCTGGCTGTGGGTCCCACCCAGTAACCTAATTACTGGGTGTAGATGGTGTTTTCTGGGATGTTAGGCGGCCGGCATGTGAATCTTATCACTCGGTTCAATCTTCAAATTTAATTTTGGGTGGAGCTGTACTTTCATTTCCCTGTTTAACTTCACGTCATGCACAGAGCAGATTTACCTTTGTGTAAGCTATATCTCAATGGGATATACACCTTATTCCATGTGCCTTTTTTGCAATGACCTTTTTTAGACCAAATAGATAAAGTCTGAAGAATCAATGTATTAGGCCAAAAAGGAAGCACAGAACATAGTAGAGGAAATAAAACAGTACCAGAAAAAGTGGCTACAACATGTACAGAGGATGGGCACAGACTACCAAAACAAGCACTATAATATAAACCAAAAGGAAGAAGGAACATAGGATGACCGAGGAAGAGATGGAGGGACCAACTTCATCTTGAGGATCAAGGAACAGGAAACACGCCTAACTCTTCACGAACATGATGATTATGATGATGATGAGACAAAGTCTGATTTAAACTTCAGGTAAAGCGAATGTTAGTATGGACCACGAAGAATATTAATAAATTTAATCAGACTACAGTCAACGTAAACCAGTAGTAATATATTTATTCGAACTCCGTTTAGTTGTTTTACAGACAAAACGTGTTGACTGGCAGACGTGAACGTCACGCACTTCCTGCATGAAAAATCAGAATAGAAGTGGACTTTCAAACTCTGTTTTCAATTTGTGCTATATATTTTCTGTGTTTAAAATCTACAGTTTCATCTTAATAATATAAGGCATTATTTTTTTTTCTAAACTTGTGTATTAAAGCTTATAATTTTGCCTAAAATAGAAATTCACACTCACGTAGCTGCTATGAACTTACGTGCTGATTAACGACGACGTCGCTTGGTTCCAATTGTGGTACTGTAAGAGATATGGACACTGTGTAGTTCTTAAACTCCACTGCTGGTAGAGAGATGGATGTGGGGCAGCAGGGCGACATTAGATTCATTCTCATCAGCATCTTGAAGCAATATTTCCTTAGTGTCTTTTTAACGAATTTAGACCGTTTTGGAAGGAAAACAATTTCAGTCCACGCCAATGTTCAACAAGGTATTCATATCAACACTTGCATTTATATTAATATCAGACGCTGTCAGTAACTGAGTGTATCAGCTGTGAATGGTGAGATAAAAAGGTAAAGGTAAAGCAGTCCAGTTACAGGCCTGGGGTGGCCCAGAGGGTTCCAGGAAGTTAAGGTTCCCAGATTTCGTGACAACGGCACAGGATGGTGGTAAGATTGGTGAATGATAAGATAATTACTGAATAACTAATTGTACAAAATATGCTTTTATAGAACTGAAGAAAAGGGTATTTTTTTACAGAAAACCTGATTGTCATTGAACTGCACAACAATAGGACGTTATAGGAAGAAGCGGTAAATTTTTAGTGTATTCTGTAACAGTATGAATTTATAGGAAGTAGATAAGTGTATTTCTTACAAAGGAAATTTTATTGCTGTTGTACTGCACAATATTATTTCATAGGACACAGCTAACAAACACCATGCTTGATTTGCTCTGCAAAAATAGACTTTATAAATTTCAATAACAAATCTGACCATTTTAAAAGTATTAGCCGGTGTTTTAAATAGCAGTTGAAGTTCTTAATACAAGAATTATTTCATAAAGAACTGAATAATGAGGCTACTGGCAAAAGGTGTAATGTCATAAAGTTTTTCAGCAAAGATTGTGTGGATAAAAGGAGAAATTAGATGTACATTTCGATAATTAGTGGCAGCCACTTGCAGTCGGGTTTAGTCGATTGTTCCAGCAGCACGTCTAATTCCTCTTCCCATTACTGCGGTTGAACAAACCATTGTACTGGTTCTAATCACGACCCAAACCTCAGATTAGCAGACAGACCAGTTGAATTTATTAATTACCTATTGCTTTGTAATTAAATGCATAGCATGCTAAACTGTGAAAGCTGCAGTTGAGTTGTCCGATATCTTCGTGTTTCATCGCCTTTCTGAAGAGTCATTCACTTAGATTTGCCACGGGAATGTAATATTTATTTTGCAAAATAAATCAATCATTTTATGCTTACATAATTTATAGAGTAATGGTTAAATGTGTGCATACATTTTATTCGTATTTTTTTGTATATGGATTAATGATTCAGATTTGCAGATACTTCAGATTTACATGTATGTCGTGTGTCAAGAAAAATGTGCACGGTAAATTTTATTTCATCGGTTGAATATTTAATAGAATCTTTTGTCCCTTATTTGCAAAAAAAACGCTAATTTCGAGAGTGGTCTTAAAAATATATGAGCGATTCTTGAGGTTCCACAGTGATGTGGTTGACTGCATTCTACTGGCATATAACACCGGGGCACTTGGTAGACGATTCCGCACCTTGCGGAGGGAGATGTTTTCTTCATTTTAAATAGTCTAGTGGTCATAAACTTTTGAAGGTGGAGCGATTACAGATCACCCAGTGACGTGGCTTCATGTCCCAGAAAAACGGTGTTTTCTATAATAATACCGCAATTCCGATTCCACAACAAAGGAATTTCAGTAAAGTATGAGAGGTTTGATGAATTTTTAATATATTTCTTATTTATTCCTAGGGTTTCCTACAAACTTCTTGTTCACTCTATTAATTGATCAAATTAATACGAAGTTTTCTCCCTCTTCGAACATAAATGATTAATTCGGTCGTAATATTGTTAGGAGCAAAATTTCCTTCAGACATTAAATTTAAACCCGCCATGAACCCTGAACTCTGCACACGTACTGGCTAAGTTTACATGACAGATCACTATATCTCTCCTACGTACCTCTTCATTTCCATACAGTTTCTTTGTGTTTGTGTGTGATGTAGCCATAACTGTATACATTATGGTTAGTGAAGTTTATAACTATAAATTGAAAGATTAAACATTAAACGTATTTATTATTGAGATTGTGTAATAAGCGTGTAATAAATAAATAAATGCATTGCAAGTGTTTTCGTAGTGTGAAAATTTATTTTACAACGCGAGTTTTCTAGCTTTCGCCGCAGTGTGGTTGCAATCTTCGCTTCACGGTGTTGTTGGGTTGAATTGTAACCGATATTTCGGGACAGCGTATAGGACGGAGACACAGTCCACAAACGCCGGAAACAGATCAACCTACAATGCACAACTGAATCGAAGAATGAAGGCTTTTTGTCATATATATATATATACACATATACATACACACATACACATATACATATACATATTCAGTATTTAATATATGGCACAACAAGATGCATCATATTAAGACAATTAACATGTAGTTAAGATTATATCTGCCTAACTTTGCGTAGGTCAGTTGTTCCTTCATCAAGGTTATTTTTTACTGACATCATATAAATACAAACTTCTGTCTTTATGCTCGTATTATTTGGATATGAAAAGCCAATAACATATTTGGCTTCATTACTGTCCCCTTGTTCACACAGTAATAAAAGTTCTGACTAAATACCCAACTTCTTAATTGCGGGAATTTCAGTTTTATGTAAATAATTAGTTATTACTAGCGAGGACCGCGCAGAAAACTGCGATGTTTCGACTTATCTTCTAGTAAGAGCGCTATAGTTCTGCGTTGAGTGTTTCCAGAATGATGCCTTCACCCAAGAAGTCCTTCCGCATACGCTAACAACGACTTATCTTCAGGATTTTCTCGAGTGATTAGTTCTTACTGCACAGAATAACGTTGTGTTTTACAGCATCCTAGTAATGGCAGGAGTTTTTTTAATTCCCCAGCCACCTGTTTCCCCTTATCACAACAGCGGCCTTTCCTTGGGTTCTTACTGAGCGACCATTTGCTGTGCTGCATGACTGTGGATTTAGAATTACCTTGTATAGGTACTTTCGTGATTGGGATATGCTATGGTAATTAAGGGAGAGGGGTTGTAATGACACGAATTTTTAGAAGATGCCGTGTCTTTCAGTTTTGTTTTCTCCTATCGTTGGTTCCTACCCTGCAGAAAACACACTTTGTCGAAACACCTTCAATTCGAGACGCTCTCTTTGTTTCGCCAAATGCACATACATTTAAACACATACTTCCCCGGCTTCAAGAAAAGGCAGGATTAGGACTTTTATTCTGATATTTACGATTCTTCCCTCGTGATATCTGTAACTTAGGTATTCACAACTGTAACTTTGTTTACTCTTTACTCTACATATAGAAAGCAACCGAATTTTCTTCTTTGATGAAATACGCTGAATTTCATCAATGCATATCGTGCTGAATATCTGCTGGTTTTTGAGGGAAACAAGACAAGTTTTTCATTGTTGGTTCCTCTGCTGAACTGGCAACAGAGTGTGTTGATGGAAAGAAGTTGTAATTAATTTTAAGGTGACTTACAATTGGTTAAGGGCATAAGTTTAGAAGCCTGCTCTACGTGCGTGTTTCCATGTTTCATTTCTCATGTGGAAAACTTCAAAGACTTAAAGCCATTTGATTGAGAAAATTGCAAGTTAGTTCTAACGCGGCTATTCCAATAGCCGTCCTGTATAGGGTGTAAGTCTGCTGCCGCTTGCTAGTTGGGATTGCGGGTTCGATTCCAGCTGAGGGCATGGATGTTCGTCCCTTGTGTTTATTGTGTGTTGTCAATGTAGCTGCCTCTACGATGAGCTGATCACTCGTTCCGAGCAGTGCTGTCGGCTGTGGAGTGTGTCTAATTGTGTCTGATCTAGAGACTTCAAAAGTGAGGTGGCATAAACCCGAGTTGGCCTGTCACGCCACATAAAGAAAGAAATCCTAAAGCATTAATGGAAATTTCACTGTGTAAGTTAGGATAAATTGTGTTCATGTTAAGTCAAATACTCGGGAATATGAGAATCGAAAACTAAGTGGCAATAAAGAAGTAAATTTGTCCCTGTAGACGCCACGAAAGATTATGCGAAGTGAAACCATACCTGCACTTTTTGTCTAATACGGCTGTGGATGTGGTGAATTGTCTGCTTAACGTCCCTGCTGCTTCACCCTCGGAGAGGGAGCCACAGGTTCACTTGAATAGGAGACTGGATGGGCCCCAGAGCCGGTCTGAATATTGCTGTGGGGAAGAAAATTCTAATTCTTCTGCCAACAGTTGAACCACGATTACCCGAAGGACAGCCCATATCGTAGTCAGTCTACTGACAGCGTTGCACTGGTTCTACGCAAATCGGAAATGACAGTATGAGCAAGAATTTCTTTATCTTCCAGACAATCCCTGCAAGTCACTCTTCGTAGCTAATTTACTGTCATTCTACTCAGGGGCATTTCAAATGGCTATAAGAGTAGAATACAAATTCTCTTAACTTGTAATCGATCTTTTCAGGATTCCGGCCCCCTTACTTTTTACGCTTTTTATAAGTTATTGACCATGAATTACCGCAACTTGGGCAACAGCTTTTGCTTTCGTCTCTCGTATTCTCAGATTTATGAATATTAACTTATTCCATGCAATTTCACGCTTCTTACCCCGAAGAGACGAGTTCTACTGTGTTAAATTAACATTGGTTATTATGATATGTAAATGTGACCGTGATGTAATTTCCCTTCCGGAATAGATCTGTTGAAAATAAATCGGAGTCCTTACTTTTATAAATTTGCATTATCAGTATTAGTATTAGTATTAATGTTAGTATTAGTATTAGTATTAGTATTAAAATTTAACAAGTGCTAAGTGCACGCAGTGGCTCAGTTGGTTCAGGCATTGTGTTACAACCCGAAAGATCGCGGGTTCGATTCCCTATGCTGTTATTGGAATTTTTCATTGACATGATAATTCTGGCCGCACTATGGTCCTGGGGTCGACACAGCCTCTGACAGAACTGAGTAACAAAAAAATTCTCTGGGGTTAAAGGCGGCCGGTGCGTAGGGCTCACAAACTTACCACCTTCATGTGCCGATTGCCTCGATGTTTGGAACCTCAAACTTCCTGAATCCTCTGCATAAAGATATTGCATTACTTTTTAATAATAATTAAATGCGTGTTAGATTGACCGTTTTAAAGTACAGTGGTTAGTGTGTGTAGGGCCTGTTTTTGCATTCTGAAACTGTGCATCTTTAACCGAGCGTGTATGTAAGATTTTAATTTGGCTCGGTGTATTAAATCCCGAATCGCTGTGACAAATTTAGTGATCGTCATTATTACTAATTATCCCTTATAAAATTAATTTATGCGTAATTTTGCTTCCAAACTTTGTTGAACGAAGAGGGGAACAGACTTCACCTTTGTCATGTGTGTGTGTGTGTGTGTGTGTGTGTTTGTGTGTGTGTGT
>Ga0131853_10016970_pt1 | contig 13275 bp, 5 predicted proteins | sample TergutLab28metaG_FD_92764 | JGI IMG/M metagenome (GOLD analysis project Ga0131853, IMG submission 92764) | Labiotermes labralis P1 segment gut microbial communities from Petit-Saut dam, French Guiana - Lab288 P1 (version 2) (version 2) | ecosystem: Host-associated > Arthropoda: Insects >...
AAAAATCAGTGTTGCTGTGTACCGGGACCCAAAAATTAAAAAAATAAAATTTTTAAAGCGTGGAAAAATTTTAAAGAAAAAAAACCCCCCCCCCCCCCCGAACATATGCGTGCATTACTTGGCGACACATGCCATAGTTGTATTTTCTCATTTGAGATTATAAATGAAGTTTAAAGAGTTGGGGGAGGGGGGAAGTGTGGGCAATGTGATTCCACATCTGTGTAAATTATCTGTTCTGCTCTGCGGTATTGTTTTATGCATCCATTACAGATTTCTCTTTGGCAATGTGGACAGAGAGTGAACCCAACCTTGGTGACTTGTATTATAATATGTAGTAATGTGGCTTTTTGTTACTGTTAATAGGTGTGAAGAGGCATCATTAAAGAAACTGATATTCCACCTAACAAAGGATGCAGTGTTGTTGGACTGTGAAAGCAGAACATCAGATTTGTTTCTAGTTTGCCTTCCTTGTAATGTCCTGTTGAAACAGTAAGGATTACTGATGTTTGAAAGGAGTTCCAGCCGGTGATGTTAGTGCATATTAAGCTGTCTGTACACGGTTTCGAAAGATGTCAAGCTTCAGGATCACCAGTTGTGCATTGTGGGTCTTGAACTGTCAACTATCCGCCAGGAGTGCCTGTATTAAAGGTGTGTTACTTTAGATAGTGCTTATGGTTGAACACAGGGATCTCATGCATAAGGTGAGGCTCTGCATTAGCTCAAATGGGCCCTCATTAGAGAGGTTAAGTTACTGTTATGAGTAGAAAACTGCCAGAGTTGGTAGGGTAGCGGTCATAGTTACAGAAGAGACATCTTTAGTACTCGACAAATGCCCTGTTATGTGGCTAGGGCCTTGGGTCTAATGTAGACTTTACTGGCAGATGGTTTAGCAGTATGGCCCTGGGCTCCCCACTGTACGCATAGTGTGTGGTAAGGCCCATAGTTGACCAAGGACTTCTGTTGGTAATTCTTGTGTGGGTATTTTAGGCATTGGGTGCATGACAGAAATCTGAAAGAATAAAAGTATATTCAGAACACAAATATTACAAACTTGAATGTACAGCAGCACTGCTCGGAGAACTTTTTATGAGTTGGTTGTCACGGTATTCATCAATGTGACTCTGCATCGAGCTGATAATTTCTGTTTTGGTGTAACAGTGTATGAAGAAACTGTGATTGTCATGTTTATATGCCAAGTGAATCATGATATTCTGAACCCCTGAAACAGCTTATGTAGAGAGCTGTAAGTATTGGCTTGAAGTCAGTGGGTTTAGCATTGGCAGTGGGGTGACATGGTGACCCAAGGCAGAGGAAGGAGTGGTGCAGAGAAAGGGAATTGTCAGGTTTGAAAAGTGTAGGTGTTCGGAAATTTAAACTGCATTACGTGGGTCTGAGCAGGGCTTCTCAGTAGCTGGTTGAAGACAGACGTGTAGGTCACCATGGTTTTATTCCTTGAGAGTGGTAATCAGTGTACCATGTAACTGTAGACATTAGCACAGCAGTTCAAGTTTTAGATGTAGCAATGAGCTATCCTACTGAGTCTGAGAGGCCCTCTACTCTGCTACCACCACCACCAACTAGTGGCAGTATTAGTTGGCACATACTGCATAGTTTGTTGTATTTTTCTCTGTTTGGAATGTAAGGAAATCAATAAAACATTTGGGGGACCTGTAACTCCACATCTGTGGGAAAACTGTGTTGTACTGTTCATTGCTCTTTTATGCAGCTGTTACAGAATTTGTCTTTGGACCTGTAGAGAGGGCAATTATGGAGAGGGAACAAAATATTGATGACATGTGGTACAGAATGTAATAATGTAGGAATTTGTTATTGTCTGTTAACAGGTGTGAAGACACAACTGTGAAGGGTCAATTATCCATCTAGGAAAGGGTATGGAATTACTGGGGTGTGGAAGCAGCACCTCAGATTTGTCTAAGGTTCTCCTTCATTGTGAGATCTTTGGTGTATCACTGTGTTGAAGGAGTGAAGATTACTGATGTCAGAAGGAAGTACGTGCTAGAACTTTTCTGGCAGTAGGTGAAACATTAGTAATCATTACAATTTTGACATGGTGCTTGCCAAAGATTCATGACAATCTTCTGTGTTCTACATTGATGCAGGTCATTTGCCTGCAGACTGAGGGAGACCAGGAAGAGAAATCTATCCCAGTTATTGCATGTGAAGTATTACGTGTGTGTGTTCTAATCTAGGGTGAGTGTATGTATTTTTCAGTGCTGAATTTAACTTCACATTGTAATTTTTTTTATTTTTATGTATGCATTTATTCATATCACTGAAAAAAGGAAATAAAACATAATAAAGTGATATATAGCATATTAACATTTTCAGTTTGATGTCATGTAATTGCTCTTCTGTTGGCAGTCCTGATGTAGCATTAGTGTAAAGGAAGCTGTCTGGCCAGGGTTTTGAAGGATGTCAAGCTTCAGGGTCACCAACCATGTGGTGTGGGTTGTATACTGTGGACCATCCGCCAGGAGTGCCTATATGAAAGGTACGTTACTTTAGATACTGTTCATGGTGTGCTGAGATAGAGCCATCATTCTAGTTGAACAGAGGAATCTTAGGCATACAGTATTGGTTAGGGCTCTGTATCAACAGAAATGGAACCTTGACAGAGGGGTTAGTTTATTGTTCTTAACTAGATGCAGGCAAAGTTGGTGTGGCAGGGGTCAGCTTCTTTGTTCACAAAATGCCCCATTATGTAGTTTGGTCTCCAGTTTAACGTTAATGGTCCTTATGTAGTGGCTAATGTAGGGGTTACAGACATATTGTTAAGTGAGATGGCTCTGGTTCCCATACCACTGGCTGTAGGGATAGTAGCAAGTTCCTTGAGAGAAGAAGGACTTTTGTTAGAAAGTCTTGTGTGGGTGTTATAACTAGAGGAAGAAGCCCTAGGCATTGAATGCATTGCAGAAATGTCAAGAAGAAAATAGTTTTGAGAACACATTTGTTACAAGACTTGAATGTCCAACAACACCGCTGTGAGAAGTTTTTACAAGTTGGGTCTCAGGATATTTGTCAGGGTGGCGCTTCATCGAGCCGATTATTTTAGTCTTGGTATGAGAGTGTATGAAGAAACTGCCATTAATTTGATCATATGCCAAGTGAGTCATGATGTTCTGAACCCCTGTAACAGCATATGTACAGTGCTTTTAGGCAGTGGGTTGAAATGAGTGGACTTAGCATTGGCAGTGGGGTGACATGGTGTCCCAAGGCAGAGGAAGGAATGGTGTAGAGAAGGGAATTACAATGGTTTGAGAAGTGTGAATCTTAAGAGATAGTACCTCAATATATAAAAGTGGAAGGCATGTAAACTAAAGTACATGGGTCTGAGCAGGGATTCTAAGTAGAGGGTTGAAGACAGACTTGCAGGTCAGGATGGCTGTGCTGCTTTTGAGTGGTATATCAGTGTGCCATGTTACAGGAGCCAGTGCCACAGCATTTGATACCTAATACTTAGCAGTGAGATATCTGGCTGATGCAGAGAGGCCCATCACCCCACAAGCAAATGACAGTATTACGTTTGCATAGTTTGTTGTATATTTTTCTCTGTTTGGAGTTGAAGGAAGTTGATAAAACATTTGTGGCACATCTAACTCCACATCTGTATGAAAATTGTGTTGTACTGTTCATTGCTGTTTTATGCAGCTGTTACAGAATTGGTCTTTGGACCTGTAGATAGGGGAATGACAGAGAGCAAAGCCAGTCATGGTGACACGTGGTATAATATGTAGTAATCTGGGAATTGGACCATTGCTGGAGGGATTAGGTTACTGTTCAGACTAGAACATAGCCAAAGGGCGTAGGATAGGTTTTGTAATTGAAGTCATAGCTGAGGTGGATTCTTGCTAGTTTAACTAGAATGATAAATATCCCATTCTGTGGCTAGTACTTTGAGTTGAACATCTGCTTTCCTTTGGATTTAACGTAGCAATATGTGAAGAAGAAAGTGTCAGTGACACATTCATTTGCAAAGTCATTCATCAAGATTTTCTGAACTGCACTTTCAGCAGGCATTGGACAAGAGGCGGGAGTAGGCCCCATAATCCCCTGTGAGACGATAAGCAACATTCATAGCCTCGGTTATCTGTCCTCTGACTGAGCTATGTCAATGTTCCATCAGTCTTGTCTCGTATCTTTTTGTTGTGGTCTCATGTCACAGGCCTTTTCTTCCTGGTACTTCTCCTGAACCAACAATGATCCCCACCACCCAGGCTTCAAGTTTCAGACTGTTGTACTTTGTGTATAATATGTGATGTTCAAAGTATTCCTGTCTTTTGTAGTGAATCTATGGAATGTTTTCCTGGTATGGCTTCCAAATTTTTCCTTAAACCTTTTGTTAATATTCTGGTGCCTCCAGTTATTACTGGTATAATCTGACATTTCAGGTTCTATGTTCCTTGTATCTTTATACATAAATTCTTGTATTTTAGCTTCTTTTTCCCTGCCTTTTGCATGACATTTCTGTCTGTGAGTATTGTCACATCTATGATTATTATTGTTTTCTCTTTTGTTTTTAATTATTATATCTGGCCTTTTTGCTGTAACTTCCCTGTCTTTGTGTACTGCTCAATTCCACAATACTGTAGTAATAGTTTCCTGTTCATACACAGGCTTTGCATATTGAGTAATGAAACTGTGCACCCTCATGTCTCATTATTCTTCACAAAAATGGAGCAGCCTGAGGTTAGGTGTTCATTCAAGTTGTTTGCATAACCAGCATTTAATGTCAGTTTCTTCCTTCAAAATGTTATTCTTAAAAGAGTTTGTGCTAATTACTTGGTCTTGACCTGCCACTATTGGGCTTTCTGTTTCTCCCTTAATGTCTCCAGATTTTAGTCATCAATATGACTGTTCAATATGCACCAGCTTTTCATCTGATACATGGGTGCAGTGATACTTAAGATACAACATACAATATTTGTGTAAAACTGATTTAGAGCAAATGATTGTTAATAGTTTCCAGGAAATGTGCGCCATAAAAATGGTTGTTCATTGTGTTATGTTGTTGCAGACCCCAGCTGATATATATATATATATATATAGACAGGAGACATTTCAGATGTAACCTAAACACTTAGTGGATTTACTGGCATTATTTTAGATTGTCTTCTGTGACGTGACAAGGCATAAGTTTATAATAACTGTATGTGGGTCTTATTGCCAAAATGGCACTTCCTGTCATCACCATGTTGTAACTGTCTCTGGGGCCCATCCATTGTTCCTGTGAGCTGTTTCCTTGTAACCCGAAGCTGAACGCATATCCCCATCTAGTGAAAAGATGAAGAATGCATGGAGCTTTGACTGCATAACAGTTTGTATCTTCATTACCATACTGCAGCACTGGTGGCTTTGGTCTTTATTTTAAAATTATAGGAGTGTGTTCAATGCTGTCATGCTGCCATCTGGAGCAGCCTGCGTCAGGTTCTGAAGAGGGAGGCAGTCAGTTCTTGCAAAATACTGAAAATTTCTTCATGTTATGTTTTATTTGTTCACAGTTGGGTGCAGGGCAAGGGAACTCATCACCATGACTTGGATCAAATATAATGTCTCCGTGGGGCATCCGATGCTGTACAAAAAGTAAGTTTTAATAATAAACTTTCATTCCCTAGATTTTACATTTTCCTCAATTTTACATTCATTATAAATGGCCCCTTCAGGAAATTAAAGTCTGGATTTCACTGTGTTAGCTTGCTGGCAAGTGGTTTGGAAGAGGGGTGGAGAAAGAATCTTAAGAGATCAGTTTTCTTACTCAGATGGCAACAAAACAGGCAGTAAGGGTAAAGTTTTCCCTGTCCATGAAATGAAGGCTAGGTGGGGGGAGTAGAGGTATAGCTCCTCTCATTCATAACCTCAGAGCTAGGCACATTGAGTGGTCGTCATGTTGCAGCCAGTCCTCCCACCCTCACCTGGGGAAAATTACCTCTGATACCCATTAACCTTTTGGCGCCGGAATTATTTTTTTAATTTTAGCACATCCTGTATATAAAATGTGAATAATACAGGAACCAAATACGTTAGAATTATGAAACAATCTGCATTTTAAAGAAAAAAAAACGGAGAGTATAAACTGTGTTTAAAATATTCAATGCCCATATTTGTTGAATAAATATATAAAATGCAACTTTGAGGTTAGTGGTGCGGTACGACCACTATAGTTGACATTAGGCGTCTAAAGGTTAAATAGGAGGCTGGATGGACTTCAGAACTGGTCTGATGTTTTGAGAAGAGAAAAGACTCTTGCCCTTGCCGGGATTCGAACCCCAGACCGTCTAGCCGATAGGTTAGTCACTGTACTGACTACAATACTCCCACCCTACAAGAAAATGCAGGTGCAGAAATTTATGGGTGATAGGCAATTGTAAATTTTATTATTATTGATTTCTTAGTGAAATAATATTAGGGTTCAAAAAGGTGAAGTTGTACCTTGTGCATGTCTTCGAGACATATATGGGGGTTTGGATGTATAACATTACACATTCTTAATCTGGTCACTAGATGGGACTGAGTGGTCACTTTTGCACACCACCAAATTTATTTGTGAATAAAGAGCCCCTGGGACATTCAGCATGAGGCTGGTTGCAGCCCAGAGCCAGTTTTGATGTCAGCTGAACAAAGACAGGCATTGAAGAGAATGACCTCATTGCATTATTTTTGCAAGACATCTTGCACACTTCTCACTTCCCAGGTTCAAAGTATAGGAAATCATGAGGTTGGAGGAGGGGGGGGGAGGAGAGACAGTGTTGTTAAAGTCAGTTACAGGTAGGCTGGCCCACTGGGTGGTCTGCCAGGAATTTTGCAGCACTGATTTTTAGTGAGAAGTGGAACCTTACTTAGATGAGTAGTTCAGGTGAAACACAAGATTTTTGGAATGTGTTCTGCTGTGGACTGATAGCAGTTACTTTCCAAGTGAGATGCAGTTGAATGTTCTTACATAAATTACTAGAGCCATTTAACCTCTCATATTCAAAATGTTTTTAATTCTTGTTGCTGGGGTACTTCAGACTGTCCCATGTGATGGTGTTCATGGCACGTTTACAGTATGTAGAGTCACACTATAGTGAACTGAATGTTGTCACATGCGTATTGGCCAAGTTTTCGTGAGTTCTGAAAACTTATTGCCATCTAGGTGAAATGCCTTCAGTTGCAACTTTGTAGATAGTTTGTTCCTCTCTCTCTTTGGAATTCCAGATATTCTCATTTTCTCAAAACTGGTATAGTTGACAGTATTGCACCAACAGAATGTATAAAATCATATAGTTTTGGCAGGGAGATCATCAAGGCAGTTTGAAAGTACTTAGCTTGTTTAGGTACAGGAAAAGTTTTATCCTTTCAGCATGTACATTCATTGCATTCAGTGTTAGGAATGTGGTACTCGGTAGTGTACTGCATTAAGGATCCCACAATTGCAAATGTGTGTTTTATTTTTATATATATATATATATAAGTACGCTGTGTTTAGAGAAAGTTCCCAGTAGTCTTATGTTATTAAACCTCTCATGTTTTGTTCCTTGAAGGGCCATTATCAAGGAGTCAGAACAGTCATAGACACATGTACAGTACATGCATGCATACATACAATACAAGTGTTCACATACAGTGTGAAGCTATATATGACAATACAGGTGTAAGAGATGTCAATTTTATGTTGTCCAAGGTTGAAGTGTTTGAAATGTATACATATTCATATTCTTCAGCCAAAAGTATGATAACTGTGTTTCCATGGTTATATAAATTCACAAGTATGCCTTTTGGATATGTCTGTGTTCACAGATCCAGGGCCCTGAAATTGTTACATATATATGTGCTTGCCTTGTATGCAGCATGGTTTAAGAATTACTTGCAGTTCAGCCTTGTGAATAACATAATTAGAATGCAGACTGTTATAGACACATGCATAACATAGCTGGATGTCATGTGGTATTTCAAATGGGATTAGGCTAGGCTCCTAGATTATTGGCCATTTGATTACTTTCAGAACATATTTATGTACCTGTATATGGAAATTTTCTAAGGTATTCATCCTGACCTTTATGTGAAGAGTCTTGCCAGCTCCATGATTTCATCATTAAGGCCATATTCATGACAGTTGTTTAACGTATGCACTGCATATGCCACTTGTGTGCAGTTGGATCTTGTGTATCTGATGTGCTACTCATATCTTATTTTTAATGTTTTGTTGGCCAGGCCAGTATATTGGGTGTAGCAACTTCGTACAGACTGGAGGGTCTAGGGATTGAATCCCATTGCAGGCACTAGATTTTCTGCACCAGACCAGAATGGTATTGGGACCCACCCAGTATCCTGTACAGTGGGAATAAAGTTTCTTTCCAGAGGGTAAAATGGCCGGTTCTGGGGTGAAATTCTGGAGCCGAGGTAACATTGTCAGTTTAGGATCTATTCCACTGTCTGGATGGTCCGGGGTTCAAATCCCGGTTGGGACAAATATTTGTCTCTTCTCCAAAATGCCCAGACAGGCACTCTTGTCCTAGGCTTTTGTTTTGAGGGGTACCAAGTTCAAGCGGCCAGGGCATGAAGGTCCATCAAATGTTGATGTTACAGTGGAGTTATACCATTTCTCCCGCAGTATGCTTTCATGTCATGGGTATAGGGACTCACTGTGGGCTGGAGATTCTGGCTATTTTAATCCCATTGGGGACACTAGATTTTCTGCACCAGTCAAGACAGGACCTGGGGCCCATCCAGCCTTCCATTTAAGGAGTACCCACGTTCCTTCCTGGGATTATAGTGGCCGCAGTGTAAAATTAACCATGTTCTGAGAATGGGGTGGAACGATGCCCCATCAGTATAGCCACTGGCTGTGGGCTTGATGGTCTGAGGATAGAATCCTGCTGTGAGCACTAGATTTTATGCATGAGTGCAGGCTGGTCCCGGTGCCCACCCACCTCCTGTAAAGTGAGTACAGGGTTTCTTTTCCAGGGTTAACGTATCGAGGGCCGGGCCCTTATGCCCTGTTCTATAATTATATTTTTGGAGTCTAGGTAGCATAGTCAGTATTATGTCTGTTCCACTGGCTGGATGGTACAAGGTTCGAGTCGTAGTGGTGAGAAAAGATTTTTCTCTACTCCAAGTTGACCAGACCAGCTGTGGGACCCACCAAGCCTTCTGTTCTCTGATTAAACTGGCTGGTCCCTGAAGTTAGCCACTGCTGTCTATCTAGTTCTGAGCTTATAGTATACAGTTTCTTTCCAGGGATTAAAGCGTCCAAAGCCTGTTGGTCATGGCCTATTCTAGGTTGGAATTTTGGAGCCTAGATAATATGGTCAGGATAGCGTCTATTCCGCAGACTGGATAGACCCGGGTTCAAATCATGGTTGGGACAAAAAATTTTCTCTTCTACAAATCAACCATTCTGACTCTAGAAACCACCCAGCCTTCTCTTTGATGTGTCCCGCGGTTCTTTCACAGAACTTAAGGTGCCAGGACATCAAGCTAACCGCTGATGTCTATCGAGTTCTGAGGTTAGTGTGGAGCTATGCCTCTGCTTTCCCTATACGCCCTTGTGATGTGGGTATAGTGAATCGCCATGGGTTGCACGGTCTGGGGATTGAATCCCAGTGTGGGCAGTAGATTTTGTGCCCACCCAGCCCTCCAGTACAATGGGTACAGTGTTTCCTTCCAGGGGGTAGAGCGACCAGGGCCTGTTGTAGGTTGAAATTTCAGGAGCCGTATAGCTTGGTCAGAATAGCATCTGTTCTACTGGTCCAGGGTTTGAATCCTAGTAGGGACAAGAATTTTTCTGTCCTCCGAAAGTCCTGAATGGCTCTATGGCCCACCCGGCTGTTTATAAAGGGGTACAGGGGTTCTTTACCAGAATTAATTTGGTGGGAGCATGTTAACCACTGATGTCCTTCTAGTGCTGAGGGTAGTGTGGAGGTGTACCTCGATTCCCTTGGCTTCGTGACGTGGGTATAGAGATTTGCTATGACCTGGCTGGTTTGGGGATGGAATCATGGTGCAGGCAGTAGATTTTCTAAACCAGTTCATACACCTCCTGGGGCCCACCCACCCTCCTGTAAAATGGTTACTGGGTTTCTTCGAAGGGGTAAATGGACCAGGTCTGTCCCCTTATGATCTCTTCTAGGTTGGAACCCTTCAACCAACCCAGCAACCAAACCACCAACCACTCAACAGACCAAACCAACGACCGCCCAACCAAGCGAAATACACGACTGCATGAACGACTGACAAACATACTGAACAACCAACCAATCAACCCATCAACCAACCCACCAATGAACCACTGACCGACCAAGCGAACAATTGGCCAACCCATTGACTGGCTGACCAAGACAGTAATCGACAAACCCAAGCAACTGACCAGCCATCCCACCAACCACCCAACTGACTAACCAACCAACCAACCGACTTGCAGTCCTAGTAGGAATAAAATTTCTTTCCAAATCTATCAGACCACACTCCCCCTCTGTTGAGGGGGAGTGTGGTTCTTTTCCCCATTTAAATTGGCCGGGGCGTGAAGTTAACCACTGACATTCATCTAGTGCTGAGATTGGAGTTTAACCTCTACTCCATCCGTACACCTTCATGACGTGGGAATAGTGACTCACTATGGGCTGTACAGGCTGGGGATTGAATCCCGGTGTGGGTGCTAGATTTTCTGCACCAGTCCCAACTGGCCCCAGTGCCCACCCAGCTCCTGTACAGTGGGTAATGTGGTGAGGGCCGGTCCCTCATGCCCTGTTCTATAATTAAATTTTTGGAACCTAGGTAGTATGGTCAGTATAGCGTCTGTTCCACTGGCTGGATGGTACGGGGTTCGAGTCCTAGTGGGGAAAAAAGATTTTTCTCTACTCCAAAATGACCAGACTGGCTATGGGACCCACCAACCCCTCTGTTAAGGGGTCCTGTCCTCAGATTAAACCGGCTGGTCCGTGAAGTCAATCACTGCTCTGCATCTAGTTCTGAGCTTATAGTGGAGTTATACATCTACTCTCCCTACATGCCTTCATGATGTGGGTATAGCATCTGGCTATGGGCTGGATGATCTGGACACTAAATTTTCTGCACCAGTCCACACTGGCCCTGGGGTTCCTCCTGCCTCCTGCACAACAGTTGCTGGGTTTCCTTCAAGGTTGTAAAATGGCAGAGTCTGGCTGCCTGTCATTACCTGTTCTAAGATATTTTGGGAGTCAGGGTATCTTGGTGTGTACAGCATCTTTTCCACGTCTGGATGGTCCAGGGTTTGAAATGTAGTGGGGACAAAAAGTTTTCTCTTCTCCACAATGACCAGACTGGCTCTGGAGTACAGGGGTTCTTTACCTGGATTAAACTGGGCAGGGTGGGAAGTTAACTACTGACATCCACCCAATCCTGAGGTTAGAGTGGAGCTATACCTCTTCTCCCCCTATATGCTTTCACAACACTGAGAGGGAAAACTTTATCATTGAATTTGTTATACCCGTTTGCTCTGTATAAAATTTGTCACAACCCTGGCCTTTCAGTGTGTATGTACCAACTGAGTAACATTCTACTGTCTTTATAACAACATGAATGTGTACGAGTTTTACATATTTGAAGCTTAGCCAGTGTGTATGTTGTACATTTTTTGTGTCTTATGTCTGCATTGTCATATAATTTCACTCTGTATATGCAAAATTTTATTAGACTTTGTATACTTCTCATTATAATTGTTTATACTGTCTGATAATGACCCTTTAAGGGCAAAACCTATCAGTTTTAATAAACGGACTACTGGGGACACACCACACAGCCTGTTTGTTGGCTTAATTGGTAAAAGTTTATTACATATGTATACCCAGGCCTTATTTTATGCCTTTTTGGTTTAAACATGTCTTGCCAATTTATACCACATCTTAATCTGCACTCTGTCACTTTTATATAGGCTGAAATTGAATATTACTGCTTTTATTTCTGTGTTTATATCAGTAAGTAAATAATAATACAAGTACCTATGAAGCATATGAGCAGGTTGTTTAAATACCTCTTTCCAATTTACACCACGTCTCATTTTGCACTCTGTCAATTTACATACACTGATTTTGAATAATTATTTCTTTTATTTCTGTATTAATATCAGTAGGGCATTGATAATATAATACAAGTACAGGGTTATTCATAAGTCCCTCTGGGATTTCCGAACTCAACTGCGCAACAACCAAGACAGACACGGCAGAAAGGAGCATATCAATAGGTAGAGAATCTCTCCAAGTTTTTTTTTTGTACCAGGGGCCTTGGCGTACTTGCAGGTTCCACCACTAGGGGGTAGTCGTGACGAAAAATGGCGTTCATAGTGAATAAGAAAGCATTCTGTGTCTTGGAATTTGCCAAAACTAAGTCAATTGTGACGGTGCAACGGAGGTTTCGGATTATGTACCACACAGAACCACCTACAGACAAAACAATTCGTGAATGGTACATGAAATTCCAGCATAGTGGCTGCCTGTGCGCTGCAAAACGAACAGGCCATCCGGGCCCATCGGCTGAGACTGTCGAGCGTGTGTGAGAAACGTTTGTCAGGAGCCCTCAGAAGTCACCAAGGGTACACATATCGAGCACCTGTAAGGTAGGACAGAAACTTGGAGTGTCTCTCTCTCTGTTGATATGCTCCTTTCTGCCGTGTCTGTCTTGGTTGTTGCGCAGTCGAGTTCGGAAATCCCGAAGGGACTTATTAATAACCCTGTATATATATACACACACACAGAATATGAACAGGCTGTCATTGGTGTGATCACCCGTTACTCACTCCATGGAACAGAGTCCTTGAGAATCTGAACGGTTCTCAGCTAGTCAAAAAATTTTATGGAACCTGAAGGTTTATTACAGCATTCACAGGTGCTTGCCACCTTTCAATCTCTACCAGTTCCATTCTTTGTTTTGGGCATATCACAGCTGGGGCATAAAACAAGGCCTGGGCATTGTAACATGCAAAACTGAAGATTCACTAGTGATTGGTCTTGTATGTGTGTTTCTTGTAAGTCTTCTTTACAGCACTTTATTTCAGTGTGACCTATGGCCTCCACCTTCAGAGTTTGTATTCCATGCATGCAAGTGCCTTGTGTTCCTGAGTGCCCTTGGGGGGGACTTGGGAACATAAGACACTTGCATGAGTGGGGTATGAACTCTGAAGGTGGGGGGCAAAAATTTGGCATGTGGAATGCATTACTATGAGTTTCTTGGCCTTTTTCCAGTTTGGGGAGAACACTCAGTGAATCATGGATGGCTTTGCAGTGGGGAGGATGTGTGCCAGGTGTG
>Ga0131853_10016974_pt1 | contig 13274 bp, 8 predicted proteins | sample TergutLab28metaG_FD_92764 | JGI IMG/M metagenome (GOLD analysis project Ga0131853, IMG submission 92764) | Labiotermes labralis P1 segment gut microbial communities from Petit-Saut dam, French Guiana - Lab288 P1 (version 2) (version 2) | ecosystem: Host-associated > Arthropoda: Insects >...
ATTATCTCCGTAACCGTTCAACTTTGGACATAGGTGTTTTGGGTTATATCGGTATACTTTAACATAAGGAACACCCTCCCGAAGTCTGGCACATTCTTCCTGGGACACCCTGTATATATATATTTTTGCGTGATTTGTTGGGTACACAATGTTACAAAAAACTAGGTCTTCTATGTGAATGCGAACTGAATGCCATGTGTTGTCCACTTCGTTAGGGCTAACGACTAATACTTCAGTGCTGTCTCTAAATTAGTATATAACCGTTCAGAATTTGAATTTGTCAATTCTCTTGTGGCCATTCTGGCAAGATGAGTCAGTGCTTGTGTTATCCTACTAGCCCTATAATTGTTAAGTACCGTGTTGCGGGAGAAATATGCGTGACCATTGTTACATGATTTTATGTGTCTTTGAGCCTGAAAGATGGACCGGGTTTCAAGTGCATTTCTGGGTTGGCTTCGTCTTTCATTTTTTTTTTAAAAAGCAAAGAGTTTAGTTACTTTTACAAGTGTTCTTCATAACCATTTACTGACACGTGAATTCATTCCATAGCTTCTTCTTCTTCTTCTTCTTCTTCTTATAATAATAATAAAAACCAACGAGATGAACTAATTTCTCAAATTTATTTTTGGAATAGAACTCTACATGTTTCGGACAGGTTTTCTGTCCATCATCAGGAGTCTAGTACTGTATACACAGCAACAGGTATATGTCATACAGGTTATGCTGGCTGCTGACCTGTATGACATATACCTGTTGCTGTGTATACAGTACTAGACTCCTGATGATGGACAGAAAACCTGTCCGAAACATGTAGAGTTCTATTCTAAAAATAAATTTGAGAAAATAGTGCATCACTTTGGTTTTATTATAAGAATATGTCACGATGCACGGTCCTCCAAATGTTAAAATTCAGTCCATATCCTCGTACTCTGAACAACGAAAAGCTATACGATACTGTGCGCCGACTGCTGTCACTAGTCTGACATGTACCTTCGTGGTAGTCGTAAAGATGCCAAGTGAAATATAGCAAAAATAGAGACTATATACGATACGGTTCCTTTTATGTTTCATGCTCTCACATACACAGATAATCCGGCTGTAAAAAAGCAAACTGCTTCTTCCAGTATTGCTCCAGCTTCTTTGTTAATTTTCACGTTTTACGCAATCCATTTCGCCACAAAGTATTCTCGGTGACACTCCTACCTGCAGAGCAGTATTTATGGCCCCTCGGCGTAGCTTGCGGAATGGAACATTTTCTAATGTAAGACTTCCATAAGGATGCCCTAGTTCCCCTTCTGCCCTTCCTGTGCCCTTCTGCAGGAATGTAAGGGTTTGCTCCGTATATAATATAAGTCAGACTTAGCGAGTCCCACGTTCTGAACTTGGAAGTGGCAGTAGAAATTCCTTTGTTGTCTTAGTCACGCGATTTAGGCAAAAAGAGGGGTGGGGTTTCATTTGCACCGGTTTATGTTGTGTAACCTTGTTATGCCTGTATCTATGTAGTCATCTCTTCGTCTGTTGGTTTGGTAAATGGCCCTGCCCTGTTAAAACTGCGTGTCATTACATTGAATTGAATGAAACTGGGCTGTCAATATATTCAGGAAGAAATGAGCACATTCTTACTTTAGCGGTGTCATTTGAGAAATGTCTTCACGAAGAGTCGCAATGAGGGTCTTTCCATTAAAAATAGAGATCAAGTTTCACTTCTGTATAAAACAATAGTCAAAATTGTGGTTTGGTAAAGTTACATTCTTGCATTCTTTAATAATAAATAGAAATGTACAATATAATGTCAGGATAGGTAGAAAGTAGTCCCTAAATTATACCTGTTAATACTTTCTTTATTGGTCTGTCTGTCCGTCTGTCCGCCCGTCCGCCTGTCTGCCTGTCTGTTCGCCCGTCCGTCTGTCCGTCTGTCCGTCTGTCCGTCTGTGTCTGTCTGTCTGTCCGTCCATCCGTCCGTCCGTCTGTCCGTCTGTCTGCCCGCCTGCCTGCATCTATCTGTCTGTATGTCTGTCTATGTCTGTCTGTCTGTCTGCCTGCTGTCTGGGTTTTTTAACAGCTGTCGCCGTCTTCCGGAAATCAAGCGCCATTCCTCTCTGTTTCTCCATTGATCTGGTTCTAAATTTCTTGTTGTCATGGCTGCTTGTACTCCTTCCATCCACGTTTGTCTTGGACGTCCTCTTTTCCTTCTCTCCCATGGTATCCAATCCATAATTAATTTTGGTGTTCTCTCCTCTAGAATCCTTTTTACATACACAATTAAATATTGTAGTGTCGTTCCGAATATTGGAATTTAGCAAAATTTAAAAATATTAGTTCCCTTTATTTGTGGCTTTTCTGCATTCTCGTCACAAGACATCAACATATACTGTTTTTTTTTCTTTCACAGCAATTTCTGTGCTATCGACTAAGAAAACTTTGAGTTTAAATTGTGGTACTTATGCTTTAGCTCAATAAATTTGCATCATCATATACCGGAAGCAAATGCGTACACTTCAGTCTCAGTACATCACAGTTTTGCTGTACCTGCTTGATGAGACATAACACATCACCTTGTTTACAGTTTTGTTGACCGTGCAACGTGATGTATCCGTATAATATGAACCAACAAAATGCACTATATTCTATTAATTTATTTTAATAGTAATACTCTACATGTTTCGAGCAGGCTTGTTGCTTATCATCAGGAGGATCAACCCTGTATAAACAGCAATTGGTGTAGTCATGCCTCATGTTGATATATCATTTTCTCCCTTTTTTATGTTTGCTGACCGTGCATCTCAGTATAATCTTAGTAATTAACCAACTTAATGCACAAATTGTTTTATAATAAGTTTATTATATTCCTCTACATGTTTCGAGCACTATATGCTCATCATCAGGTGGTCAAAATTGTATTATACAGCATCTGGTATCGTCACACTTATAGGTGCCCGTCCCGTGCACAGAGTCCTCTCTCAACCTGTGCACGGGACGGCCACCTACATGTGTGATGATACCAGATGCTGTATAATACAATTTTGAACTCCTGATGATGAGGACACAATGCTCGAAACATGTAGAGGAATATAATAAACTTAACATAAAACAATTTGTGCATTAAGGTGGTTAATTACTAAGATTATACCAAATGCTGTTAGTACAGAGTTGATCCTCCTGATGATGAGCAGCAAGCCTGCTCGAAACATGTAGAGGCTTACTATTGAAGTAAATTACTAGAAAATAGTGCATCTTGTTGGTTCATGTTATACGGATACATCACCTTGGTGTGGAGGTTTGTGTATTGTGGACTTTTTGAACATGTTTTTTATTTACAGAACGATCGGTTACTTTCTACTGGAGAATCTGATGAAGAACATTCGTACCATATTTCAGATATTAGGAATTACGTGAATGCTACGAAACAAAACATTAGTAGACAAATACCACGGAAATGGATGCATTGTTTTAGCACAGTTGCTGAAATCATTTAATATTTCGACATATTTGCTGTACTCCTTTCCACGAAAATTCTTTCTGTCTCCATTGTTTGTTCCTGTTTCCTTCCTATTTGCCTATCCCTTCTACCATCCCTATTCCTTTCAGTCTTCTGCTGTCAGGAATCCTCACGAAATGAGGACGATAGTCTCGTTTCCCTGTTTTATTTTTCACGTTGAAATTTAATGTGACTCGCACGAATGTCTTCTGTCAGTCCTGTAACTTTAACACGAGCGTCCCTGAAAATCCACTACATTCTTCGCGACATCCTCCTCCTGCTGCTGCTGCTGGTAATGACAAAGAATCCTCCCTGAAGTATACGTTTTCATGGAAATAGGAACAACAAGTTCTCTGAACTGAGGGAACCGAGCTTCTGTGTTCAATAAATATGAGACGGAAATGAAGAAGTGCTGGTCGAGACGTGCCTAAAGCACAAGCAAAGTCTCTCAGGGTTCAGCCTTCAGAGGTCACAACCAGATTGAAAGGAGTAGCTGGATAAAGTGTTTTGTTCGTGACAGAAAGTTCTGATAACGGAAGAAATGACATTCAGTTCCTAAGGTAAGAGCGATTCGAACATTGCAGTTCGTGGTTAGCACCTGTGCTACTTTGTTCAGGACTTCATGCTCATAAATCCTTAGTTACTGGTTGTCTTACTTATTTTATTGTATCATTGTACAGCAAATTGTAGTAGGCCTTATTCTCCATATTTCATTACTCACAATCATCTTGCCATTGGAACCCACGTAGACTTAGCTTAGTATCTCAAATCACGCCAGTACATCAGAAGCAGAACTTAAAACACAGCGTTTCACCTGTATCCCACTGGCTTAGAAACGACAGGAGCTTCTTTAGGTAGTTCCTGTAAAGAAACTAAACCTGTGTTCGTGATGTATAAATCATTCAGCAATACCATTCTCTTGATGGCTGAACGTTTGTCTTATTTAACAGTCTCAACAGAGTTGAAGGTTCGTCTTGTATTTCGAATTTTTGAAATAAATACTTGCATGGTCTTTGTAGTGTAATTTAATCTCGACGTGCCATGGTGCCATAAAAGATGAAGGTGTATTTGTAACTCTCCATGCCATGCAGGCTCCACTCATTCTTAATCTCGTTACTAGATTGGGATGTGTAGTCACCTTCACGTCCCGACCACGTACCTAAGAGTAGAAGAGTGGGTGTGCCCCAGAACCAATCTGGACCGTTAAGACAGGAGAAAAATCTCTTGCCACTACGGTATTCAAAATCTGGACACCGAACCCGTAGTTTAGTCGCTGTACTGACTGTGCTACCCCGGCTCGCCCATGGCGCAGTAAAAAGAACAGAAATCTTCTGCCTTTCTTTCCAAAATGTTTGACGTTCTTCTGGACAATTATCACTTGATTAGAACGTTCTCAGACGCCCAGTAATCGGTCAAGAATGCACGCCCATTAAGTGTGCGATAAAATCTAACGGGTAATAAAGTCACTGCAATGAGAAATAGTTCATCACATATCCTGTAATGGCAAGTTCGGCCTGTAATTACCTGCTTTTAGCCAAGTAAGTTAATTATTATGTATAACCTTCATGCATACAGGAGACAATCCCTGATTTCTCCTACTTAATGTATGTGTTTTATTTATCTTTGTCCTAAACGTTGTGAAATTGAAGCCTAACAGTACATTATTTTAATAATAATGATAATGGAAAATGTGTACAGAGTATTTGTGTGATGATCATTCAGAGGGAAACGAAAGTACTGGAAAAAAATCTACATTGAGCCATATTTCTTGAAAACTGAACTCAGTGTTTCACGATTGGAACCAGAATCTACTCGCCTGTTCTCGTCGTAGATTAAATAAAGAAACTTTAACGATATAAACGCTCAGATTAACCTGATTTGTGTTTAAAGATTCAGCATGTACGCCGCGGTAAACATTACGTTCTTCATAAAAATCAGTTAAGGCTGTACAAGTAAATTGGCGATGTGTTTTATGAGAAACATAAAAACACAAAATTGCGCTCTGTAGGCAGAACGTAGGAATTTTTAAAGTTGGTCCTGGTGGTACATACACATTAGGCTTTATAGGTTAATATAAATTTAGTTTCCACAAAAGCGCTTGCTGTAATGTGCTTGCACTCTCTGCCTTCCAGCTATTCATACCTCTCTTCTTCGCAGTATTTTTTTTCTTGTCTTTTCCAGTTTTCACAAGCCACTTATTCCTCTATCGAGGTCGGGATAGCGTGCTCGTTGTAGCGACTAGCTATGGGTTGGACTGTCCGGGGCGCGAACCCTGTTGGAGGGTGATATATTCTCTTATCCATACCCGTTCAGACCGGTCGTGAGTTCAAACCCCACCCCCGCACTTTATCCTACCGGGGCTGAAGCGGCCGTTGCATGACTTTGACCATCCGCCACTATCTAGCGCCAAGTTTAAGAATGTATAGTTATACCTCTACTGTCACTCCGTACGTACTGTGACACGTTATGGCTCAGTCTATATCATTTAATTTATCTGCTCATGTCCTTAAATAACTGTCAGCTATTGCAATCTGCTCCCAATAATTTAATTTATTTCTGTTATTCCGTTTCTCTTTATTACGCCTTATTTGGTGTCCTGTGAAGTAATTTTTGACGTCTTGTCCTGAATTGGGTTATATATTAAAGAGTGAAAAATAATGACATTACACTCAAGTAGCGAACTTAGTAATTCACTGGAAGGGGACAGTCGATTTAACGTTCGTAGAAGACACGGTACTTCAGTAACAAGAAATGTACTTTGCAAGTATATGCCTTGTGTTGATGGCTGGGTTACTGAAGATGTCCAGTTAGTGTCCTCTTTGACATGGAGACGCGCAGACTCGGCACTCCGTGTTCTGGACTGTTGCAGTCAGCTGGACTGCGATGTAGGTTTATAGGGCACGGGGTAGGTGACTCCGGATACTTTTATGAACACGTAAATGGACAGTAAGTTTTCACTAATGACTGGACATTTCTTGATTACATGCATGACATCGGTTTGTCAAGTAGTCTCTTCTTACAGTTTTTTTTTTATTTAGGTAAGGAATATTTAAACTGTGTGGTAGCAATTAAAGTGATAGTTATGACATTCCGACTCGTGTTTCCTGCCGTTACATGCAGGTTAATTATATTATTAAAATCTGAGATAGAAAGCAGCAACGAGAATGCTATGAGGGGAAGAAGAGTTTTATTGCATTATTGAACTTGTCGAAATTCTCGCCTTCTCTTCCGCAGTTTCCTGTCTTCTGTTGGTAGACGGAACGTGCAGGCAAATGAAGCGGAAACGTGGGTTGGTCGGCAGTGGCGAAAGGAAGCTGTAGTTCATAGGAGCGGCAGTATGAGGCAGGAATGCCGTTCAACAAGCTCCCCGTCTCTTTGAACGTAAAGGGGTAGAAACCGTTGAAAGGGAGCCCGTTAAATTACTACCATTATTTTACACTCATACACGTCGTGTAATTTCAATGAAACTGAACCAAGTGTGACGTTTCTACCCACATCAGTTCAGCGAGAAATTAATATGAAGCCTAACTTATCATTTGAGTTTGTCGTTCTGATCAACCATAATTCACTCTTTACCTGTCTCCAGACTCAGCATAATTAAGTCGCTAATTCCGCACCGAAGACGTTACGATTACTTTCATTTTCTAGGTAAAGTTAAAGTTGTCCCTATCCTTGTGATGAAGGCGCCTTGGGGGAGCAGATGTATGACTCCACCCTTTCTTAACCTCCGCACTAGATAGAGGTCAGAAAACTTCACGCCCCGGACGTTTTTCCTCATGGGAGGGAAAATCGGTACCCATTGAATAGGAAACTGGGTGGGTCCCAGAGCCGATCCGGACCCTCTGGAAAAGAGATTATTCGAACCACGATTCCTCGGATGTTTAGCCCTTAGCCTAGTCACTCCACTGACTAAGACAGACTTGCTCAACCCCGTAGCTCGCGACACAGTGTTACGCTGCCCCGGAGACTTTCGAAATGAGAAAACGTCTTTTAACCTTTTTTCACTGGCAAAGCCGAGACAGAACACCGAAGCAATTTTCAAAGTTTCTGAGAAATTCGTTGATGAAAACATACATTACGTCACTGTTTCTTTGGAAAAATAGTGCTAAAATAGCGAAAACAGAGTCCGAGTTTTGAACTGAATTTTGTTTAAGTTTTTCTTCTTACTATCGTTATAATTTAGTTGCACATGACGTGTCGAAAAATATGCGGTAAAATTTATGTATATGTATGTATGTATAATTGTACTATACTTTTACATTCTTCATCTTGTGTGATGAATTTCCCCCGCACACAGGCCAAATTCTACTTAAGTTACCCTCACCGCATAGGAGATTGAGCAGACCTGGACTGCTGTTTTCTTGTTTCCATTCGTTCTTCCAACGTCATTAAATATCTACTCTTCTTTAGATTTGATTAATTTCGTCCTCTGCGATATTCCAATTCCGAATTCTCTGTGAAGTTGTGTTTTCTCGTGTGGATCTATATATATTATTTTTGCTTATTTTGTTGGAGTACAGGACAGGCATGTTAAGAGGTGACTTAGGTACTAGCTCACTGGAACAGAGTCCTTCAGGAACTGAGGTAGGTTAGGTAATGAAGAAATACTCTGCCCCGAATAGGATCCGATGTTTATTTCCTTTTTCTAACTCCTAGTTCTTACTGGGTGCCAGATTAACCCGTGGCACTTCCCCTTGGCCTGCCTATGCCTGTTTAGGATCCGTGACAATGTTGTGCAATTCTGCACTCCACTTCTCCCAAATGTTACGCACGCTTCAGGTTTTCTCAAGAAAATTTTGCATGTTTTTCTTATTTCATCTAGATGTGCTACATGCCCCGCCCATTTCGTGTTCATTATTTTATATTTGGGTAAATGTATAAATTTTGAAATTCTCTCACCTTCTCTCCCCTCCTTCCGTGCCCTAAATATTCCTCTCATCACCCTGTTCTCATTCTTCCTCCGGTTCCATCCCCTCAATCGACAGACCAAGTTTCACATCCCTTCAACTGAACATTGTGGTTGAGTGACTGGCTGTTCTGATTTCTATTCCGAATGTCACCGTTTCAGACCTCCGCCCAGAAATTGACTATCCTCTTTGATATTTTTGTTTTCCTCATTCCGATAAAAATGCCGGACATCACCTTGCACTGAGCAAAGGCACTTTCGTTTCACATCACTTACATCCATTATCACTTTACCTCTTATTAAAAGCACATGGTCCCGTCTTAGCAATCCAAAATTCCGTTCACTAAATAAAAGCAATAATTAAAACCAGATACAATTTTCTGTATCTGTATAGTTTTATCTTACTGCAGTTTCAAGTTCTTTGCATGTCTAATTTACTGCTAATATTATGCCTAAATATGTTAACGGTCATTATGTTTTGTCTTCAAGCCTTGATGAGGTAAGAGTAAATCAGAAAATCTTACGCAACGTAACGTACCATAGGATATCACCGAATCCAAACCTCGGACATAACTTTGAAATTGAATAGGGACGAAGGGGATTTCGAGTTGTGTTTTAGTCATTGTAGTGGCTGTCTGAAACTATGACCCAGTAATAGATGTTTCACTACTTGTTGGTAAACACATGTCTGCGGAAATAACGTCTTTTTCATCGGTCTTGTGTAAAAAAACAGTTAAATTGGGCCACAACGGCTTCCCCGACCTCCTCTTCAAATTATGTTCGGTTGCCAATTGTCCCCATAGAGTACGACATACTGACAGTGTTGTCGATAAACTATGCATGACTGAATGAATAAATAAATACATAAATAAATAAAGTGTAGCAAGATGTGCCACCAGTCAACATCTAGACTTTACCGCCAATTAAAGAGAGTGAAATCATTTAAATGGTGTTAATTTTAATGTAAGAGTTACACTAATTACGCCAATAGAATAGAAAGTAAATGCAAGGTTTTTGAATGTTACGGCTGGTGGAAGTATGCCAGTAGATACACCGGGCTTTGAATAGTTCTCTTTAATTACATTTCAAGTAATCTGGTACCTTTTTCATATAATTATGCGTATGTTTTTCCCACGAGACATTAAAATGTACTGTTAAAATATTGTATACCTGTCGTTATAAATAGCCCCAAGGTTTAAGATTCTGTAATACATGATTTTCATTGGGTCTTTATAACGTGATGAAACAATATCTTTTCTTGTGTTCTACGCTGAGTTCCGCTGTATTTCTGCCCTTACTGTTACACAGTTTAAAACGTGATTAAGTTTAAGAACATCATTAACACAGGGAGCTGTATGCCGTTACATTTGAATAGAGGAATGTAGCTCCAAGCGAATTCAAAGTGCTCTTATGTTATTTCCCTTTCTCTGCCAACTGCTTGTAATTACAGTATTAAGTTTATATACACGCTGTACAAGAAACTATTTACATATAAGACTCAACTTTTGGGAATAAGTAATATTGCTGCCTCTCGTCTTCCTCACATCCCAACATTCAGTGTATCCTCGTTTGAACAATAGAAGTATTTGTCTTTGAAGAATTCTTTCCTCCCGTAAGGACGAAAGTGAATCTAACATCAATATTATAAATGTGGGTTTCTTGGGCGTATTTCCACTTCAGTGTTGGATCTTGTTTTCACGGACCTCGGTGTGAATGTTTTGCCACTGGTGGTCACCACAACTACGTAGGCTAAATTGCACATGAATACTAATAAAAAAAATGGTGAGGCGCGAAATTTCGACGTGGAATGCCGATATTAATTTTATTTATTTGTGGTTCTGACAGAATATAAAGTAATACATTTGACAAAAAAATGTCTGTTTACGTCATATTGTATATCGTGTAAAATAGCAACATGGCGGACTTGCAAATATTCTTTAAGTTTGGATGCCGACGTGTAATGAACCACTAGGGCTAGGTATGTGGAATTTGTCCCGCAATTACCTACGTACTTACGTACACATTTTGTATGAAGGGATGGATAATCATGGCCGGCCCCATTGTACGCGCAGTCAAAAACGTAGGTTTGCGGCCGCTCGCCTGCTGAGAGTGTAGGTTAGAATCCCGCCGGAGACATGGATGTCTCTCTGTTGTGAGTTGAGTGTTGTCAGGTAGAGATCTCTGCGAGGAGCTGATCATTCATCCAGAGGAGTCCTACCGACTGTGGTGCATCGTTGTGTGTGATGTAGAAACCTCGTGAATGAGGAGGCCCTGGCCCACTGGGGGCTGTAGGGCCAAAAAAAAAGAAAGCAAATTGCCTACATTAGTGTGACGGTCTGCTGTGAACCTGAAAAGAAGCCAAATGAGCCTTCGAAAGTTTTTAAATATGGGGTATTTCCTTGTGAGATTACCAAATTTTAGCTTCTTAAAAACGGGTCCGCACAATGGAATTGGATTACAAATTATAATGTAATAACTGATATGCTTATGTTGCTGATTTATTGTCTATTGTATTGGATTTGGTGCAGGTCCCTTATTATTGTGCTTCCACCTGCCGGAACTGCAATATTTTAATAATTAAAATCATACCAATGCTCCTAAATCTCTAAATTATTACATTTTTTTAGTGTCTTGAAGTGAATTTGATCCTGTGAGCATCCCATAAACGGGTATAGCCTTAACATGGAATATTACGAATTTTGGCAAGCAGAGAATATAGATTATTCTTTGATATTACAGGTTCCGTGTTTCATGCAACCCGCTGCCGACTACTAAGGCAATGTGACAATACCTCAGTGCCTACTACTCCTTGATATATGAATGAACATTACATTCAGTGCTCCCCAGTTTCGCCATTTTCTCATTCTAATAAGGAATATTTGCGTAATGGTAATAATATAAATGTTTTTAAAAACTTCAGGTCTCAGCTCTTATAAAATGCATTATGTTTCAATTAGAAGGAACAGTGAATGGATCTTGTACAGAGAAATCATGACTGTCATGTGTGGATAATACGGGACACGAAACTACACTGATGGAAAAACACGCAGATTTTTTTTTCTTTCGAGACCGAGCCGTTAGCTTAATATGTGTTAGGCTTTAAAGGATGAAATCGTGGGCAATATCCGGCCGGGTTTCGGGTAAGTTTGGTTTATTTCAGGTCACTTGACGAAAAGGAAACAATTCCAACATGCTGAGACTGTAAACACCATAGCATGTCTAATAGAAACAGTAACAAGAAACAACATTTGAGGCCACTCAACCAGACAAAGCGCCAACTCGACGTCATTTCTTATCCTCAGACCTTAGAAGAAGCAGAGAATTAGTCCAGATCCCTGTACTGATACAGTATAAAGTCCCTTATGCTTCAAGGATAATATTAGCCCTCAAGGAGTTTCTTGCTGCTGTTTGATTTGTTGAAATTTCTCTACTCTACAGTGTTCTGTAGAACGTCTTAAGAGCTGTTCTTCACGTCAGGCAGCAAATATTTCCATGTAAATTTATGTGTTTTCCTAAAGAGCTGTCTATATTGCGTTGTTATTGTAGTAATTGGGCTAATTATTACTAAGTTTTTTATATTAATTTAAGTTTTGCACAAGGAAGTGAATAAATGTCCTCTCCTGAGACCCAGATGTGAGAGAGATGTTTGAAGCATTAAAATGTCCCGCACTTTTAAAGCTGTCGTTATGGCTGAACCGTTCAAGGGGTTGAAGTCAGAGTTGGACGCAAATAAACCCTGGATTTTTTCCCCCCTGAAGTTAGTGCACTTTTTACATTTCTTCGTCTCCTCCATTCTTTATCTTTATTTTTCATGTTTATGTATTTACTTATTTTAGCGGTGAGAGCAAACAGGTGCTCCTAGTAGTTCAGGCTTACATCTACGACATGTCATACAGAATAAACTCTTATATCACGTTTTGAGGAGCCTGGAGTCGCACCGTGATGCTATTGGACTTTCAGAAAACGACTGTTGCTTGCAGCAACTCCCCAGTATATCGAAACATATTAATATCTTCGTAAATGTTATGCGCTGCAAGAAATACCATCTAACGATGTACATTCACCTACATATATCCGTTCGCCGTCAGTTTTTAGAAACACGTGTAGTAGATACATAAAGAGGTTTGAAGGCAAGGTTTGAATTCCAAGATAAATTTTCTTAGTAAGTATTTGGACGTTTATTGATTAATACTGTCATGTGCAACGCTGACGGCAGATAAATGTGTATGAATATGGAATGTAGGCGGAATGATAGCTTTCGTACAAGTATGTTGAAATGCATACAGAAGCACAAGCAAATCTGTAATGAGAAAAGGACGAAATGCCTTCCTTTCCCGTACGTTAATCTTGTGACTTGGCATCACGCTCGGCAGAGCAGAATTATTGGTGTTCCGCTAGGCCCTAAGATATGAAAAATTTGAATCCCCGTATGGAGATTAAAGAAAGCGTTATGCGAAGAATAATTAATTAAAAATCAAAGATTTTGTTTGAAAAGTTGCGTGGATAGATATTTTTCGTGCTGGAAAATAACTTATCGCAGATTGTATTTGCATTTATAATGCATGGTAAACACGGGAATGTAGACGGCTGTAATGTAATATTGCTCCAGAAAGGGAGAACGGCAAGAAACGAAATTTGGTAGGTTATAGATCGTTGTTGATTATGGATTATGCGTCATATAGTGATTTTTGCTACCGTAATCAGTGCACAGATATTTAATGAGGGAACTTGGAGTAGCCTGACACATACTATACTTTTGTACAATCTTGTTTATTGGACCGTGCATCATCTTGATAGTTGAATAAAGAGAGACCAACTTGATGTCACTTGCTTTATTATTTCATTATTTAATGCTCAGCATGTTTCGAATGTTAATACATCCATCCTCAG
>Ga0131853_10016976_pt1 | contig 13274 bp, 7 predicted proteins | sample TergutLab28metaG_FD_92764 | JGI IMG/M metagenome (GOLD analysis project Ga0131853, IMG submission 92764) | Labiotermes labralis P1 segment gut microbial communities from Petit-Saut dam, French Guiana - Lab288 P1 (version 2) (version 2) | ecosystem: Host-associated > Arthropoda: Insects >...
TGTACTTCATTTGTTATCGGAGCTGCTTGTGATTGTAAGCTTACTAGCGGTGCCAGTGTTAGTGACAATAAAAGACTTGCTAGAGTTATCTTTTTTAACTGTTTTACTAGTTTCGTTTTATACATGTCCTTTTCTCCTCCAATCATTTTTTCGTACTTATAAAATCTCGATCTCGTATTTCTTTCAGTTGCTTGTTGCTGTAAATATATTTCTCTACGTCTAATAAATTTTATTTTTTCACATACTCCTCCTTTTATTTAAGAATGATTTCATTAAAAATCTACAAATTATGCAGATCACGACTTGTGGCATCAGAAATTAGATGTCAAAGTAAGATTCCTTCAACCATTAATACTTCCCATCAAAACGTTAAGAACTTGTAGATCATTATGGGTGATCAAAATGCGAATTTCAAGTGGTTAGACGTAAATAGCAGACTGGTGACGTAGATAGCATATCAGTAATCTTAGCTTTCTAGATTTATGCAACTATATACTAAAAGCAAAACAATTGAATTTTCATAGAGTGATGTTATAATATGGATTATAATGAAATTTATAGGAAATATAGACATAGATTTTTCTTGCGTCCATTTATCTGATCTTCGATACTTTTAATTTAAGGAGGGTAACAACTGTTATGAAAATAGTGATATGTGAAGATGAGCGATACTGGAGCAAAGCAATAGAAACTTCTATTTCTATTTGGGCTTCAACAAGAAAAATGGATATCTCTTGTCAAAGCTTTGCAGCGCCCCAAGAGATTATCGATCATCTTACCGTCCATACAGACATTGATACTTTATTTCTTGATACTACACTTGGCGAGAAAGTAATAGATGGGATTACCTTAGCCAAGCACATTCGAAAAATCGGAAGTACCATCCCAATCATTTTTGTAACGATGAATCCCGCTCGAGCAATCGATGGATATTTAGTAGAAGCAGTGGGATTCCTGACAAAACCAATAGATAACAGTAGACTTGCGCTTTTTATGAATCTGATTATCCAACGACAGCGAGGTAAAAAAACGATTAAACTAATGGTTGAAGGTCATAGGATCAATATCTATCAGAAAGATATCATATATGTAGAAGTAGTTGATCACAGGGTAACCTACTATACAACACAAGGCAATTTTCATCTTAGAGAAACATTCAGTACGGCATTATTAACATTAGGTGATGAACATGTTGTTCGAATTCATCGGTCGTATGCTGTCGCATTAGATAAAATAAGTAGCATAAAAACAACCTATCCTTACTCAGTAACAGTAACCTTGCTGAAAAATAATCAATCGGTCACTTTACCAGTAAGTCGCAAATATATACATGATCTTTTGAAAGTATATTCGGATGACGTGTTGGGGCAGACAGACCAAAAAAGTGTATACTAATGATAGGTTGTGATAACAGTAATTAACTGTATGTGTAGGTACTGAAGATACCTGCATATGGACTTGTCAAGAAAAAGAGAACACAAAGTTAAGAGGATTTTATGAATGGTCATGCTCAAACTGAATGGGAGAGCTGAATTGAAGAGAAGAATGCATTCTCTTTGTATTATAATAAGTTTCATTATATTTGAAAATTTCCATTTGAGCTTGTTCAGGTGTATCGAAATGTGCATCATGAATGAGCTCTCTTTTTAGAGTTTTGTAAAAGGATTCCATAAGTGCATAATCATCGGTAACTCATTGAAAAAGAGAAAAACCGATAAAAAATCATCGCTACATGGCCCTTATATACTATTTCACCATTGTTTGCATAACTGCCTAGTATTACGCTTATTACAGATTTAGAATCCTTTTTACTATAATATCCGCATACTATGAAATCTTCATCAAGCAAAGCTTTGCATTTTATCCAATCTTTTGTTCTTTTTCCCATACGATAAAGGCTTTGTTTTTTCTTAGCTATTATACCTTCCTGTTGCATATCTTTTGCAGCGTTGTATAGGGCGATGCCTTTATTTTCAACATATCTTGAAATAACCATTTGTTCAGATTCATGGATATTTTCATCAAGGAGCTTTTTTCGGTGAAGTAAAGGCTTTTCGGTTACCTGCTCGCCATCAATATACAATATATCATCAGCAGCGAATGTTACAGGTTTTTTGGCAGCAGCAAGTTCTATTTTAAATTTATTTGACATCAGACTTCTGCGCTGTATCTCAAAAAGTTACTACATCCTCTTCAAGTACGAATATTTCGCCATCCAGTATATTGGCTGTTAATTGCTTTTTTATTCTAGTGAAAACACTTCAGATGAAGTAGAACAGTACTATCATCTATATATTTCTGTAATTTCCAACATATTTAACTAAATTAAGTCATAAAATTTGGTGATAAAGCCCGACTTATACTAAAATGAATCTTAACTAATCAAAAGCAGATGTTGTTTTCAGGATCGATAATATTAAAATAAGTTATTTAGGGGTGAGTAGTGTGAAAGCAACAGGAATCGTTCGACGTATTGACCATTTAGGAAGAGTAGTCATTCCAAAAGAAGTTCGTAGAACATTACGAATTCGTGTAGGAGATCCGCTAGAAATTTTTGTGGATCGTGATGGTGAAGTGATTTTTGAGAAATATTCACTAATTAAAGAATTAGGTGATTTTGCAAAGGAATATGCAGAAGCATTACATAAAAGCTTACGTCAAGCGATCCTAATTTGTGATCGAGGTGAGTACATTGCTACAGCAGGTGTAGCAAAAAAAGATTATGCGAACAAACCAATCAGTACTGTTGTTGAAAGAGCAATTAAGGATCGTCAACCGGTTTTGAATACATCTCAAGGAAATTGCACCTTGATTAATGATGCTTATGAAGAAGTTAGCTCTTATGCGATTGTGCCAATTAATGCAGACGGTGTTGCTGTTGGTGCTATTGTAATTTTTTCAAAAACTACAACACTTACTGAAGTGGAAATGAAATCTGTTGAATCTGCTGCTAACTTCCTTGGTAAACATATGGAAGGTTAATTTTTATAGTGAGGAGTTTTTTAAATTAATGCAAGTAGAATTAGAAAATCAAGAGAATTACATAAATAGAGTGCCATCTAATAGCTGCAGGCGTGGCGCAATATATTATGCAGACCTATCTCCCGTTATAGGATCTGAACAAGGTGGCATTCGTCCGGTAGTAGTGATTCAGAATAACATTGGTAACTACTATAGCCCAACGGTAATTATTGCAGCGATTACTACTCAGATCACCAGAACAAAAATCCCAACACATGTTGAAATTAAAGCAGAATTATCAGGATTAAAAAAAGATTCTATCATTATGTTGGAGCAGATCCGGACTATTGATAAGAAACGATTAACGGAGAAAGTTTCCCAATTAGATTCTTGGAAAATGCGACAAATAGACCATGCCTTAAGAGTTTCAACGGGATTGCTTTATAGAGGTAGATAAACAGAATGTAATGCTATGTTGCTAGTTTTCACTATCAAAGAAATGGTTGTGAAGAAATTCACACATATTAGTCGAATTTTGTTGAAAGTAAAATAATAATATGCTAAACTATTGATTGGTAAAATTTGTTCATAAAGTAAGAAGGTTGTAGAATTTACATACACAGGCGATTCTAGGGGGAGAAAAATGGAAAGCATCACAATTTTATCAATCGCGCTACTGCTCGTATCAGCAGTAGGTTTAGCGATGAGTTATTATCTAAAAAGTAAGGGAAAAGCTAAAAGGCTGATGGCACTTACCCAGATCATGAGTGCGGTTTTGCTTGTACTGTCAATTGGTGGATTAAGTGTATCGGCGATGACAGGCCAACTAGTGAATACGAGTAGCGAATTAGAAGAAGAACTGAACGAAGACATCCATCTTCTAGACATGAATGGTGCGGAATACGAAGGCGAATTTGTTGATGGACTATACCACGGTTATGGCACACTAAAATTTCTAGATGGTAGTGTCTACGAGGGAGAATTTAAAGAAGGTAAGATAGATGGAGAGGGTCAATGTACATATACAAGTGGCGCAATATACAAAGGCGCTTGGAAAGAGAATAACTGGCATGGCCATGGCACATACACGAGTGTATTAGATTGGGAATATACTGGTGGTTTTTTAATGCATGTAAAAGAAGGACAGGGTACAGTGACATTTGCTGATGGTGCAACTTACATAGGGTTATGGAAAAATGACCGTCCAAATGGTAAAGGCACCTATACAAACGCAGAAGGAGAAACAACCGATAGTGATTGGGAAGAAGGCGTAAGTTCAGAATTTGCAATCATCACCTATCGTGATGGTGCGTACTATCGTGGGGATGTCTTAAATGGTCTAAAACATGGTAATGGCAACCAAGGATATGCTGATGGATCGACCTACTCTGGACAATGGGAAAATGATCAAGAACATGGTAGTGGCACTTATAAGAGTGCAGAAGGATGGAGCTATACAGGTGATTTTGTCAAAGGTGTACGTGAAGGTAGTGGGAAGTTCACACACGCCAATGGCTCAATATATGATGGCGCATATAAAAACAACAAAGAAGAAGGCAAAGGCACTTTTACCAGTAGTGAAGGCTGGAGCTACAGTGGTGATTGGACCTCTGGTAAGCGCGTAGGTCAAGGAAAATACACGTATGCAAATGGTTCAACTTATGAAGGTGCGTGGAGCGCAAACAAAGAAAATGGCCAAGGAGTCTATACGGATAGCGAAGGTTGGGTCTATGATGGGGCATGGGTAGACGGTGTAAAATCGGGAGAAGGTATACTCACCTATCCAAATAGAACGAAGTATGTCGGTAGTTTCAAAAATGATGCGTTTGATGGAGCTGGAAAACTAACAAGTGCCGAAGGTTGGAGTTACGACGGTGAGTGGAAAAACGGCCTACGTTCTGGAACTGGAACTTATACGCACGAAAATGGCTCAGTCTATACAGGAGAATGGGAAAATAACCAAGAAAACGGAGCTGGAACTTATACCGATGTGAGCGGATGGATATATGTTGGTAGCTGGAAAAAAGGTTTGAAAGATGGCAAAGGAAAAATCAGTTATCCAAGTGGTGCATATTACGATGGTGATTGGCAAAGCGACGTGAAACATGGGCAAGGAACTCACAAATATTACGATGACAACCATAAATATTTCGGCACATATGTTGGAGAATGGGCAAGTGACAAACGCCATGGGGTAGGCCGATTTGACTACGTGAGCGGCTACGTACAGAATGGGCAATGGAAGAACGATAAGTATTTAGAATAGGTAGGGGACTGGTATGCTAGAAATACTGAACAGACTAGTAAAAAATAAAAAGATAGTGATATATTCCTTACTTTCAGTGGGTGTAGTAAGTAGTGTGGGAAATCTTGTGTTTCCGCACTTTTTTGCGGCTGAAGGCGAGTCGATTAATGCTAATCAGGTAGTAGTGATGGGCGTAATTATAGTCGGAGTCATCATCACAGAAATCATACTATTCACACTATTATATAGTGAAATAAGAAAAGAACTATTCGGTACAAAAGAGGTCAAAAAGCTAGCGAGAGTATTCCCATTCGTAGCGCTCCTCTTAGTAATAGGCATCATCATGCTACTGATAAATTTAATATACAGCGTAATTGCAATGCTGGTTTGGGAACTATTAAAAACACAAATTAGCATAGATCAGATGAAGAATTTAGTAGATGTGATGAGACCAATCTTATCTATCCTCATGATACCAGTGCTCATTAGTGCGTTAATGGTATTTGGACTAAGAGGAAAGCGCGTACTAGAATCAATTAAAGCAAGTTTCAAAGAAACGAAGAAGATGTACACACAACTGCTCATAACCATAGGAGTACTCTATGTAAGTGGACGAGCATTGATGTACCTCCTGAGCTACACGGGAGAGGCAATGGTAGCCGACGTACTAAGAACAATCGTATACACAGTTGGCGCAACAGTCGCTCACCTCATCATCGCGAGCGTGTATACAAAACAATCAAAGCTAGAGATTATCGGGGAAATAGGGGAAGAAGACAATGAAGAAGCAGCTGTATAAAGTATTAAAAGTAGTGCTAAAAGTGGCGATCATCATTACACTCGTCTTACCAATGTGGCTAGAAGGTATGTATGCCTACGCGGAAGAAGCACGATTTAAACCGCGAAGTGTAGATATGGACTTACCAGAAGTAGTCGAACTAGAAGACGAAGAAGAACCAGAAAATGAAGAGACTGAACTGCGCGCGCCTCGAATCGAAGAACCGTTAGAGGACGAGCCAGGAGAATTAGTTGAATTTGATCAATATACGAAGACGTACAAGGTGGATGAAACAAACTATGTGACGGAAATCAGTGCCGTACCGAATACATTTACCGGACGAAACAGGAAACAAGAATTAATCGATAATAGGCTTGCGAAAGATAAATCAAGCTACCGAAACAAAGCGAACGCCTATGAAGTCCGTTTACCAGAAGAAATGGATGAAAAAAATGGTGTCAAACTTACATACGAAGGCAAAAGTATAGAAATCATGCCTCAAGCAGGTGACTTCACACGTGCCATTGCAGAAGAAAATGCAATTTTATATAACAATGTCTATGATGGCATTGACTATCAATATACATCAGATCCAGACACAGTTAAAAAAGAAATCATCCTAAACGGAATTCCAGAAGATAGTGTATTTCAACATGCCTTGAAACTAACAAGGAAACAGCGTGCAGAACTTATTGATCAAGCGATTCACATCTATGAAGGAGACGAACTAATTAATGTTATTATGGAGCCGATCATCTTTGATGCAGATGGTGTCGTTCGTATGCACGGTGTTGATTTTGCATTAAAAGACAACGAAATAACAATAGAACTGGACGAAGACTTTCTACAATCAGCGGATACAGTCTATCCGCTTAGAATTACGACAAGAGTAACATTTCCACCAATCAACAACAGAGGGATCATCATGATTGGTGTACAAGAAAGCCGTCCGAACCTAAACATCGGCTACAATGGCTATCCTTATGCAGGCTACGACGATGGGATTACATCAGGCAACCAGGCAAACTACAATATCGCGCATTGGAGAACAAGAACGTATATAGAAATTCCAAATAATATTTTAAATGGGATCCCAGCATTGGCGCGTCCTGATGCAAGTATAGAAACGGCAAGTTTCAGTATCAGCCATTACACAACATGGAACACGAGACGAGAATCGAATATGCGTCGTGCAGAGTTTGGCTTATTTGCGGTGGATGAGCCATGGAATCAAGGCATTACATGGGCAAGTCAATTAAATATGAGCCATACGATTAGAGGAGGCTTCCGGCCGGCAACGAATACAGCGAACGAAAATATCACATGGGACATCACCAATCTCGTGCAAGATTGGCTGACAGGCATAGTCCCAAATCATGGATTCGTAATAAAAACAGAACAAGAACGAGATATGCAAGCAGAGGTCTGGAACAACTTCAATTCATCGTATTCACCGAATGGGCCGAGCATAACAATCGGTTGGACAGTTCCAGACCCAGTAGATCCAAATTTTCCATTAAATAATGCGACAGTCGTTTTGCACCAAATCACAGAAAAGAGCCTAAACAGCAATTCACAACGAGTGAGGGGCTTCTTTGCGAGCGGCATGGGGACACCGGATTCACAAGTGGATTGGTGGATAACCCCAGGAGGAAGTGCAGGGTCATCAACTGCTGCATCAGGTATGTATAGCTACAAATATCCTGACACAGATGAATTCACCCAGCAATTTCCGAACGGAACAAGATACAAGCGAAAAGACCATAACTGGCAAAGTGGTAGTATCTTCACAAACTTTTCGTTAGACACAGCCTATCAATATAACGCAATTGCCAGAAAAGACGGAAATTCAAGTTCAACCAAAACAAGTGATCGCTTTTTAGTGTATCAAGTAAAACGGATCGATACACTACCGAAAATCGCGCGCTATTATGGTGTGACAAAGAACGACCTGTTACTAGACAATGCTGTCCAAGATACATTAGCGATGGCAGGGAACACGATCTTTGTGAGAAATCCAAGAACAACAGTACCATACAATCCAGGGCCACTGACAAATGCACAAAAAAGGGATCTAGACTGGCTTTTACTTGGACGAGGGAAAGACTGTGAGTTTGGCTTAGAGCCAATCAACTTTAACACCGGGAACTTCTTCATGGAAACATTAGATGCAGAAATAGAAGACCTAGGTGGAGACTTCAGCTTAATACGCACATACAACGCGCAAGCAGATGGTGCGAATGGTTTATTTGGTCGTGGTTGGGATTTCAACTACAATCAATTTATCAACATGGATGAGGATGAAAACATCAACTACTTCCGTGGTGATGGCAGTATGGCGAAATTCACGAAAAGTGGCAACAGCTACACAGCACCAGCAGGCTATGAATATACACTGCGAGCAGTAAACAATCCAGCAAGCTCACCAGACTCATGGGTGAAGTGGTCAATCACGGATCAGGATCTGAGGCAAATGTGGTTTGACGCAAACGGAATCCTAAGAGAAATCGTGAGTATGCAAGGTTTCCGTACAAAACTAGACTATAATGAAAACTATCAGCTAAGAAGCATCACATCACCTGATGGTAAGCGTTATACAATAACAATGGGAACAAGTGGCAATACGAGCGGAAAAATTACAGCGGTAGGTCTCCCAAACGGAGCAACACTGAGATATGGATACGATGACAACCAACGTCTAACGAGCTTTACAGACGCAGAGGGTGGTGTGATTCGCTATGCATACAATAACAACCATCAAATGACGGCATGGTATGATGCCAATGGAGATCGTATCATTCATAACACCTATGACGACCATGGTCGAGTGACAAGACAATTAGACCACAACAACGTCGCTGCGACACTGACGTACACGAACGGAAGAACAGTTGTAAGAGATAACGAAGGTAATGAGACGACGTATGAAGTCGACTCACGTTACCGAACAACAAAAATCACTGAGCCAAACGGGCACGTGATAGACAAAGGTTACAACAACCAAAATCAACAAACAAGAACAGTGGATGAACAAGGTAATGAGGTTACTCGCTTATTTGATGCGCGCCAAAACATCATAAGAGAAACACGCGTAGATGGTGCATCAAGGCAAATGGAATACAACACACGCAATCAACTAACAAAAGAAACAAACTATGATGGTAGTGTAACAGAATACAAATATGATGTGCATGGAAATCTTACAGAAACGACCTATCCAGACGGCACAGTAACAAGAAAACGCTACAACGCAGACCATAACCTCATAGAAGAAATTGATGCTAATGGCAATAGCACGAAATATAGCTATGATGGACCAAGAATGGCAAGTAAAACAGATGCGTTAGGAAACGTTACTCGTTATAGCTATAACCAAATGAACCAACAAATAGCGGAAACTGATCCGTTAGGCAACATCACAAGAACAGCGTATGACAGAAATGGCCATATGATTAGTGAAACAGCACCGGATGGTGGTGTAACCGAACACACAAGAGACGAAGCGAATCAGGTCATTGCGACAAAAGATGCACGAGGTAACACAAGCACCTTCCGTGCTGATGCTTGGGGTAACTTAATGCAAGTGCGTGACCCACAAGGGAATACGCTCACATACACGTACGATGGGAATGGCAATAAAACAAGTGAAACAGATGCCGATGGTAACCGCACACGTTACGAATACGACGAAAATGAGCGCCTTGTCCGGGAAATTGACCCAGAAGGAGCAATTACAAGCTATACGTACGATGAGAGAGGTAACCAAATCTCAGTCGTCAGTTCACTAGGCGGTATTACAAAAACTGTATACGATGAACTAGGACAAGTGATAAAGGAAACAAGTGAGACGGGTGCAGAAACAACGCACAAATATGACATCATGGGGAGAGTAATAGAAACAACAATCCCAGACGGTTTTGTCACGAAAAAGACCTACGATGTCATGGGCAGAGTAACAGAGGAAATCACAACAGAAGGTATCAAAAAAACGTACAAGTATGATGCCAATAGCAATCTTCTTGAGGAAACTGACCAGGAAGGTCGGACAACAAAATACGAATACGACGCACTGGATAGAGTAATAAAAACAACTGATCCAATGGGTTATTCAAGTACGACTGAATACGATGAAGCAGGTCAAGTCATCGCTGAAACAGACAAACTAGGTCGTACGACAAAAACCAAATATGACAAAGCTGGCAGAGTAATAGAAACAACAGACGCCTTAGGTAATAAAGAAATAAAGACATATGACTTAAACGGCAATGTCCTAACAGAGACCGACAAAAACGGCAACATAACAAAATACACATACAATTCACTAAACCTAGTAACAAGAGAAGAAAACGCATTAGGTCACGTGATGAGCTATGCGTATACAAAAACCGAGGCTGTATCCCGAGAAACCGATGCACTAGGAGGCGTAACAGAATATAAATACAATAAACGTAACGAGCCAATCGAAATCAAAGATGCGCTTGGTAATGTCTCAAAAATTGAATACGACTTAGCTGGTAACGAAACGAAAACAATGTATGCGAATGGAAGTACTACAACAAAACGTTACGATAAAGCCGGATTATTGATTGAAGAAATCGACCTAAATGGTAAAACGACAACCCACGAATACGACAATCAAGGTCGTATTATCGCAACTGAGGATAACACAGGCACAAAGGCAACGTATGAATACGACCAATTCGGACGTCAAATAAGAGAGACCGATGCGATAGCTCGTGAGAAGCTGATAGTCTACGATAACCTAGGCAGAGAAATCGAAGAAGTCGACTTTAACGGAAACAGTACAACAAATGCGTACGATGATTTAGATCGAATCATCGAAACAACAGATGCTGAAGAAAAAACAACAAAGTTGATATACGATGCAGAAGGCAATGTCATCACTAGAACAGAACATGATGGTACGGAGTGGCACACAGCGTATGATGCGAATAATCAAGTTATAAAAGAAACCAATCCACTCGGTCACGTGACAGAACAGCAATATGACGCAAATGGAAACGTAACGAAAATCACACTACCAAATGGCGTGACAAACAAAACAAAATACAATGCGCTAAACGAGCCAATCGAAGAAACAGATGGTAATGGCAACACAACCAAACAAACATACGATGAACTCGGTAGAGTGATTAAAATAACAAATCGAGAGGGGGCAGTAATCGAGCTTAGATATGATGCAGTAGGTAACTTGACGAAAGAAAAGGATGCCGAAGGTAATATCACTGAACATGAATACAACAATGTCGGTCAGAAAACAAAAACAATCTCAGCACGTGGAGCAGAAACACATTTTACGTACGATGAGATGGGCAATGTCACAAAAGAAATTGATGCATTAGACCATGAGACCAGTTACGAATACGACCTAAATGACAACGTACTAAAGGTTGTGCACCCAAATGGTGTAGAAGAAACATACAAATACGATGTCTTAAATCAGCTCATTGAAGAGACAGACGCATTAGGATTAACAACCAATTACACCTATGACAGACGTGATGACCTCATCAAAGAGACAAACAGCTTAGGTCAAGAGACAATATACAAATACGACATCATGCATCGCGAGATAGAAATCACAAATGCAGGTGGTCATAAAACAACGTATACGTACGATTATAGAGGTAATCTAGCCAGTGAAACCAATGCACTAGGCGCAACAACCAGGTATGGATATGATGCGATAGACCAGCAAATAAGAGAAGTTGATGCCAAAGGCAGAGTGACAACCGTTACCTATAATGAAGTTGGTGAAGTGACAAGCGAGACAAGACCAGGATCTCGTACAACAAGCTATGTCTACGATGATAATGGTAATATATTAGAAGTTCACGATCCAATGGGCAGCGTGACAAAAACTGCATACGACAAAGAAGATCGTCCAGTAGAAGAAACCAATGCGATGGATCAGACAACAAGCTATGAGTACAATGCTAATGGACAAGTTATCAAAGAAATAGATGCAGAAGGCAAAATGACAACATATGTCTATGATCCACATGGTAACATAGCCAGAAAGTATGACCGTAACAGATTACCTGTGAACTTTAAATATGATCTAAACGACCAACTAATAATAATTGAAGATCCATCAAGGTGTAGAACAACATACGTCTATGACAAGATGGGTAACAAGATAGAATCATTAGACGCAGATGGTAAGAGAGTCAAATATGAATATGATGCAGTAGGCAACATGACTTCCCTCCTCCACCCTACTGGTGAGGTAGAGGCATCTGAATACGATAAACTTGGTAGACAGATAAAAACGATTGAGCCAAGTGGAAAGTATACCGAGTTCACTTACGATAAACTAGGCAACAACATTAGAAAATCGTATTCAAGTGACGAGAAAGATGTACGCTATACGTATGATGCGATTGGCAACCGCACCAAAATGGAAGATGCGACAGGAGTAACGAACTATACGCATGATATTTTGGGTAATCTAACAAAAGTTGGACAAGCGAATGGCACAATCAGTTACAGATACGACGAAGTTGATAACATTGCAGAAATGATCTATGCAGATGGAAAGTCAGTGAAGTACGCATATGACAAAAACGACCGTCTAGTAAAAGTTACAGATCGAAGCAATAAAACTATAACGTACACGTACAACGCAATTGGTCAAGCGACACAAGCAAAGCGTTCAAATGGTGTGGTCACTGATTATAAGTACCATAAAGCAAGTGGTCAGTTAACTGAGTTAAAGAATGTGGACAAAAATAACAAAACGCTAAGTTCATTTGCCTACAAGCGAGATGATGAAGGGCGTATCATCCAAGAAACAGCGAATGAGCAAGGCTCGAAGGTTGAGCGATATTATAGCTATAACAACTCAGGAGAGCTTGAACGCTTTAGTGAGATTGAGGGAATCAAGAAGACTACTTTCAATTACCAATACGATAACTCAGGTAATCGTACAAAGCTAACAAGAACAGGAACGAAGTCAGAAACAACGAATTACAAATATAATGATCGTAATCAGCTAGTGAGCGAAAATAGTACACTACGCGGTAACATTAACTATGCGTATGATAAAGATGGTAATCTGACAGAGAAATCATCAGGTGCTGATAAACAGACATATGAATATAACGCAGAGAACCACCTTACGATGGTGCGTGACAATGGCTATGTACTAACAGCGACAACGTATGACGGTGATAATAACCGTGTATTTCAGGTCAACCGAAAAGCATATGCGGCAAATCCAGCAGATCAGCCAGGCAATGCACATCAGAATGCACCAGGTGGAAATAA